>Ga0247734_1000937_pt1 | contig 23481 bp, 19 predicted proteins | sample UWRJL103311B2_FD_180933 | JGI IMG/M metagenome (GOLD analysis project Ga0247734, IMG submission 180933) | Plant litter microbial communities from Arlington Agricultural Research Station in Wisconsin, United States - UWRJ-L103-311B-2 | ecosystem: Environmental > Terrestrial > Plant litter >... | reverse complement strand
CTCCCGGGACTTTTCAGCCCGCTTATTGTTGGCGATCTCTTTGTAGAGCAATGCGAGCCATGGCGAAAGATCGCGAAAGCTCTGGTCGAGGATATCCTGGAAGCTGCACATCATACGACTCAGCTCGTGATTCAACACGTTTCTGCCAGTGATGTCGTTATTGAGGTGCTCAAGTTTGTCCACGAAATGGTAGAAGATCTCAAGGTCGAACTGGACGCTAAGATTGACGAGTTACTGGTCTCAGCCACGCAGCACCCCATTACATACAATCGTCAGCTGACGGACAATGCACAAAAGGCCCAACAGGCACGGCACAAGCGCGCTACTAGGCAGTTAATTCGTAAGGTATTTGGCTCGCAACACTTTGACGACGTAGACAAGAAGATCAATCTCAATCCGGTACAGTTCGTGGACCTCTTGGCACAGAGTTTCGAACTTAACATGGAGCTATTCGGGAGCTCCACGGCGGTTGACTACATGGAAGCATATTATAAGGCAAGTTCTACTTAGATAACAGCCTCTCGTACACTGACCGCAGTCCTACGTTTCTAGGTTGCAATGAACAGATTTATCGACGATGTCAGCGTGCTGGCCATTGAAGACTGCCTCATCAAAAAGGTCCCTGGGCTCTTCCGGTCGAGCAGGGTCTTTCAAATGAGCTCAGATGATATCTCTCGCCTCGCAGGTGAGACTACAGAATCATCTATCGAGAGGAAGCGTCTTGTAGAGAAGCGCAAGATCCTCGATGATGGGTTACGGGGTCTCAAGGGCCTACAAAAACCAAAGCAATTCGCCCATCGTGCTGAATGGGATCCGGTGTCATCAGAAGATGTGGAAGAAAGGTCTGATAAGGCTACACTCAATTCAGAGATATCATCAATCGCCAGCTCCGTTAGAGGGTCATCCCCTGTGATGTATTCTTAAGACAAAGTAGACTCTCCACTTGACGGAGACTTTGGGTTACCTGCCGCTCCAGAAATTTACGAAGTGCCAGGATTGATAATGTTATTAGTGTGCAAAAATGGCTTTACATAACAGCTGTTTTGGAAATTTTCAGGACTGATGATCTGATGGTCACTTGTTGATTTAGGTTTTAATTCTGCAATATATACTATAAAGTCTATTATTTACATACATACTAACCTCTGGCCAAATCACACGTACAATGACCGCGCAAAATAGTCCAATAAATGGTAATTATATCTGGTTGTCTGATTAGGGCCGAAGCCCTTTAGATGATTCGAGTGGCAGAACGAACAATGAGTGTAATAGAGTTCCTATAGGATTTAGCATTCTTCTTTTAACATATTTAAGGAGGTAACTTTAATATAATCAGATGCAATCTAGGCCACAACCTAAATAATATATCCAGTATTTATTAAATAAGTAAATAGCAAGAACTACATATATCTTCTTCTAACTCCCAAGTAGAGCATCCATAGTTCACCACTGCATAATAAACGGAACCAGTCTGTGATTCGTAATGACCAACTTTTCCTTTAATTTCATGTTCAAGTTCTCCATCATTTATCCGTGGTTGTGACCAACAGTCCTGCCAAATCTGGAGACCCGACATCCTCAACCCACCCAAACGAGTCCATCGTAATAGGAGGGATATCCTGGTTCCTAAGCAAGGATTCTTGACTTTTATTCTGTGAAAAACTCGACTTAATTCTTTCTCGTTAGAAAGCTATTAATATGAATTTTGTTTTCCTCGAACCCTTTTTGTCAAGCTTATTAAGAAACCCCTCGGGATCCTTTCGCCTGTCCATCTTTGCTGAAGGGAATAGTTGATAACGAGAGAAATACAATACAAGAAGCATAGAGTTTACAATATGTAAGTAGGCCTGGTGAAAGTAGGGACGGAAAAGCAAATATAAGGGTAGAGGTGTGAGCATATTCTCTTTCAAAAAACCTAGGGCCAAGCCATGTTGTAAGAAGAACCCGCCTTAAGATTGAATAATGTTTTTAGGGGGATCCTGTTTGGGTTTCCTAGAAGGAGATTTTGTCCCCCTGAATATAAGCGCATAGAGTTGACGATTTTCATACAATAGCACCGAATAGTAAATAGATCATTAACTAGTGTAAGGACTCAACGTCCAACGTTCCTCCCATACAAATATTAGCATAGCATACTTGAGATAGGACCTCTCAAAAGAGAGACGTATCCAGACACTTTCTATCATCCAGGTTGCACTACATGTGAGGCTTGATAAATAGCCACTGGAAGGGAGAGTAAGGACGTGACTGAGCAACCTAAACAGAGGATGAAGAGAGGGCAAGTGGAGCTCCTGAGCAGGGCGGCGATGTTGACTAACTGGGTTGGGAGGTGTTTATGAAAAAACATCGTCTAAGACTTCCAACAGAACGAGCGAGGCGATCAGTAAACCCAAAATCAATGCACGCACACCTCGAATTAATCACCTTTCCCCTATTCATAGACTACGGAATTTCCCACTCTCCACCACACTACCCCAATTGTTATATATATGTTAGTAGGTTGGTTGATTATCACAATATGCTTTCAGGAGCCAAGAGGCTATTAGATCGTTGAATCTATGCAATTTTATTTGTCTGGAGATCTAACTTCATACGATGTTGAATCTCTCGTCTGAGACTTGCAAAAGTCAGGTCTTATAGTCCTGTATTACAGATACATGCAGGTACACAAACCTCGTAAGATGCATTCTCGGCTTTGATTTTGGCATATGTATCATCTGGAAGAGAGTGATCAAGTGTGGCTACATCTACTCCATATAGAAACAATTCTCCAATAACCACAATCAGTTAATCGCCATTGCAAGATCCGATTACTCTCGCAACTCATCTAAAGCAATAAGTCTGTCCACCCCCCACCGCAAATCCTTCTGTGACATATCTACCTGATTTATTAGATATCCGGTGCTGACTTAGTACCCCTCGAGACTGGTTAAATCAGCTGCTTCGAGCAATCTAGGCATGGATGTAATCCGTATAATGATGACTCCGTGCGCATATTCTGCCATACAGCACCCATGCTGTTTGTTGGCAGGCTTCGAGAGACACTGAACCATGAGGTATACGTTCTGCCTTCTGACATGCCTAGTCACAGACCAAGCTGTGCATCTTTTTAGCTCTCTGTCTGGTAGACTGATTTAGACTTGGTTCGCGTATCTGGTTCTTCGCAAATTACGAACAATACATCTCAGTTGATTTAGGTCATACTGGACTACATGCGAATGATTTTCTATGATATGGGACACCCCTAAACTTCTATATACATATTCAGTAATTGTGAACTGTGACATTATGTACATTCATTCAAGAGGAACTAGAGACTAACTTATATGAAGCTGTCGAAGACGTTCAGTGATAAAAGAGGGGCGTTGTCTCAGACTATGAGTTGGTTCTTGCATATAGTGTAGTCTAGTCTATAGAAGTAAACTCTTCCGTATAGGGGAGGCTATATATAAATTGCAGGTCAATTTAACCAATCATGTGCTTCGGCCACATGCTTTCCACAATACAAGCCACCGACAGTATCAGGGATCACGGTAGTGAGTCTGAAATAGTAGTAAAAGTGTCTGATTCTGCTTAAAGTTTAAGAGGCTTCTAAAATATACTTGTTTGCTTAAAAGGAAAGTACGTTGGACGTTGAGTCCAAACGCCAGTGCCAACATCGTGAGGACGTTGAGTCCTCACAGACAGGTACAACCTTCCATCTAATCCACACTATGAGAAACCCGATTTTCTCTTGCCGGTCGTAACATTAGATAATTACTCGCAAAGGAAGTAACTACCAAACCCATTGAAAACGTTCACAGACCCGTCGTCAAGAGGGCACTCAATTTTTGGCAAGCCAGAGTTGAGTGTACAGTTCAGCGATGGGATTCCATTCTCAGCAATTCCAGTTGGAATAGCATTGAGCATCTCTGGGCAGCCGATAAACGTTAGACCAGATACACCTTGGATGGTGAAGTTCGGGTTGGTTTCTACTTGAAAGCAGAGAGGTGTGTGCCCACGTGACCAGCCGAAGGTTGCGACATTGGCTGGGTCGCAGGGCGAGGAGTCAATGAAGTATCCGGCGAGGTCTATCTCTGTCATTAAATTATCCGGGACAATTCATTTTGGAGAGATGGAACTTACGACCACCAGGCAGATCATTTGTAACAGTATTCTCTTTGTTCCCAACTATGATTGCTTGGAGGGCATATGTAGAACTGAAGAGAGCAGTGATCGTAGTTACTATAGCCGTGGACCTCATTTTGGATTTGGGTTGAGAAATAACGAATGTGGGGGTTTAGCTTGATGATTGCGTTGGATGCTTCTTTCGAGATATTTAAGGCCCTGGCGTATTTATAGTAGATATGAGAACTTCACGTGCAGCAGCACGAAATCATAAGTCCTTTTGATGTTTCACTATTACTTACTAATCTGTGACAATTCGTATTCCCGCTCTAAATGATACTAAACCGGTATAAGCAGTACCAATAGTGGAACCACTATCGTGCATACGAGGGGAGAATGTCCAACTTGAAGAAGATATGTATGCGTAGTGCCGTCCAGGAATACGAGGTTTACCCCTGGTGAGAATTAATTTCTGAGAGGCACTTACTAATCACCAAATGTGCCATTAGTCAGATGATTTCATGGGCCATCTTTCCACAGAAAGCTATCAGTTGGTAGGGCAAACCTTTACTTTCGTATAGGGATCCTTACGAGACTTTTAGTAGCTAAAAGACATATTAATGATTTGGTATGCTAGTTAAAGAGATACCGTTTTGCTGATAATAATAATAGTAAGGTTGGATGATCCAGATTTTTCACCATTTCAAATGGCAGCATTGTTTTTACATTTATGGCGTTTGAAGTGCATTGAAATGTTCCAACGGACTAAGATAATGGATGTAATTTCAGGTTCATGAGATTGGTTGCTATTCCCATGGCGTCAAAAAAGTGGCACAAAGGACCTCTGATCCATTCGTGCAGATTTGAGACAATTAAATTGACTTTAAGTTAGAAGCGTCATGGTCTGACCCTTTCAAAATGTTCGAAGAGGTTAAGTTAATTAAGCCTTTCATTCTTTTATATTGTAGAAAGTTTGATTGAGTAATCCAATTTTGGCTGCCAATTTTGGTCAATGGGGAGCTGCGGCTGCCCATTTCGAAAGGTTGCATAAGATTTTGCCACTAAGATGACATTTAGTCATTTTGTTGATGAGACCAAATTTGCATTTCATGCTCGACCGATGAGTTAAACTCTTTCTTAGCTCCCAATCAACCCCTACCGCACTTCACGAAGCATAGATCTCGCACGAGCTCTCAGCTCAAGTAGTAAGCCGCTCCTCGTAGATCCCATAGTGCCATGGTGGCGATCATCTCTGCTCCATATTCCCCTCTTTCCCCAGGACTCTATCAACCAGTTCCGGACTGGTATTTAGGACTTGTAAACGTCTTCCGAGATTTCCAGTATCTTTTATTAACCATTAATCTCAATGTGCTCAAGAATATCCGCTACAGCATCGCATGCTTTTAAGGGATTATCACATCTCCAGTCACGTCTCATCCATCTTGTTAGCTCTATCTACGATCCCGTTGAAAGCTAGTCGGCGACACTATCACTATGCTGAGTCTTCCAACTACAATGGCTAAGGCGCCTGGGCGAAGAATTCCCTACCATAAGCTTGCTAAGCAGTCTTGCCATTCATATGCAAGCGCTTCTGGCAGCATGCTCAAGATAAATACGAGTCTGCATTTATGGGTACCAGACACAGCTGCGTTACGATACCCTGTGCACAAGAGGATTAGGTAAGGGAGTCGTACGACAGAATTTACATGGGGCTGGATTGATGCTGTGCAAACCCACTGAATGCGTGTCATGTGAATTGAGATTATATATGATAGGCCTGACGAAATGTTATACCAGCAATTGGAGAAATGAGTCCTTTGTACTTCATCGAGGATCGCTAGTGCGTCCGAATGAGTTTTTATCGAAGCTTTGGATTTAGAGAATTTCTTCAGACTAAGATCTGAGATTAACTCAGAATTAATAGTAGATCTCGATACTGTAAGCCATATAACCTTAAACGACAATAAACGCCACTAAAGTCCATTTTCGTCTTTAGACCCGAGAAGTTGCTGCTATCAACTGAGCCAAAGATGAGTGTTCCTGAATTGGATCCGTTTTGGCATCCTTGTCGCCAATTTTCCAGGAACCGAGTCAAATCCCAAGCCTCATTATATATTGAGCCTCAGCCTTAACCCCACATTCATGCATGTTGGACTTTTCCCAACTACACAACTCACTTAATGAAAATCATCTGAACTGCTGCTTGTTGGCATTCTTCATCAAAGGGTTAGTAATAAACATTGTATCATTCCAGCCCTATCTACATCATGACAAAATCGCCAGAACCAACCTTGAAGACTAAGAGGAAACTCGCCAGTGAGGTGGCTGATGAGCCTCCCAAGTGTGACCTACCTCCTACAAGTTTCGCAAGGAAATCAAGCAGAAGATGAATCAACTCGGTGAAAGTATCGTACCTGTCAAGGATGGTGAATATTTCGCGAGGCTCCCCAAAGAAGGATCTGAAAGCCTTGCTGTTAGTGGACGCGAAATTTATCCCACAATACTTCCCAGTTTACATCAGACTTCAATAGCACCAACCAAACAAGGTCTTCGAGGACGAAGCAACCTTTGCCCGCGATGTACAAGCATTGTTCTTGACACTTTACTATCGAGGCCACACAAAACCAAAGCTGGCCAGGCGGCGAAGAATCTCAGTTCAGTTCCCCACTGGGAAATTGATTCGTGCGCCTTGTGTAGCCTGATGTCCTCAACCATGGAGCTCCGTTATTGGACACCTAAGAGGAAAGTACCACTCAGAACTTACTCATCCAACAAGATGGAAGATAATGCATGGAAATCAATCAGCACCAACTTGTTAAAAGCTGGTTATAGCTCGAGATACATCGTTTCACAGCCTGAGGGAATAGAGGGTCCTGTTAGAATTATCAAGGACAGAATCGATGAGACGAGTTTCGAAACCGTTAAGAGTTGGATCAGCCTCTGCCAAGACAAGCATATAAAAATATGCTCCGTCGAGAATCCCTCCTTCATCCCGGGTCTCAAGTTGATCGATTGTATTACTGGCGACATAATCATGTTAGAAGATAAGCCCTACCTGGCCTTGAGCTATGTCTGGGATCAAGCTCCGAAATTCCTGAGAATCCAAACAAACTACCAGAAGCCATACCAAACACAATCGAGGACGCTATTATGGTGGTGAAGAAGCTTGGATATCGCTATCTTTGGGTCGACAGGTACTGTATTAACCAGGGCAATGAGGAAGAAAAAGCCGATCAATGCGGAAAGATGGACCTAATATATCAAAACGCCGACCTAACTATCATTGCAGCTATTGGTGATAATCCAACGTATGGGCTTCCCGGCGTTGGTCTACGGAAAAGGAAGCCTAAACATTTGACGACTTGCTCAAAGATTGGTAAACATTTCTTGATATCTACCGAAGCTAGCTTGGCCCAAGGAAGCAGTTAAAGAATCAAAATGGAAGACTAGAGCCTGGACATATCAAGAAGCTTTGTTGTCTAGGAGACGACTGCTTTTTACAGAAGAGCAAATGTGCTTCGAGTGCTACGGAATGTATTGTGGCGAGTCGGTCCACTTTCCGCTTCAAGCTATGCATAGGAAAGATATGCAAGGCTTTAAGAGAGACTTCTGCTCAGAAGAAGATTTAGTTGGAGTCTTTCCGAAAGGTGTTGGAAACAAGAGTGTTGAAATAGTTCGGCGTATCGAAGAGTACTCGAATCTCAATCTCACAAATCCTTCAGACATTCTGAGGGCAATGTTGGGAATCTTCAATGCATTCCGAAGAAATAATCTGGGTATCGAACACTGCTTGGGCATACCGATCTTACCTTCAATGAAGAAAAGTGCTAAGCCGAGTGATGGATGGACACCGTCCATGGGATTCTTCTTTGGGTTATTTTGGGACCTAAAAGAACGATCAGAAAGACGGAAAGGGTTCCCGAGCTGGTCTTGGACCGGCTGGTGTTGTCCTGTCAAGTGGAAATGGAACTGTCATACGACATGGCTGGAAGTGAAAATCGACCCTGGCGCCCAGTTGAGCGTCGAATTAATCGATGGTCAGATACTAGAATGGACGGCCTTTCAGGATATCAACACCGAACGCAACATGGTGTCACATCTGTCCAATATCATTTATCTTACGGCATGGACAGTAGATATTACAATACTTAAGCGAATACAACAGACGGACAAAGATGAGTATCATTCGAGACTCAAATTAGAGGATGGTGGGCACCTCAAATGGCAGTTCATATCCATTTCAAAAGTTGAACTTTCACCAGGTCAATCATGCAAGGGAGTTGTCTTGGGTCACGATTACAGCAATTCTATTTTTGCAGGACCTGCTATACTGGTTATTGCCAAAGTCAATGGCACGATGGAACGAATCGGTCTCGATTGGGCCCATAAGATGAGTTATGAAAGGTATGACAAAGACGGGGCTTCGGTGCCTGTCTGGGGGGATCAAGATATGCTCAAGCCTCTAGAACTGGTCAAGTCAGGGGAAGAGATTCAACTTGGTTAGTTTTGCTATTGCATCGATTCCACTCCAAGAGAAAAGGAACTCGATCCGGGTCTTTATGGTTAAGTTTCATTTTATTCTCGGCGGCAATTCGCAACTAGATCATAAAAAAAGAAAGTTTGAAAAAGCTAGACTGCCTGAAACCGAGTTACTTTCATCTTCATCAGACTAAGTACCAGCCATCTAACCCTTTTGGTTTATCATCAAAGCTAGTTTGATAGCAACTCTTCAACTATACCAAATTTCCTTTCATCCCGCCCCTATTCGGCTTCTTAGACGAAAACAACCCCCAGCATCACCTTAACACTCGAGATGTCTTTTCCTTGCTGCTTTCCCGATTATGGATAACTGTTCAACAATTCTAAATTTGAGAAGGCATTTGAGAGGGCACTTGCTTGTCAAGCACCTCAATTGCTCTCATGATGGCATCTTTATAAACCATGAAGAGAATTTGTTTTGAGATTAAGGAATCCCAATTACTCTCATTTTCAGCCGACTCCGTCTCCCTCTCTCATACAGAAAAACCGAATGGTTGGCAAATCAAGATGAGAGAAAGCAAGCAGGAACGTGACTAATCAACCTGAGGCGAGAGAGTGGCGATGCTAACTCGTCGCATTAAAAGGAAAGAGAAGAGGTAAAGATCCAGCTAAGAGTACCGGGATATAGAAAACCTGATATTAAGGAGCTGCCATGGAAATTATTTTCTAGAGAGCATTTTCATCCCTCCTCCTGTAGCTTGCATCTCACGCTTTTCCCTATCTACCTACCTGGATTCTTTGTCTTCGGAGCCGATGTAACCTTCTCACTCACCAGAAAAATAACTAACGCAGAATCTCGGTTAGTATCTGTACATATAAATATGGTAAGAAAATAAGGATCTCAACATACACATCTTGGACATTTAAACTACCTCCTTCACTTTACGAACACATCAGTGGGATGAGCAAATGTGGCACAAACATCATTTAGCACATCAAAAGTAACCATGAATGACTATAAATTTCTTTTGTAACCTTTCTTTATTTTCATGTCCTAAGACTTGTTTATTGATGTATTTATGGTCATTATTATACTTCCACCCACTCCTTCTTTCCCTCAACCTCAAGCCAACACGGCTTGCAGCTTCAGGTTTCTCGAACTAGCACCCACAAACACCGTCTTAGGGTAGCTCGAGATGACCCAGTTCTGGCTCACTGTATCCCAGTTGGACAAATCCCTTCTTGTCAACTCAAATGTGATCTCTCTGCTAGCTCCTGCTGAGAGGGGAACATCATCGAATCCTCTCAGCACGCGAAGAGGATCACTTGGTGCACCCAAACTAACATACAACTGTGCAATCTCGGTACCGCGTCTCGAACCCGTGTTGGTGACAGTGACAGAGATCTTGTAGAGAACGTCATACAGTTGCCTGTTCCCTCCTGCGCTTCCACCAGCAGCGATCTTGGGCTGAGGAGAAGAATCCAGTGCACCTTCGGGCCAGGATTGGGGTTGGCCAGTTGGTACTGGACCACTGATAAATGGGTAGATGTAGAGTGGAACAGCATGGAATCCCGGAGGGAATTCCGCCTTTGCGGGATCCAAATCAATGGTACCGAATGTTGGTGCTGCCTTTGTCTTTCCAGTCGTAGGCTCATAGGGGCCAGGAGCTAGCTTCTCGATCTTGAGGTTGGAGTAAGCGAAGGTAGTGTATGAAAGGCCGAAACCAAACTCATAGGAAGGTTCAATATTGTTGGCGTCAAAATGACGATAATCGATGAAGTTACCCTCCTTGAAGTTCAGCTGTGGAGGATCTTCTTCGAACTTGTAAATCACGTCGACACCATAGTCTTCACGTGATTTACCCCATGTGAAGACGGTTTTGGCTTGTGGATTGACAACACCGTAAAGGACGTCTGTGATTGAGTTACCTGATTCTTGGCCAGGAAGACCAGCCCATAGAATTGCGGTCACGTTGGGATTGTTCTTTAGATCTTCTACGATGACAGCTCCAATAGTGTGGAGAACCACAATGGTGTTTGGATTGATTGATGCCACATATTTGATTAGTGCATCTCCATTGCCCCAAAGTGTGAGATTGTTCCGGTCACCTCCGTTACCATCAACTGTGATATAGCGCTCTCCGCCATCAGCATTAGCGAAAACAATGGCTGTCTCGGCACCAGTGACAGCTGCCCTGATAGCCTCGAGATCGTAGTTGTTGCTAACGTTCTTTAGAGATGTTCCATCCTTAGCAGCTTGAGCCTTGAGAGCGGTAATAGGTGCAATCAAGTATGGGAAGTTTGCCGTTCCGCTACCCCAACCCATGGCGAGAGTGCCAGAAACCCCACCTCTATCGGAAAATCCGTTTGGTCCAGCTGGGTTATCATGGGCATCATCTCCAATAATTGCCAATGACTTGGGCTTCTTAAGAGGTAGAACATTGTTAGTGTTTTTCAAAAGAACTGTCGAAGCACTACCCATTTCACGAATAAGCTTGGCATGATCCGCTTGAACGTTGACGTGGAAGTTGACTTGTTCAAGACCTTCTTTGGCTTGCGGGTGACGATAGCCAATAGTTTCCGAGGTCCAAGAGTTGAAGTTGACGGGAACTCGGTGTGTATCTCTTCCGACTTTGTAGTAAGCAGACATAATTCGCACAACCATATCATCCAATCGCCATTGTGGAAGAGTGCCGTTCAATACAGCAGCTGTAAGATTGGAGCCCCAGTAGGTGTTTCCCGAAGCCAAGTTTTGATCTCCGGCCATTGTCATATCTAGTAGGTTGTTAGCAATTTAATTATATTCTAGATTTAGGCCCACTCACCAAGCCCTGCCAGGGCAGAGGCAACACCAGTATGTTGTGCCCACCAATCGGAAACGACTATAAAAGTTAGAAGTGGCCCCTCGAACAAGTAACTAAAGTATTCTTACCAGCTCCCTGGAAGTCAAGCTCGTTCTTCAGCAGGTAGTTGACGGTGTAGCTGTTTTGCGATCCATAACTATTGTTGATTTGATTGTACGATGACATAATTGCGGCGGCTCCAGCACGAACGGCATCCGCAAAAGGCCTGTAGCAAAGTTAGCACTATATTTAGGTCACTCCAATTCACTTACCAGAGGTACAGCTCATGCATGGTCTTGTCGTCAATATTTGCAGAGTATGCTTGGTTGATGCCTTCGTCATTGGGCTCTCTGTAGCGCTCTTGCTCACTAGAAATCTGATTAGCAACGTCTCGAGCCAGAGAGCTTAGTGCTAGTGAATGTCCAATGGACGACCCAATCCAGCTTGGGACACCTTGAGTGTATAGCTGAGAAATTGGTACAAAAGGATGAACGTTTCGAGCAGTGGAAACATGTATGCCGCTGGAGAACTTACTTCATGATGTAATGCTTTGCACAAGCAATAACACCGGAATCTTGAATACCCCTCACGGTTTCCGCAATTGCTTTACCAGTCAGAACTGGGTCTGGGCTAAAGCCTACGACATGTTAGTGATACACTTCAGCATTTCATCTTAATTTACTGACCTTCCCAATTGCGTCCACCAGCAGGGACTCTTCCAAGTGGTCCAGCAACTGGCCCAAGTTGCATATCGATACCCTTTCCACTGAACTCCGCGCCCATAGCTACACCACGGTCTTTGATCATACGAGTACTCCATGTTGCTGCAGCATTCATGCCAGAGGGAAAGGCAGAGTTCAGATCAGCTACACCTGGTTAGATTTGTCAGAGTAAGCTAAGTGGTGTGTCAACCTACAGAAACGGATTCCGAGCGGGGAGTCTTGCAGGCAAAGTCCTGTTGCAGTGTTAGCCCGTCAATTGACTTGTGACTATGGTAATCCACCAACCTCTGAAGTTGAGGCGGGGAATCGAGCCTGTGTTACCAACACAAGCCTCTCCCTCCCAACCCACACCAGTAGTCAAGTTGACCTTCTCGAGCAGAGTCAGTTGGCTAACAAAAGCTTTCGCCTTCGTGTATGCATCATCCCATCCATTTCCACCTCTCATCCAAGGAGAAGGATACTTTGGCGGAGAAACGTCGCCATCATTCTGAGCATTGACCGCGACAGCCAACACCACAGCACTTGCTAGATTGAAGAAGCGCATGTTGACAATGGGAGCTCAATTGATGTTGTCCAACAAGCAAGAAAGATCAACTGGAAGAGGGAGAAATTCACAAAGCAAGGGGCTCGGTTCATATATAGTCCGGGTAGCCAGGTCCCAAGCTCCCAAGATTGACATCGGGGCTTGTTAGGTAATTGAATATTTGGGAATATTTTGGACTTACGCAATGCAAATGCCAGGGTGCTTGCATCGGAATGCCAGTAGATGCCTGCCAGTTCTGCACCCAGCTTCAATGAGTTGCCAGGGAAGCTGCATCCCGAAGATTAGCCTTACCCCGGATCGTATGGATTATTATGTCATCCTCGGCCACAAATCTGGTGAATGGCCAGAATCATGAAAGTCCGGGGTCTATGGGGAAGCCATGCTAGCGCACTGCTGTGCCTTCTTTTTTTCTTTACTCTTCTACTCTCAATGTCGTTATAATCGGCAGCTAAGAACCACGATAATCGGACCGAGGAAGCTTAGCCTTGCAGGTTATTTCCAATGGATTTGAGCGATGGACGGTGAACGGCATCATATTGCTGCATCTGGTGATACGATGACATGGAGGTTCGGTGTTGTGCAGCGCATTTTCCCCTCACTTAAAGTCACTTGAAAGTGAGGAGTCACTTGGGTGCACTGTTGTACTGGAAAGTTAATATCGAGGCATGCAGCGTCGGGGATACAACATACTGTACTATACACAAAGGAGGGTAGTGGGCTGCGTGAACGACCATTGTACCTGGGAACTGCCGGGTTGATTGGCTTCCCGTCTCCGCCAGTGATCCTGGGCTGATCTTCTGGAGATGAGAGTGGGCGCTCATTTTGATTTGAAGCTGCATCCTTGCAAGATGTCTTTTGTACCTGCTTTTTACTGTAAGAGGGCAGGGTAACGTGGTATGGCACGGAAGAACTGCGAACAAGTACTGAATATGATGTCGAAATAAGATAGACGAGGGAGAGGAGAGGAGAGGAGAGGATGGAGCCGAGAGTACGGAGTAGATGCCGAAGTCACGGGATCTATAAACTACACTATTACTACCTCTGCCTCTACCTCTACCTACTGTAGACTCCTACTGTACTACGTACAGTGCGGTACGTACTCCATTCCATCTTCTCCCGAGCGTACTCCGTACTGTGCTTCCGTCGGCTCCGGACATTGAAAATGGCTAAGCGGCTGTGGCGTCCCCACGTGCGGAGAAAACGGCCCGAGTTTGAAACCGTTGGCCAAGTCTGTGGCGTTCGTTCGGGAATCAGCACGAAAGGCATTCATGTATGTACTGTATGGAATACATGTTTTTCATTGCATCATACCATTGACGGTATACAGCATTATAATAAGCCAGTGTCACTGTCACAAAGACATAACAGGACAACAGTGCTCTTGGCCTGATGCTCCACAGCTCGGTTAAGCTACATAGAACCCGCTCGACACGGAACCTAGGGATATCACATGATGGCCTCCAACCCACGATGGTATAGCTCTATGAGCTATATGAGCTATATGAGCCAGCTCGGTTTTCGGTTTTGTACACTCTGAAAACGAAAAGAAGGACCGAAGGCGTTAATCGTACACTTGTGTACCCGCAAGCTTCCCGGTGTAGTGAATAGAAGAGTCGTTCTCCGTTGTAGCTTCTTTTGGCAGGTGATACTTGATGCAGCTAATCGAGACTCAACGAAGCTTAATAGTCTTGCTACCAAATCAACGTCTTCAGGACTCGGGTATCCCTTCATACAGCTACCTGACACTGTGATTTCGCGCAAGTCTACTAACTTGCGTTTCCGGGCGACTGTTGACCAGGAAAACGACCGAGGCTAGATTCCAGTCCATCTTGCACGTGTAGCTGAAAACTCCTCTCTATTCTTCTCTGATCAAGTGTCTAACCGGAAGGCTGAATTAAATTTCTATAGGTCGTTCCTTGGTCGAAAGCCGCCTCGGGAAGTACGCCTACTCGACAATTGATGAGAATAATGAAGGAGCTACTGCGATGGGCATATTCAGCATTCTGCTCAAACACAACCCAAATCGCAATGGTTGCCAGTTTAGCAGCCATGGGCCCTAGTTTTCCATTACTTTGCCACATGCTGCCAGCAGCTGATAGCTCAGTCATACACGAGCCCTAGTGGAGGCAAGGCAGGCGCTGTGGTATAAGTTAGCCCGCATTGCGCACCCCTTTGCGGGCAAAATGATAGCTCTGGGGGAAGTCAACCCGTTGCTGTGCATCTCAGGGAACAGCTAGGTGAGCACTGCCTTACTATGATCAAATCGGTTGATAACCGCCAGAGTTGCTACTTGGAGTGAGCACTTCGAGCTTGCGAATCGGACAACACGTCCACTCCCACTGTTGGACGTCCAACCCGGAATTTGGGAATCTCACACCTCTCACGGTTACCTCAGGGCACCACTGGTTTCCGTATTGAAGGGGAGCAGGCACCACGAGTTTCTTTACGCTTTCCAAGATCGAGCATCGAACCAACACCGACAGTTGAACTTGATTTTCAGTACTACATACAAGAACCAAAACACCACCCGTCTCTAGTCCAAGATGCGGTTTAAGTCTCCCGGCTAGAGAGATGGAATCCAGCATCTATGCCATAGACCCCTGCAAAATTTATGCTTAAATATCATTCAAAGCCCGTTGTAGCCATGGATATTTCCATCTGTCTTTTGGTGCACTCTTGAGGCAATCGGCAAAATAATGCAGGTTCTGCATGTCAATTAACCAGGTGCTAAGCGAGGATCGCCAGCTTGACCAATATGATGGGGATCAGATTATAATTCGTATCTCGAACGAGAACAGGCGACATATTAGACTGTGATTTAGCCTTCCAAACACCTCCAAACCTTGAAATTCGGAATTTTTGCAAGTTGTACATGCCCAGGGGTAAAGTTCTGGATCGCCAGAGGATATAATTCATTTCCCTCTATAATCTCAGCCGACACTTCTGCCCATCAGGTTCCATGTCCATCCTTGAACCTGAGTAGAGCCCTGACTCCTGAGTGCGCTAATGATTCGGCTGGGTATAAGTATCAATGTAAGCTATGTAAAGCATTTTATGGGTAAAAAGTGATAAAGAAGCATTGTGAAGACTTTCTTGATGAGTTTGAATCCGGTATCGTCCCATTCTTGAACATACTAAAGAAAGATAACGTTTAGTGTTTTGAGTAATTATGTGTGTAGTGTAGTTTTACACCTTGGTGCGCCGTAGAATGCCAATAATTATCTTTGTCTTTAACAACGGAACAAGGCTTAGTTAGGGCGTTACTGTTTGTAAGATTCTCATTTTCAAATACTAACAGCCACCCAAGACATTCGCGATGCAGTATTATATGTTGCTAAGTATGTAATTTGGGCGGCTATAAATTCATCGAAGTAGGATATACTTATTAATGAAACAAGGCCGTGTGACTCTAGAGGGAAATTCGGGTGCATTACCGCTCCTGAAGCCGGCTCGCTTCCCGAGCGGCTCGGGTATAGTAATACAGCAAGCGCTTAAAATGCCGTTTCAAAAGTAAGTGCAATTTGTTTATAGAAACAGCAATCATCTTCCCACTTCTATGGAACAAAGAGATATAAATCCACAATCCACATCTCGCACATATTCTCAAACTCACAGCCACAACTCATATTTCCACGCATCTTCGCAATATCTTTAACTAAGCTCGATTTTAAGATAACGCCCGAGCTTCAAGAGATTCTTGATCTAGAACCTGGAATGATGCTTCATCCTACTATGAAATCCGACACAAAATTTGAAGATTATGAGGTAATCTACTACTCGAGCATGAAGCTCCCGGAGATCAACAACAAAGAAGAGATTCTAAAATAGCTAGGAATCAACTCGGCTATTGCAATATGACAAAGGGATCGCTAACAATCCAGAAAGGAAAGACTGGATGATAAAGAAGGACAAGCCTTAGTACAAAGTTTATGTGATATGTTTCTGCATGGGTTTGCATCAGAATGGCATGGTGATGACGCTGAAAGATCTGGTATAAACGCATCAAATCTAACTCGCGTAAAATAGAGCTGTTCACTGACACTTGGTTAATAAATAGAGGGATATGTCCGAATTTGCTTTATTATGTGGAATACATCCAGACAACAAGTATATTCCGGATGATGAGAAGGAACGATGGTATATACAAACACCAGCGCGACATGTGGAGGATTTGGTAAGGATATACGCTGCTATGTTGGGGCTGTTGTGGGACTCGAGGGCAAAGGATAAGTCATTGAAGGTGATCTCAAGAAGGGCACAGATCTAGAGGAGAATTGACTCATAAGTAATGAGGCCACAAAACAAATACATACTCTTGCTGTTTGAAATATCGTTTGCCATTCAGTGCATACGCCTTATTTTCAACCATATATCTTCTCATGAAAGATGTTCTGGCAGTGTAATGAAAGTATTCTCGCTGAGGATGGCCATGTGGTACTGAAAAAAGGCCAGATGGAGTTCGGACAACAGAACGTCCCAATCTCAAAGCTCGATTATGCATCGCTATTGGACAAGACCTTGCTAATGTCTATTGGTGTTTTGGCGATGTGGCGGTAGAGGCTTATGGAAGCGTACTGAATGCTGAAACTGATACGGAAAAGAGACAATAGCTTCCGATACAGGTGGCGCGGTTGATTCATAACACAAAGTAGAGGAAAGAACGTCAGGCCTGGCAGTACCAGGAGTACAACAATGTATTATCTGGCTAGAAGAGGGTGGAGGATGATGTATTTATCTAACCCAGCCAGCTCTTTCATAGGCCATAGACTCACCACGCTCTGGGTTTTTCTTGTGCGGCGGTTGAGGGCAAAATGAAATTCAACAAGCTACCAAAGCCTTACACATACGTTGAATCAGTGGTGCTTGACCTCCCGGCCAATAAATACTACAGTAGACCTAAGCACAGCTTTTTAGCCAATACTGTTCCTGCTCGTTATGCGGAAAGTTAGGGGCCATATAAGTACGATGTGGGAGTAGCGCTGTGCACAAGATGTTATAAGGTATACGCAATAATACTGATTAGGTTGCTTTATTTCTATTGAAGGGAATCTAAGTGATATATATACAAAAACATGAGGTTAGAAAGTCTTTGCTTGTTCCCAGTCCAGAAGAACATTCAACTCTTCTGAAATTTTGAAGAATTGGATTAGGTAAAAAACGAACAATAGAACGAGAAACTCAATTCTTTGCCAGGACTCAAGTTAAGACCATTAAGATTCTATGAATTCAAGCGCCATGTATTTCAATCATAGATAAACCGTTCATAACGATAAGTAGAAAGGCTAACTGCCCGATCTACTATTTTTTGCCTTGCTGTCTGATTCAAGGAAGCTAGAATTACATTGTATGTTAAACCGCACCGCCTTTGGAAGATCTGTGCGGTATTCTCCCCGTTCACAATATGTACTGCTGAATGACACATGTCCAACAGGGTACATTTGTGCCGAGAAGTGAAACGTATTTGTCAAGGACCCTAGATCACAAGGAGAGGGGAGGTTCCTCAAAGAGTAAAGAAGGATTCTTGTATACGGTGTAGTTTAAGGAAGAAGAAAGCTCTTCGTACATGGATAGAGCCTATATATCAACCTTGGCACGTGACCCCTAGTCTCGTACGTGAACGTCCTATAACAGTATTAGACTCATATTATTCCATTTTGGTGGGATCATGGACTTTTCTACCTTCTCAACCAATACTCGACAGGGAGATAATTGACAGAGGTAAATCCACCGACGACCTATACGAATCTACTGGCATATGTTTTGGTGCCGGGAGGCTTTCTGAGATCGAGATATCAAGGTGAAAAGTGCAAAGAGAGGGATTCCGTAAGCAATTGCTCGGACCTGGAGCCTTGGAATCCACATGACTTTGGGAATTTTGGCTTACTTTTTGTGTTAAATGAGTAGGTTTTCTCCACAATACTTACCAGAATATGCTAATGTCTCACTCAGTATTGTCGAGCAATTTGAGAGTAGAACAAGTCGATCACTGCAGGTGTATGTATTTCATGCGGCCTTTTATTGGTCTTCATTCTAGCCATAGTTCTAGTATTATGATCCTAGTTGAGAAGAATTGTCCAATTTTGAAGGCATATTGGTGATGTAACAATTCAGTAGACTCTTCTGGTAACCTGAATTGGTGCCTAAATCACTTACGGACCCCTATTTTTGAAGAATATGAGTACTGTCTAAGCTTATCATTCATTTTACATCCCTTGCTCTTCTGTAAACGCTCTCTAAGTTGGAGCCTAAAAGGCCATATTACTGAGCCTCTAATAGATCTCAAACAACGTGCAAGTAATGTCCTTGACCATTGCGTCTAAATTATATGTGAGTTAAGTAAACTTGAGCATACAAGAATCTTTCAATCATATCTTTACCCTGCTCCCCTTCTTCTGCATTCATGTATAGTCCTGGATGCTTACTGCGGCTTACAAGTTCTTTCTTGAGATACAAAGTCCTGCTGCTTTTCATATTTCGGTAGATCCCTTTACGACATGCTCTACATCATCTTGTTATCCAAAATCTTCACCACTCTCTCCACTGTGATTGGGCAAGAATTGTACTATGACTGATCAGTCTTAATTAGCGGCTAGCGCGCATTAGCAGACATCTTAACGGTTTTGCCCCTTGTTTCTCTCTTCTGATCCACCGAATCGCAAGCAAGGAAAAAGTAAGAACTACTCTAACATGCTATCACACTTCGAGCCGATTGGAGGGGGGATAAAAAACTACAGTAAGGCAGCCACATACACTTGACTCTCCAAGTCGTTTGATTGCTTGGCTTGGAAGTATCCTGACCGATTACCGTAAGTGGTTCGCCGGCTAACCACCGAAGGCATAGAAAAGTCACGTGCATCATGTACGATTATGTGGGTTAGGCAACAAAATTAACTTTCCGTTGCTTTCGTACGCAGTCTACGCAAGCAAATGTTCTTGCACCTGTTGCACAAATTGCGTTAACGCTATGAATCAGGTTATGATGTCTGTACCTTTTTTCTCTTCTTTTTTAAGAGAATGTAGATACTCTAGCCAATCACACCGCGCGCTTCTCCTACTAATAGAGTATAGCATCATCTGGGTTAAACCAATGAGTTGGGGTTCGGTCAAGCCACTTGCCACATAGAGTAATTTAGAGCCATTATTATTGTTGCCTTTCTTGGCCCAATTAGACCGATTTTACTTCAGCTTATCATGTATCGTCTCACTTAGTGATATGTCTTACAGGAGGAGTAACCACCTCAATAGCCATGAACCAATATTGCCAATCGTTACACAGATGACTCTTTATCCATTGCCAATGGCCATTAGTAGCTATCTATATAGAACATGGCGCCACCTAAGATCAAAAAGTTCAGACCATCATGAACCACCTCCGTCGCCTCACCCGCCGCCATCCTACTCCAACTCCGATATTTCATCTCTTTCCAACGCTCCCCCCAGAGATCCGCCTCCAGATCTGGGAACTGGTCTGTCAATACCCACGAACGCTCCATATCCATCCTACACCTCTAAAACCTTGTCCGCACGGCGTCGTCTGCCAGGACTGTTACGCTTACTACCGCTATCGCTCAAACCTCCCCCCTCCAGCTATTCTCTCCGTGAATAGCGAAGCAAGAAGCGTGGGCTTAAACGGCTACAAACTAGAGTTCGGTACAATAAGCAAGTGGAAAGGATGGAGGAGGGTGATTTGGAGCCCGCCTAGAATCTACGTGAATTGGGAGGTCGACGAAATCAAAGTTTTGGCTGTGGGTGGACAGCGGAATATGGGTAAAATGGGAACAAATAAGAATTCTCAAGAGATGAATGTTCGGAGACCGGTTAGATGGCTCATAACTCCCGAAGACCAGATGGCGATACGAATTGGACTGCTTGGGGAGAGTTGTGATGATGATGATGATGTGAGAATGGAGCTTTTTGATTGCCCGTTTTATCAGGGCTGAACTTCTTTCACAGTTCCAGCTTGAAATCGATGCCTTAGGAATCACCTGCATTCTTCCACTTCCCGACTCTAAAACAGACCTTGGCTTTCATTTAGTATGGCACCTGTAGTAAGTGCCGTTGAATTCTCAAATAATGATTGACACAAAATGTAAGAAGAGCGGACTAGAGATGGGTGTATGACACTCCGGCTTAGGATTGCTTACTAGTTTACAAAAGGTCCTATCTACCTTGAGCATCTTATCTTTCTCAAAATGAATTTTAGTCCAGTTCTTTCTTGTATCGGTACTAGAACCTTTTTCCTCAAGATACGTTCAAAACATCATGATTTCTCACGCCATGTCAATTGTAGTCAGAAAGAACAAAAAACCTCTTCTTTCAAACTTTATACCGAAGCACGTTTATATTTCCGAGTAGTCACCAGTTCCGTTGCTATGTCTTGAGGCAAATATGCGTCGACGGATAATGCGTTGAAATGATATTTACACAGTACTACTAGCTGGAGAGTATTGGGGGCTATTCTGTAGGCTTTGTTTTCACGTGACAGGCATCCCCCATTAATCAATCCACTGCTCAGCCTTATCCCTCGCCGAGGCTTTTTTGCTCACTTCGTGCAAGTCTTGTTTAGGAGGATCCCATCTCTTATACCCTGCATCCATGAGGAGTCTATGGCAGAGCTTAAGAATAATCACGACCCAGTCACAGAGAACAAGACTCTGGCACCAGTAGCAGTCCGGGCCTCCCATGTCTTCTTCAAACGAGCTAAAAGTCACAGAGCCGAAAAATCGGAAGGAAGAAACCATCACAAGCGATCCCAAAGCTCCTCAGAATGGTCAGATACGGAAGTACTATCAGACAGAGCTCAATGAGTGGTACTCATACAAACCCCTTAGTGACCCCCGAAATATACGCCTCCTATGCATCCAGAGAGGCGAAGGCGCTATTCATGTCCATTTAAGAGAGACGACTATGGATTTGGAGTCATATGATGCATTCTCATACACATGGGGAAGCCCTATATATGAGAATGTTGACTGGAGAAAGTCCGGACGCGGCTGGGGGGGAAGCGATCCATTTTTAGAGATTAAAGCGCGCCTAAAAGGCAACCCTCATCGATTTATCTATTGCAATTCAAAAAAGCTTGAAGTAACTGAGAATCTATATCAGGCTCTTTTACAGTTCCGCCTTGAAGGTCATATTCAGTCGTTCTGGGTCGACGCAATTTGCATAAATCAGAAGAGCGCCGAAGAGCGTACCTCACAAGTCCAAATGATGGGGGATATTTATGCCACGTCAAATGCCGTGATCACATGGCTAGGAATTGCGGATTCGGATACCGAGTCGGTTGTGGATCTCATCAGCATGGTTGGAAAAGCGATCGACGACCATTTCGTAACCCTCCGTGAAGGATATTTTGAATTCAACAGTCCAAGTTTCTATCAGATCACTGGGCTCCGCCCTCTCGATGATTTACACTGGAAAATGATCGCTAAACTGTTTTCAAGAAGATGGTTTTGCCGTCAGTGGGTACTTCAAGAGATCACACTAGGAAACCCAGTCGCTGTAATGATTGGTCCATACGTTCTTGACTTTAAAAGACTTCAGGCCGTTGGGGTGTTTTTGACCGAGAACAACTGGACAGATCATCTTACTAACAAATACAATATCTTTATTCCCGTTTTAAATGGCGAGATAATTGACCCTGGCTCTGGAGCAGTCATTCTAAGCAATGCTGTCTGGTATAGTGAATTTAGAGAAAATGGCGTAGTCAATGTTCCACATCTAAAGAATTACTTGCAGCGAATATATAAATCTAGTACATCCGAAGAGAGGTTTTATGAATTTTTGCAAGATCTACTAGCGGCGACTTCCTATTTATTAGCAGAAGACCCTAGAGATTACATATTCGCACCTTTGGCAATTGTGGGCAGGTATTTTATCTCCGAATCTTTAGTTGGCGAGACTATTACCACCGATTACTCTCAGGATGCGGTCACAATATATACCACTATTTCTTCCCGTTTTCTAAGACAGACGCCTCTACTGTCCCTGATTTCAGAAGTCAAAAACGGGATAAAGAACGACATGCCAGGCATACCCTCTTGGGTTCCTAACTTCTCCTATAGATTGTCTGGGAGTTCATTAATGGGTTGGACAGATTATGATGTCTTCAAAGGCATGAATTTCATAGATGATCGACGTGAGTAAGTCCCATTCCCCACAGAGAATGATATCACTAAGTTTACATAGTTCAAAGGCTGGATTCTTGCGCTGCCCCAACCCATCTCCGGGTTTTTGCTTTGTTAAACAGTACAATTCATTGTATTGCTGCTTCTAGCATAGATGATATGTTAGTCAACTCGCCTGCATTAGATTATATTCTAGAGTTTGCTTCAAGGCTCCCTGTTTCGTCGACGTCCAAAATCGATAGACTATGGCAAACATTGGTTGCAGATTCGGAAAGGAAATTGACTACAGTTACGGAGAGGGAAGGAGGTGGCGCCTATTACTACACAACTCCGGCCTCTAAAGAACTAGGAACATGCTTCATCACGTACTTATATCAGAAGATTGCTGCATCTCTAGTATCTGCACGTCGAGAAGGAATAGAAGACACTACATTTTGGCAAAAGAACGCAGCATACGAATCATTAGCCAAAAACAAAGAAGTGTTTGACCGTGAGAGGATCGCTCAAATGGCGGATGAGCAGGCAACAGATAGTTCAGAATTTGTACCCGCACAACTTCTCCCACTACCTTATAGGCTTCTCCATATATTGGACGTTTTCGAACACCGAAGACTGTATATCACCACCTCTGGGCATCTGGGGCTTTGCCTAGCATCTTC
>Ga0247734_1000936_pt1 | contig 23522 bp, 17 predicted proteins | sample UWRJL103311B2_FD_180933 | JGI IMG/M metagenome (GOLD analysis project Ga0247734, IMG submission 180933) | Plant litter microbial communities from Arlington Agricultural Research Station in Wisconsin, United States - UWRJ-L103-311B-2 | ecosystem: Environmental > Terrestrial > Plant litter >... | reverse complement strand
CGGTGGCCAGAAGACTGTTGACAAGCGTGAGCCTCAGAAGACTGTCGACAAACGCCAGAAGACAGTTGACAAGAGAGAGGCTGAGCCTCAAAAGACCGTTGACTAGGTTACTTGGACTGACAGACATATTGAAGCTTTCTTTGGAGAACTAGCAAGGTCGCCAACCCGCTATGGGATGGTTAGCTCGTGGATATACGTAACAGTCAAATTGAAGCCGATGAATTTTCGTTATAACTTTTCCTTTCTGAGGGGCTGGAAATGCAATAAGAATGAGCTAATTGCAAAACCACTGAGGATATTTACTTAAATTGAGTTTGATTTGAAATAGTTAGCAGTTCACTCTTTAAAACTTTTTGCTTCTTCTATATCCTGAAGCCAACAATCATAGTTGGACACTCTGAACTTTAACATCTTTTTGACGTCCTTGTTTCTTGTATTTACTAACTAGGTTAATTTAGAGTTAGTTATTTTTCACTCACTGCTCCTATTTAAGCTAATCACCAAATTTATTATAATCTAAATGAATTTTGGTTACAAAACACATGATGCGATTGAGTTGCTCGGTCATATATGGGAATACTATAATGTCTTTCCTTACAATAACCTAATTTCCAGTCGATTCGGTGAACGTTGATACATTATTCAGCTGTCGCTCCTCTGATATGTTTTCCTTTAAACAGGGTCTGATTCCATGCCGGCATGTGCAAGCTCTGCTCACAGTATTATTTTACTGAATTCTTTTCCTTTCTACTTGACATTGCTTCTGGTTTTTTAACATCGTCTGTGGCAGAGGTAACAATTGGTGTACTTTGGCAAGTCATCGTAAGAGCGACGTCGCTGAAATATAAACCGCATGAAGCTAACCCATTGTCTCAAGAGAGCCGGATGAACTAGAGATAATAGAAGAGCAATTTCAAGAATGTCAGTGTCAGTACCCAAAGTTATGACTGATGAGTCGTTCAACAGCAGATTTCGATAATTTCTAACAATACTGGATCTTGCTAGAGAATTGCTTGTGCTTCCTATTTCTATGAATATTTTCCTGAGATGATGTTTCGGATTAAGGTATTCAGAGAGGATCTGCTGATGAGATATCAGGAGCTGATGCATATGAATCACTTGAGAGATGTCTCGGTTCCATGACTAGAACTATAGCCACATCCAATAAATTCTGGGCTGGAGGCTTCAGTAGTTACCATAGTGCTGAAGGCCCTGTATTTTTCCTTGCGATGAAGTTATGCCTCCCTGATTCTTCCATAGTGATATGAAGGTTTCATTTGGGTTGAGGACTTGAACTACTAGTCTCAGCTTTTTTTTGATTAGAAGGAGCACGATATGATTTCAAGTGCTACTTCAGTACGTGCTATATGGTCAAATAAACATGTTCATGTGGACAAGGAGAAGTTTCTTTGAGGGTTGGGGCTGTGGGGCTCGCTTGTGATTTTGAAAACGCACATCTATGAAGGCGCGCTCATTACAGCAGAAGCGAGAAATGATATTATATCATTTAAAACTCGGAAGGGTAGTACAAAATAGTCTCAAAAGCCTCAATATTATTAAGTAGTCTATCTGTTGTTCGTCAGTTATCTGATGTTTAACCAGATACACATTTATACTCTTAAATGTGTAGCATTGAGTGCAGCACCACCTTCTTTGATGGTCTAACGGTCATGATTTCCGCTTGTCATCACTGACAACCCGCGGGAGATCGGGGTTCGACTCCGTTAGTTATCCTCCTTATTATAATAGAAATCATAAGCTAATAATAATTATTAGCCGTCAGAGAGAGTTCACTTGTCTACCCATCCAAACTTTTTGTTTTTGCTGTTGAGGAAGAATTTCCGGGCCGTCCCGCTCCCCCATGCACAATAGTGGGTCAGCACTTTGGTTTGCTCTTCCTCAAATATTTTGACCGTCTTTCCCATCCTGATATATATATATATTTTGTTAGTTTGTCTCAACCGCTTTATCTCCGAAAATGTAACTGGGGTTGACACTTTTGCTGACATTTTTGAGAGCCAAGTCCGCAATCCGCATAGTCTTTACTGACACTACTAAAATTGGGCCTTGGCTAATTGTTAGTTAATTTAGGTAGAAGTATTATGCCATTCTTTTCCCTTTCCCAATCTTCACTATTAGGTAGCTCTGGTCGATCATTATTATCAGTCGCACTCGTTGATGATACATAGCGAGATACTGTAAGACAAAGTGCAAAAGATGATCTCTACCTCGATTCTAGCTAGGGGCTGGGATCTTGGTATGGTAGACAGGACACCTTTTTTTCCATGAAAATTACTCACAAATACTGTGAAAGCATCGGGGGCATATTAATATAGGCACTCATAGTAGAGTTAACTAGCACCCACAGGTGGCGGAACGACAATCTTCAAAAACTACTATTCTTCAAAGTACCCCCAGACTTGGTTCGAATCGCATCATTTCGTTCAACATGTTCAAACTAAATCCGTCCCCTTCACAAAGAGAAAGCATCCAGTCCGCATCCATCTGTCCCATTTCGCCCTGGCGACCCTCTGCTCTAGCCGCACTTGTCTTGATATCTGGGATATGATCATAGGCTGCTGTGGTCTTGTCGTCACAAGTTTGAGTAGGCGTCGTGTATTCACTTTGGCAATCTGACGCAGAGTTTTGATGACTACTCTGCTGTGGCAAGGTCGATATGTTGACAGGTGGCTGAGGGTGTATCTTGGTCGGGTCAGCTAGGAAGTCCATCGTCGCGCTGATGACAGTCTCCAATGCATCACGATACTTCTTCACTGTTGGTGTTCGCTCGGCCATGACAAACAAAGCTGATGAGCAGGCACGGAGATCATTTGAAACGGCAAAAGTCCATATGCTAGGTACCAGAAAAAGGCAATAACACATTGTTACACCAGCGATAAACACTGAATGTAAGGCAACAAAAGAATGCCCGTACGAATCTCGTTGATGTAAGCGTTTGAAAATCTGACAGATCTGCCCTGAAGCCTGCAGACAGAGTGCGATTCGGCTATCGGTTGGCGGGAGAATCATCAAGAACGGTTGAAGTAGTAACCGTACAGCTTTGTAATAGTGCATACCAAGGTAATCAGTTTCGTAAGGAGCAGACGCTGGCAAAGCCTTGTACCACTCTTCTAGCATCATCAGAATTGGATTTATCTCCGACACCAAGCTTGCTAGTGGTTTGTCGACTCGATATATACTCTCCTGGATGTGCGACTCCAAGCGCTTCAATTGAATGCACTGCACTCCTAAAGTGATATTCGAGGATGGGCGATCCGCCTGAAAAGTTGGAGATGGTGCAACTGCTAAGGTCCGCGCAATGAGCCCATCGTCTCGAACCGTATCGTCTATCTCAAGAGGAAGTGTGGCATCGATATCTCTGTCAGCAATACTGTATGGTCTTCCAAGGGAAACTGCGATCACTCGCTCAAGAAAGTATACAGTCCAGAACAGCCTTCTGCGCAGCTGGCCTTCGTATGGGAGGACATTTCTATAGTAAGCTTCTCGATGCAGTCCTAAATCTACACACGTCCTCATGGCCAGTCCAATCATGTACCAGATACCCGAATTAGATGGGGATCGAAGGCTATAAAGTACCAGCAAAGTCATAGCTTCAATATTGTGGACGGAATGGGACTCTCTTGCTGCCGAAATATACTGTAATGCAGTCATAAAGTAATTTTCAGGAGGAGTCGCCTCATAACGTTCTGTCATCTTGAGCATTGTCGAGCCAATAGCATAGATCATATAAATTTTAAAGGTCCCATACTGGTCTTGAGGATTCGTATGGTCTTGCACGAACCGGTTAGCATGCCTCTGCATTATTTCAGCCCGGTCAAGAAACGGGTATCGAAGATGAACTCTAGTCAAATATGCATCCAACACCCGGTCACCAAAATCTCTGTCCGGCGGACCAGCACTTTGTCTTTTGATTTCAGCGATGCTCATCTCCTTGCTTTGTGTCTGGCCAACTGCTGAAGCTATCGCCTTGTTCCAGACAGTGGCCTGGACCAAATTCCCAAGACTAGTTGCTAGGGAGAATCCAGAAGATGAACCCACATAAGCAGCTTCGCCCCCAAGACTCAAAAATCCTACAATCTCCGCTATATTGTTCTTCCCCTCATCTCCGGCGGAGGATCTTAGAGTTTGGGAATTCTGAAAATCATGGCTCAAGTCACGTTTCTCTGGTGCACCGCATGCAGCTAACTGAGCTTCCAGGAACGATATCCTCGCCAGCAGAGCTTGATTGGGACCACTATCGAATCATGTCAGATTATGCTCCGTCGCTGCGCCTCAGTCACGTTGTAGACACTCACCTCTGGTACTCCTCAATTGCTGAAGGGGGCTGTACACAACTCTCGTTTGCCCTGGTGCAATTGGCACAGACCGGATAACCGTGGCATTTTTGTTTACGCGTTCTACACCGCTCACACGACTTTCTAGCGCGTTTGGAGGCTCGAGGATTATCATCCATGATCAGAAACAAAAGTGAAATCTTTCCGAATGAGAAACATTCTCAATAACAATTTGCAAGGGCTTATCGGGGTTGCTGGATACTTCAGAGGATTTGAACAAAAGTGGGATCTGAGATAGAGCTATCCCAATAAGAAGCCGCCCCATTGCAAAGAAAGGTTATGTAAAATTACCGGCAAAAATACCCGGCTCCCAGCTCCCGGCTTCCGGGAATGTTCGGGAACTATTCACAAACCACTTCTAGTCAACGCTTTTCCGATGGGTATTGCACTGCTGAACCTACACTTCCAGTTTGCACTTCAACAGTGACAGATTTAATTTTCCAAACACAAAGAGACAGGGGAGAATGAATCTAAATGACAAGCACCCGGTGGAGAACCAGACACGGACTTCATAACAAACCAGTGAAGCTTACCTTAACTACCGAGCTTAGGTAAACATCTTGATACTCCCGTCTTGGCAGAGCCAAGCGAGAGTTCCACCCCTTAACGTTAATTGTTTAGCGAGCACAACATAACACGTCAACTCTCGACTGTCTGGCCAAATTCGTGTGATTGATACATGTTTCAACGCATGGTAGCCTTACTTAAAATGCGACATTCCCTGAAATTGGATTTCGCTTCCTTAGTACCATCAAACCAATCAGACTAGTCTAGTTTAGCACAGCCCGACACAGCCTCGTAGGGACTAGGACCCCCAGATGGATACGCATGACCCACTTACTTCGCTACCTACAGCAAATGTAATTCTCAGCAGTTTACGTGCCTGTAACTCATACTACCAAGCATTTTGAAGTGTGTAGGTGACGTACCCTGCCCTATTCACCAACACCACTATAAACCTTTACTATACGAGGTATTCGCGGGAGAACCACCACGGCGCGACAACACCAGGCTCCTATTGACTGGAGGATCATAAAGTGGTGGCTGAGTCACGCAAAATCTAATGAACCAAACCCCATCACAAGCCGTTTGAGAATGAGCGTTTCTCATTGGACACCCTCAGATATGTTGTCACTACCGCCGGGCTCAGCCCAATATGAAAAAGTCGAATTTTGGCCGTGATCAGGGGGAATGAAGTTACTATCATGGCCCTATTGGAATTCGATCGAAAGGAGAAGGTGCAGTAGATGTCAGAAACTGCATATGATTCCCGTATTGGAATTTAGCGGACATGATGCTGGATCTGCGATACCCGCATCACTCGCATATGGCATGGCCTAAACTCCACGTAGTCCCCACTATAAAGTGCTTTGTTTACAGCCACTACAATACTACATTATAGCAGTCATCTAAGGGCACAGTTGGCTGCCTTAAAGAGGTATCAGACTACCATGAAGGTGTCAAGTAGTGGCTTTTGGGACGTTCAGCTCGGTTTCATCAGAAGTAGAAAATGGTTCGTCCAAAGAGTGAAGGGAGAAGTAGAGGTTGTGAAATTTGCAAAGCTCGGAAAATCAAGGTAGGATATTCCAAGACATGTTGTGAGCTCTGTGTTTCGTTTCGCAATCATGCTTACGGACACTTACTCTAAAAATATCAGCTAATGAATCCAATACAGTGCGACCAGAAACTTCCCCAATGCTCACAATGCATCAAAGCCAAGAGGCAATGCTCGGGCGCTGTTTCTGGAATGGTATTTCTAAGTGCCAAAAATGATGGAGAGTCACAAAAGGCCAACAAAATCGTGTATGAGAGAAACGAAGAGGAAGAAGCGGACTTTCGCGTATCACCCAGCCCAGTGAGCAGGACACCATCCTGGTCTCTACCAGGAAATAATGACCCTCATGAATTGGATGCTCTCCTGGTACCTTGGACTTTAGAGTCTTCAAGCTCCCCAACCTCGCAACCTCGGAGCTCTAGGGAATATTCGATGTCGCCAGTCTCGCCGTCTTTGAGCTTAAGTATTCCACAAGCAATAAACAACAACGAATTTGTCGCATCTTCTATTTCACCATCCTTAAGCCTAAGCATACCTCAAGCACCAAACTACAATGAGTTCTCAAGACCTCCTAGCTCAAGATCTCCTAGTCGTCAACGGACGACATCAAATCCTAACTCTTATGACGCTGAGCAATTCATATCGGCGATGCTGCAAAATACTAGAGCTGAAGGGACCACTTCATGGCTCCTCTCATTGCCAAGTATCTTCTCTCAAACTACGACCCTGGGTAAAGCAACTCTAGCTGTTTCTCTTGCCTATCATGGTAACTTGCATGGCAACAAAACACTGGCCATGGAAGCCTATAAGTTGTACGGCCAAACACTCGAAAACCATCGTCGTGAATTAAAAAAACAAAAACAAACAATTCCTACACCAGAAGATATTGCCGTGCCAATCATGCTTTCCATGTTTGAAGCAATTAGCAGCCAATCTGTGGATGCTTACCGCCAACACATTCTTGCAGCTGAACGATTGATGGAAATTCGAGGACCCCAAGCTTGTGAAAATACAACTTTCGCCCAGATTCTGAACTTATTAAAGAGTGAAATGGTATGCATTACTAGTTTCTTACTTACAGCACTCGCTGATATTCTTCGTTTAGATATATATTTCAATATCAACACGCCACCCATCAATATTCAGCAGGGAAGAATGGCGCACCCTCCCTTACCAGCAACACCAACCAACCATAGCCGATAAACTCAAAGACATCCTTCTCCAAATCCCAACACTTCTCAATCGGCTCGATATGCTGGCCTTTGCACCAAGCAGCTCTTGGCAAGCAGGTGAGAGAGCAAATATCGAAAATGACACTCATGGAACCTTGTTGCAACTCGACCACCTGGAAGAGGAATTAAAAGTATATTCTAACCCTAACGATCTTAACGTCATGCTTGCTCATAACTGCTCAACCTCGACTCCTCATGCACGAGATCCAACAACGCCGATGGCGATATCTTACCACCGAACTGCTAAGGCGTTATGTCTATATATTCTCTCTTGCTTTCATCCAAGCTCGCAAAAGGAATTGCACGAATTTTGCACCGAAATCCTAGACTTAGCTCAAGGATTATTTGATGGAGAAGTGTTACATCCCTCGTACTGGCGACACGTTTTACTTCTCAAGGTGGTGGCATTTGCAGCTCCTGGAAATTTCAAGAAGGAGGTAGCATGGGCGATACTGGAAGGGTGGGCTGGGAAAACAGGGTTTGGCGGAATAAAAATGAGAGGACAGGCGTCAGCTTGGGAGGTTGACATTGCATCGATTTTGGGCCAGGGCATGGCTTCATAATATCAAATACAAATGGGAAAGTTTGTAGGATTTATAATTGATATTATGTTTATGTAAAGAAGCATTTGTATGTCGAGAAAAATTTAATCTTGTTACGCCCAAAAGCTGCTCAAATATTATTAGCAGAGTTGTGTGGTCACCTTGCCTACCCGGTTTGCTACCACCACTTTAATGCATGATATAATTCTTGTAGAGTGCAGCTCGAAGCACCAGAGCATAAAGACTTTTGCAGTTAGAATCTACTACAGGATTATTAGGTATTGTTATCGCTACTACTTACCAGCAGATGGGCGTTAAAAGTTTTCCATCAAGTCAAAGAAGATTTACCCATTCTGAGGTACAAAAGCAAAGGCAAAGCACTTACGTGTTACATGTGAAAAAGAATAATTACGACTGTGACATCATCCTTAAGTTACGCCCGCCTTCGTCACTCCTCACAACGCATACTCTTCAGCAGAAAACTACATGTTAACATACTCTGTATCCACCAGAAAGAATGTTGCCCAATGTGCACAACAGAACTTCCAAAATAGGCATGGTTGCTAGTTTATGAAGAGCTGTCGAAATACATAGCACAAGCTGCTAATTATTCCGATTGATATTCATAGAGATAGATACAGGCGGTATTTGATGCCTCCTCCCCTATATAAAAGTGGCCACCACGGTGGTGCCGACCGAGCGCGAAGATTTTATGGGCTAAACTGGCAAAGAGACAGATGAGGTATAAACATTTCTGTTTGAAGGTTATTCAAACTCGACGAGTAGGAATTATCGGTTCGTCTTCGCGGGGAACGAGGCACAATGTGTTCATAAATGGTTGTAAGGCGAAGGATAATAGTGGCCAATTTCAAACCCCATCAATGTAACCCTGTATATAATTGAGGAGATGTGTTTCATCCGGTCTATTTAGTTGATAAATTGCTTGATTGACAATGACTAGGACACAGGAATTAGCAGCTGTATACTGTAGAATCTCGGTAATAGCCCCTCCTCACCTGAATTCCAACCTTCTTGAAACCCCTTCATTGCTGCATAGAACGCTTAGCACACAAAGACTTTACCCCATTGACAGTTCTACTGTCGATCATTGTTCAGTCCTAACCGTTAGTACATATGCCATTCCCGTTACATTTCGCTCAGGATCCCGCATCGCTGTGTGGAGCGCGTGGCTCTCTAGAGACAGTTTGTTTGGGACCTCTCCTGCGGATGTCATGGCAGTTATCTAAAGGGCTCACTATCGCGGATTTTCAGTTGTTTCCGTTGTCTGTTTTCGCGAGTTAGTAAATGCTGGCAAACACGTAATAAGCTCAAATGGCGAATAATGTGAAGCATGCGGTTGTCTGGCCACATCCTGCCGAGGTTGTCCAGGACTTTGCCGAGTCAGCATGACCGAAAGGACAACGACATCCAACAAAATATGTTGGTCAATATAACTATCAATTTCTTCTGCTTTAACACTATATTCCGGCTTTGTAGCATTTTTATTTTGCTTGAAACACTATCATAAGATGACGACGAAATATCAAGATATCATTGTTGAGAAGACTGGTCAAATAGGGATTATTAAAGTATGGCACTAGTGAAACAGTATCTGTCCACTCATCTAATGTTTTGCAGTTCAATCGACCAAAGCAATTGAATTCCTTCGGAGGAAAATTGATGGAAGAAACCGTCGATGCAATTCGGACTTTGAATAATGACCCGGACACGTGTTTCACAGTTCTAACTGGAGAGGGGAGGTTTTTCTCAGCGGGTGCTGATGTTAGAGGTAAGCTTCGTGGCTGTATTTTATAAGGGTCATGTTGACGACAGCTTAGGATCTAGATTTGATGCAGAAGTCAAGTATAATACAATTACAGAGAAGAAAATCGACTATATGAGGGCATTCGTTCCAGGTTTGTAGCTCCAAACATACGATATTGGATCTAATGATTTCCAGCTCTGGAGATGCTCCGTTCAATAATAGACCACGAGAAGGTGTTTGTCCTTGCCCTCAACGGACCTGGTGTTGGCGGGGGAGCTGCTTGGTTTGAAGGTGTCGCGGACATTGTTCTCGCATCAGACTCTGCCTACCTTCAAGTTCCATTTTCGGCTTTGGGGCTTGTCCCTGAGAATGGGTCGGCCATCAACTTTGCTCAATCTATCGGGGTACATCGTGCAAATGAATTTATGATGTTTGGTAGAAAACTCACTGCACAGGAACTGCTAGATTGGGGTATGGTGAACAAAATATTTCCAACTGAAGGCTTCCACGAGAGTGTGAAAGGCTATCTAAAAGAACAATTAGAGGTAAACGATGGAAAAAGTATGATGGAGATGAAGAGATTACAGAACGCCCCATTAAGGGAAGGAAGACTTCTAGCTGTTGTCAACAGTATGGATGCGCTAGCCGAGAGATTTGTCGACGGGGCCCCATTGCAACGATTTGCTATCAAGAAAGCTGCTTTGGAAGGTAAGTCGTTCCACTATCTATGATAAGACGTCGCTAACCATCCACAGCCAAGTCTAAGAAATCTAAACTATAGATAGACTAGTAATGGAGTTTCACGGTTTCACGCAAACTAAGCCCGAAGATCGTCGCTACAACTATATTGCCTTGTTTTGAATTGATTTTAACCGATATATCCGATCCTATATTGAGAGCGATCTGCTCCATATCCCGCTGATATGCCGATAGTATTAATATAGAGTAAAGATACCTCGAGCATCGTTGTTGGATCAATTCTTCAGTGTCCCAATCAGCTCCATCACTTTCCTAATCAGTTACACGGTCTCTTTAATTTGTTCGCATTCGGCAATTCCCACTATACATTGTTCCTGAGTTAAAATGAGGCTGATGTTGATTCCCGTCTAGCGAGAGATAAATTCCACCACGAATAAAGCGTTCTCATAGAAAAGTCCTTTTACCTTGACACAGAGTACGCTGACGTACCTGATAAAATGGCACATGGAGAAGTATAAAGCTGTCCCGATGAGTCAAGCTACTGCCCACCAGTCTTGATACTGTCTCGTGCCGCGCTATCTTGGGTTAGGTATTTGATTCTCAGCCCTCAACATGATACTCTCTTCTTTTCTCACTAGTTTACTGGTGTTGAGTGTTCGTGCTCAGTCAAGTTCCTATACGGACAGTCGAACACAGATCACCTTCCAAGCTTTCAATAACCCCAGCGGTTATACGTTTGGTCTATCTCTTCCAACTACTCCTCAAACCGACTTCATTGGCATTCTGACAGGTGGCATTGATGGATGGGCAGGAGTTTCATTAGGAGGAGGTATGGTTGGGAACCTTTTGATTTCTGCATGGGCGAATGGAAATCAAGTTATTACTGCATTTAGGAAAGCTACGTTAGTCGTCCCCAAATCTAACTCACCACAGTTGTATTTCTATCTAAGATGTGTCAGGGCTTATTCGCCGCCACCTACTGTCACTGGCACTTACTCAATACAATCTATCGCTAATGGAACCTACGTCAATGAGACTCACTTCACCCTTACTTTCCTTTGCAAAGGATGTATCCTAGATGATGGTTCCACGTTTGCTGCAACCGACACCGACGGCTATCTGGGATGGGCAATGAGTAGTATGTCCCTATCATCCAATACTTCGTAATGTCATCATACTAATGCCATGGTATCCAGGCACTCGCCCGACGTCTCCTTCGGATACAAAGTCTGGTCTAGAGTATCATGATAATTTTGGCCTGTTCGGTATCGATTTAGTGGGAGCACGATCACCGAACTATGGACAGTGGGCCAGTTTAGCGATGGGAAATTCAACTCAATGGAAGCGATCTTCCTACAATTCCTCCCGCCACAATTTCTCTGCAAAAAGAAGCTTGCGGGAGAAACAGGGTATCACCTTCACAAACCTCACCAGTCCCACAGGTTCGACTGGAACCGTGAAACCACAGAGGCGGCATTGGTTTCGCGGAGTAAGTGGATTGAAATATAATTAAAGGCATTTGTTGCGCAACACGTTTTGTAAAGTCCAAGCTATCATGGCAGCAGATGGCGAAGTAGGTAAATAAATGAATTTGCAGCACACATTTGCTCAATACACACAAGTTAAGTCGTACGACTCACTCTTCGAGTAAAAGTGAACAACGTGCACGATATGAGATGATGTATCTCGGCTCGGACAGAGAGATTAGCCATAATATCCTCCAGCCTAATTCTAAATATTGCCACTTTTGGGTACGCCAAGCTCATCAAGGCGGGGAGATCATCTCTCCTAGCTGTAAATCATCCAGCGACGAGATCATTCTAGTCAGATTCTTGGTTGGTAAGCACTGTAAAGGCGTGAAGTTGCGCCGTTAGCAACGTTGTTTGCATCTTGCAGGATGCGGCTAATGAATGTGGCACCTGGCAATATAGTTGCTAGCGCACAGTTGCATTACTCTCAATACGAGTTTAGCGATTTTAACACTATTACCTGACTATATATCCTTCTTTCTCTTAGCTATATCTCAACTATCTTAACACTATATATTTTCTTGGTAGCTTTTCTCGAGATGAAGCAGTCTTATATCCTTCATTTGTTGGTGGTACTTGCGTCAGGGGTTGTGGCTCAGCAGCCAGCCGATAATCTCACTAATACAGTGGAAAAGGGCATGCGGACCGAATGCAAGACTTGCCCTTATTCTCTTTGTACCAATACGGTATACTATGAAGAACTTGAAAATCTCACGCTACTCTGCTGGACACGCGGTACTGTGATTGACGATGACAAGTAATAGAATCCATACATTCTCGAGACCTTTGTCTGATATCCCGATTGTAGTACATGGCTTCGCACCTCGGATGACTGTTACGTTACACAGTATGATCTAACATCGTATGAAGGTTCTTGTAAGTACTTTCCTGCAATTAAAGAAAGTAATTAAAGTGTTGTGCTTCTCCAGATGAAGATGATCTTCCTTACTGTGGTCGAGATTCTGAAGAAGAATTCTACACCACGGCACCAGCACGGACAAAATACAACACTGAGTGCAACATCACGCCATCCATTAGCTCCGATAATATCCATTATCATAAGTATGGAAAAGACCTCACTGTCACCTGCTATGCGGACGACGAACAACTAATAATCAATGATGCGTATGTTCTACTTGCGTTCAGAGCTTACAAATCATGCTTATGGAATATGTAGGACGTGGCTCAAAACCACAGACAATTGCTACGTCGCACAGATCGGCTTAACTCATAAAGTAGATAAAGATGAACTGGATCCCTGCGGCCCCATCCCATTCTTGGAAATCAACAACACCTACGTCTCACCAGACTCAAAACTCACCTCCCAACAAGCTTCCCATCTCTCAGCTACGCTCCACAAAACCCCTGCAGCTGTAGAAGGCAATCTACAGAAACGCTACTTGGTAAACGTAACAGTAGGTGAGGATTACGCTCTGTGTCACCGTGAACCGACGTCAAATTCAACCGTGGAAAGACGCTATCGCTGGGAACAGGAATTGTGGCTGCAATGTTTGGAAAGAAATGACGATACGCCTGACTTCAATGAAACGTATTGGAGCTTGACGACGGATTTCTGCTTTGTGAGGAGTGTTGATTTGTGGCAGAGTCCGGAGGGCGATAGTGCGTATTCCGGTCTTTAGATTATTCTGACGTTTTTCAGGCACATTTACTGACAAATTCAGATTATCGGTTCCCTATGTGTTCCTTGTTCGTATAGAAGCCGGCCAAGAAAATAGTTGTGAGATGTTTTCGATCAAAACTCTTCTATAGCGGTGTTTATAATTATGAATAGAACTTGAGTGTATCGAGTGCATTGATACATCCGGAACCTGGCCCATTCGAAATCTTCTCTGTCTGCATGCTACTTATTTCCTAAACCTCTGTAGTAATATCTAACCACGGGAAGTTATCCCCCAAACTTGTTACAGTGACTGGACGAGTCGCTTCAGCTAATTGTACAGGCGATGATTCCCACTCACTAAATTGCCTTAGTTCATTCATATGACAGATTTAGGCCGTCGTGATGGTACGTAACACTCTCTGAATTTTACAAGCAATGCACAAATCTGAATGACGTAAGACCTGTTTAGATGTTAAATCAGTCGAGAAGAAATGAAATCTTACAAGTAAATACAGTCGACATACTGGCTTAAATCCTATCTAGCATTTCTGCATGACAAACACTCTTCCCATTGATGCCTGTATCATGCCACATTCTACAAGCAGACTTTTCGAGTTTCAAAAGTCGCAAATTCTTGTTTCGAAGAGAAAGTTCACGGGCCAAACTCTCATATCCTTCAACGAGTCTAGTCAGCCGGGGTGCAATTCCGTTAAGGGATAATTGTTCTAGGCATGTCATCTCCTCAATCCAGGCAAGAAAAGCAGGCTTGAGTTCCGAAGTGATGCCCGAAAGGCCAATATAAAGCGCTTGGAGTGTTGGAAGGGTCAGAGGATCAAGATCTCCCTATTACATAGCATCATTAGCATTAGCTAGGCTAAAGCACTCGGGGTAGTACCGCGCCTCTTCAGCAATACGCCAAAATCCAAAATTGAATATCCCATTGACCACTCTAACCACAACTGGCTCAGATATCCTGGTTCGAGTTCTTGAAGCCAGCTGCCCACCGTTTCTGACATTTCGTAAAAGCGAAAGATGCGAAGATTAGGACAAATAGAAGGCGTGAAGGTCCACTACGCTATTCCATCCGGCGCAATTCAGTGAGTCCATCCTGCCGATCGCTGGTAGATTTAAATGCAGTCCCGAGTACTTGCTCAATATCTTCAGGATGGCTGATGCTTCAGGATCGAAGAATTGGACATTGCTGGTTTAGAGTTGGTGATGTGGTCGTCAACAATGGCTGATCAACCTAGCTACAAAGAGTGAAGTTAGCGGACCACGTTTACTAATTCCTTGACATGCTTCAACTATTCGTTTTTTACAAGTCATCAAGAAGTGCTAGGAGGACGAGTTCATTTTTCCCTCTGAACCAACTTTGATCATATAGGTAAGGGGTGAAAGCGGCGTCGAAGTCGTTACTAGTCAGATACAGATGATAGAGGAGACGACTATCACAACTGCACCAAGGCAAAAAGGCAATTCGGGGATGTGAACAAATCAGTCCTGTGGAGCGGATATCGTTGCGATTATCTCGCTGGTTTCGACAATTGGAGTTAAATCACATCGCTAAGGCTTCATTACCAGGAGGCCGATGTGACCTGTAACATGTTGCATAATGCGTCCATGCGGCATAAAGTTAGCGACCGGTTACTTCTTTGGATCCTTTCCAACACACACCAACAAACCGCGTACCCTGATCGAGCCTTCTACTCTACCAAATGAGCAAAACTTGTATTTCACCACCTTCTAGTTATATAATATCTATGGCGATGAACCTTCAGATGAATTAATGAGTACCTCCTCATGTGGTCTAGATTGATGGCCCAATACTGAGAGGATGTAAATGGCCACTGAAATTGAATCGGGGAAAATGGCAGGAGCGAGTTGGGAGAAGAATTTACAGTAGAAATCTGGGCTATTACGATAGATCTTGTGCTGAACGCCTCCCCACTCGGAGAAACTACTTCAGCGTGCCTGTGCATGCAAAGTTGAAAACCCTTCCTCAAATATCTCCGGAGGTAAGCTAAACTGAATCATGGGTATGTATGATTTTTAATTTGGAGGCGACTCCTTCTACATAACCTTCGATTGAAAACGCCTTCACATTTGCTCTAACGCTTACATGATAACCTCGTTTGCAACATCCTAAAATAATCAGCTTTTTTAAGATTTCACAAGAATCAGGAACACAACTCACCCTCTTCAATTCCTTGAAAGGCAGGCACACACAGTTCTGTACTCGGATCTCATCACCTACACCACACTCCTTGCCTAGAATGGTAATGCTCTGCACTTTGACTCCGTTCTTGATGATGCTTGTTGTGTGGCTGTTTACTGGTGTAGGTGTACCCTCAACACGAGCCCATGCTCCGATCCTGCTATTCCAGCCAATAATAGAGTAGAGGATACAAGAATCATGCTTAATTTCAGAGTCCTCCAGAACAATAGACTCCTTGATTCTAACACCAGCACCAATCACAGCGCGAGGGCCAATCGAGACATTTGGGCCGAGCTTTGCTGTGGGATCAACTTGAGCTGTAGGGTGAATAAATACAGGAGGTAGGATGTTCTGGGATGGCTTTGCCAACTCCTTGGAACCAGTCTGCCATGCTTTCTGGAGATACAATGCGTTGGCTGGGACAGCAGAGCCAGCAGTTTTGATTTGTCTCCAGAAGTCCTTTGTTTCATGCACAAAAAATTGCTTGCTGTCTGCCATATCACTGAGGATATCCTGCTCGAGTCTAAGCACCTCATTCTTATCTGTCTCTTCGTCATCCTGGAAATAAGAGGATTCGAGATTTTCAGAGGAGGGGTATGAAACAAGGCGGGGTCGTTCGGTGCGCTTCTTGATAGCGGAGCGGATGGAGGGAAAGATAGAGTCGGTAGAAAAGAGGTAGACACCACAGTTTATGAGGTTGGAGATGTGAGATTCGGGCTTCTCAACGTAATGAAGGACACGTTTAGTGTGAGCGTCTGAGACTATGCATCCGAAATTGCTAGCGGCATCCTCGCTCACTCTTGTGCCCAGAATAACAGCTTCTGCATCACGCTCCTCGAACAGCTTGAGCATATCATTGAGCGGGAATGAGCAGCAGACATCTGCATTGAGAACAAAAAATCGTTCAGGCCTGCCCTTGAGAATAGCATCGCGGAAATGGTATAGTCCACCTGCAGTTCCTAGCGCCTGGTATTCTCGGAGATAGACGATCTTAATTTGAGGGAATTCTTTGGAGGAGTCCTTGATAAAGTCGCGGAAGACAGATTCATCATAGTAGCCGATCATGCAGACTTCCTGGATATGGGGAACTTTTGCTATAGCAGTGAGACAGTGCCAGATAATGGGATGGCCCGCGACTTCAAATAAGGGCTATGTATGATTAGCAGAGCAAGCACAGCTCACTGAGGGAAACAGACCTTTGGCAAATCCAGCGACAGAGGGCGGAATCTTGTTCCTCGAGACGGGCCTCCAACCTGTGTGGGTTAACTCCCCCCCCCCTTTTGAATTTCTGCTAGTAAAACATACCAGAATGACAGCTTTTGTGGCGGCCTGGGCCCCATTGGCCTTCTCTCTGTGGGGGATTTGAAGAGACATTACTGTAAATTGTTAAGATGATGCTATTGGGATGTTTATTAGAGAACAGTCCAAAGGTTGTTTTTGGTAAAGGAACACGAAGCCAAAGCAGCATAAGCTCGGCCGCTAGTGTTGACAGGGGTACTCGGGTCTATCCCGTCTAGCCAGTCGAGACCAGTCCCAGTCCCATTCCCAGTCCCAGTTCATTTCATTTCATCTCGCGAAATCAAAACCACACCCTCTCCACATCCTTTTATTATATGTTCATCTGGGAACATTCTCTAAGAATTAGAATCGCTCTAAGACAAGGGTGGCGAGGTTCATTACACCCCTTTGATGGTTCTGTGAAGCTTTGATTGGAGAGACAGGCCAAATTCAAGATAAATTGGAGCAACCTCCTCCACGTGCTAATGCTCAAGCCTTTCCAACTCACCATCATAGATCATAATTCTAGTATATCTTGGGGCTTCAAAGGAAGACGAGGTTTTGAGCCATCATGGGCTTAGAAAGTGGTATGCCCTCCAGAGATGTGAACCACCTCTGGATGTGGCGACTTTCACATCGGATTTTGGGAAACCACTCCACATAGCTATACATACATGCATTACACCAGCTACTTTCGATCTATTATATTATCCTGTCTTACATACAGAGGGGATTTATCTTTATCGCTGGACATTGATAGCCCCTCTTCCTCCAGGACGTACATTTACAGCCCCACCACGACCCCCCGGACGGACATTCACAGCTCCTTGATTCCCTCCGCCATTCGGTCGGACATTCACGGCTGCTCCAGCAGCAGGAGGCGGTTGGACATTAATATTTCCCTGTGGTGCCAAAGGTGGCATCACATTGATATTCCCTCCCACCGGTGGCAAACCAATATTCCCTTCCTCGTTTAAACTGTCAATGGACGGCGTTTTATATCCTGAGCTAGGTGGCCACCGCCGAGGGAAAAGTCGGCGTATGCAGTAGCTGACGATGATACCGATGATGATGTGGAGAGAAATGATCAAAGCAATCGCATCATTTGGCTTGACCATTTCCGGGGCACTGAAGTGAGGAAGAAATATGAGTTCAAAATATCGACGGAATGATATATGAGGATGTTTCAGATACCCGTCATCAGTTCTACAACACAGGCGACCAGTCTGTAAGGGGTCGTGTCTCATCAAAGCCGGGAATATCTATCGTCGGGCTTTCCTCTTGTCGCATCGTTGTGTTATGAATCTCAGTGCGGCACACTCCGGTCGGAGCGACGTCCACAAGCAATTCCTATATCTTTTCAGGAACGAGTAAGCCTTCTAGAATATAGGAACATAACCTGTGTGAAGGAAAAGGATGTGATTTACCTAGTTCTTCAAGGGACTTTAACCACTTATGTTCAACAACATATAAAAATAACCATATGCCGACTTGAATCTATCAACATTCAATTGTTCTATAATCTAGACCAGCAATGAACTAAGGCAACGTATGAGAGCAGAAAATGGTTCTTTTGAAGGCTATCCGACTGTCTTCAAGTCTTTTGTAAGAAGTGTTAGTGGTGGGTGTAAACAAACAAAACTATCCCTCCAGAAACGATCTCCCCATGATATACGCCATCAATCTAGACCTGAGGATTGAGATCCAGTTGCGATACACCATTCCCACTTATTCCTGGCTATGTGGGCGCGAAATAAGCAATATGTTGCACTAAATACTGCTCTGCGCCGCAGTGGGCGTTCAGCCGGATGCTGTGTAACATGCAGCACCTTGGCATTTCACGAGTGAAAGTCAATTTTTCACTTAACCTTGACCAGCACCGAATTCGCAAATCTCCCGAAGTCTGTATACGATAAATTCAAGAATTAAGAACATCTATCTCGAAGCCTCAGATTCTACTCCCATAATTCCAACCAAAACTTTTCCACTTTAGTTACGACGTAGAAGAAAGGGCTAATATTTTGAACATATGTTGTCATGCATCTATACAAACTTCTGCCTCACAGTACTGTATTTCTTCCCATTATACACAATTCCAAACTCTAGACTTCCTGAACGACATGTCATTTCGATCTCGAAATTGAGCTTGTAGTACATCTCTCCAGGCCGTGTTCCCTCCTCTTGGTTGAATTCACCTACCGGAATACTCAATACATCGGCCTTCAGCTCTACAAGCTTCTTGACTTCTGTATTGATTCATCATCAGTATTGGCTTCTTTGGGGATGTGGGGAAGTCAATGATAAGGGCTTCAGATATACCTGGGTCATCAACATAAGTTGGTGCTCCTTTATCCTCCAAATCTTCGCAAGCGTAGAGCGTCATTTCGATAACAGTTGGGCGGCCTTCTGTTACTCTCTGGTCCCAGTAAAACTCAAACGACGCAGGTTTAGACTCTTGCACTGGAGCTCCCTGCTTTGTTGTCAATTTCGATATATCAGCACTACAGATCGGAGTTGAACTTGCCTTTTCAACAAACCATCGCATTGTTTTCACCCGGTAGCCTCCTGTAAGTTTATCTTCCTCCCTGATCAACTGAGTTAAACGTTGGTTTGGTTTGTATTTACATGAATACGTACCTTCTGCTTATATCATGGATGAACGGATCGTATGCGACATAAGCAAGAGTCCCAAAATGTTTGCGTGCCCTACGAGAGCCGACTCTCACCGATGCAAGTCCAGGGGACTTTTCTGCTAGGCCTCGGATCAAGGCACCTCTTACAATAGCTGTCTCACTGTCAAGTTAAATGTCAGACACCTCCATGTGAAAGTAGTGGTCCTATCTGGGAGTCTTACCCATCTTCAATCTGAACCACCCTAATATCGCCAACCTCTTTTTTAATCCGATTCATGAGATATTTGCTTCGGCCGAAACCACCAGCTAAAAGCACAGCATTGACTTTTCGGTGGTCACTGGTAGCTTGAATCTGTGCCACAACAAGTGAAAGAACCTCGATAATTACAGGTTCAAATATCTTACTCAACCTCCTACCAGAGATCTCGACTTGGCCAGTTTTAATATTTAGATTAGTGTTATTTGGCAAACCGCGCGCAGGAACGAAGAATGACTTAGTTTGATCGCCGTTAAACTCTCTCTTGATCTTATTCTCAAACTTGTCCATTGCATCTTGATGATAGCCATCGTCCCATTTGGAGTAGTTGGCGAACTTTTCGCGTAGAAACACATCAAATATACGGTTTAAGAACGTGGATCCACACAAGCCGCCTGAACCAGGTGCAGACTCGAATATCAAAGGCCTGTCACCCAGCTCAGCGACGGTATAAGATATGAGGTCGACTGTTCTATATTGGCGTAAGACTCGGTCTTTTCAGCAACATTTCAAGTCCACTTACCCTCCGCCTGCATCGCACAATACAAACGTGTCATGCGCATTCAACCCTAACTTCATATTCTTTAAAGCATATATACCAGCTGCCTCGGGCTCGGTAATGATCTAGCCAAACAGGTTAGAGTGGTGAATAGTTGAACTTTTGATTGGTTTAGAGATTTCTTTTGAGAGCTTGCGCGGCACTTCTCCAAAGAAAAAACTGGAATCAAAAAGGAGGGAGTATCTCTTGCTCCTCAACCACCACATGATAACTGGTTCATTTCTATCATAGCTTACCTGGATCCTACTGCTGGTCCCCGTTACCTGCATTCCAGCCTTTTCCGCACATGATCGTGTTGTCTCTTGTGCTTTCTCAGACCAAACAGCAGGGACTGTGATAATATACTCTGGTCTCTTATTTTTCAAAAATTCAGTCCCAAATTTATTCGTTATATACTTTTCAGCATGCTTTTTCAACGCTTTCAAATAATCAGTCACAAGTTGTTCACAATCTGAGCCGGTCACTGGAGGCAGGGCTGTGCGACTGGGATATTTCTTTGCCAGGCCGGTCTCTGTAAGTTCAGGATAAAGACCCAACTTGAACCACTCGTGCTTGAGGTCAGCCTCATCAATTTGATAGCCCCATCGATAAGAGCTATTGTCTTCATCGTATTTGATCGTTCTGTGGAAGGACGCATTAGAGCTCTGAGTCAAATGGAGAAGCAGAATTGGAAATCTACTCACGTGGGAACCCATTCTGCAGTAAGGTGAGAGTCTGGCCAAGTTTTAATTATTTTACCACTCTGGGGCTTGTGTGTATTAGCATTATATTTCTGATCTAGGAGGGAAGCACTGGTCCGGGATATTCGAGCTTACCTCTGAGGTGTAAACATATCCAATTGAGGAGCAAGTCGTTCCTAAAAGCTCAAGGCTCTCCATCAGATACCATCACGGAATGAATGACATATCACGCGAGTGTGGGGGTTTATCTCTTACCAAAATCTATCGCAAGAATCATCCTATGATCACCCGCGTTGATGGTATTGCCACTCATGGTGAAGGATAGCTCTTACTAAAACACGTGGCTTGCTACTTCACGAGAACTTAACTCAACTTCGTTTGGCCAGAGGATGAACTCCAGAGACGTGCCAACTGGTTACTGGTATGCTCTGGTTTGCTTATATGGCTTGAGGGTAGAAGGCCAATACAATTTAAATCTACGAACAGGCAAGGCGACCAATTTGAATGAAGTCACAACTCCCCAGGCTTCTACTTAAGTGCTCTTGGGCTTGCGAGGCTGCGCGGAAGGTCAGGAACAAAAATCATAATGAGGCTGCCATGCGACTCGTATTCATAACGCCCTGCTTCCCACCTGTGGAACACTTCATGAAGGCGTCAAATAAGATGTGGTTTAGAAAACCCGATAGGCACTATCCCATTATGTCGGCCTGCCTGCTCTACACACCTTGTAGGATAAGTTTCAGCTGAGCCTCATTCTAGAAAAAGCAATTTTATTGTATGGCAACCAATATAATCACCACCGCACGGGCTGACTGGTGTGGATAGTATCAGCCTGAGACAATTTTCTATCGGCAACTGGTATGTCAGTCCAGTCCCCATATCTAAGAAGTAGATGTTCATGCATACAATGTCTGTCACCTAGGGGTTGGCTAACAAGACCTTGTTTTCCACGTGAGCTTACATACGCAGTTACACAAAGTAAGACCTCGAATTCATGTCCAAACCTTGATCAAATATCGGCGATGCCACTTAAAAGTTATCTCGCAATTCTGTATCTACACTTGACTACCACTTGATAGGGGTCAACCATCTCATACAACCCACATATTTCCCTCAAGCAACCAGCTAGTGTAGATGAACGAGCCCTAGAAACCCCTTTGTGGCTCGTTGACCTCATACATTTGCAATGTCGTCTGACTCTGGAGCTATCTCTTCAAGTGATGGTTCTTCTTCGGGTTCCGACAGTCACAGCGACGCCACTTGGCAAGAGCGCTATGAGAAGCTGAAAAAGACAAACGAAAAGTTAGCGGCAAGAGTATATCGTCTCACACAGCGAGAATATCAGGTCACTGATGACAAGGTTGTCAAGAAATATCGACAAATCCGTGCAAATATTGACTCCTGGATTGATGAGCTTGAGGAGGAAGAAAGAAGGGATTTCAGAATTGCTTACCACGAGAATTTTCACAGCTCAATCAGAGAGAAACTATTTGCGGATCTTGGACTCAAAGCTGGTTGCTTGGAAGAGCGATGGCAAGAAAGACTTGGAAGACTTGAAACATGCATATATGTTGTATTGGGTTTGGCCATATCGAGAAGTTTGCAGTCCATTTTTGATCGGCAACATCCGGTAGGTATAACAAAAGCCCAGATGAAATTCATAAACTCTATCAGAAATTCTGCTCCATTTTTGAATGGTAAGTCCTATTTATCAGACTTCTCCAGTTTTTTTTATTCAAGATCAATGGACTGAATTATTTCAAATAGATCCTGCTATATTTCATAGGTGGAAGGGTGAAACACTGTCCGGAATAGTGTCAACGTCCGAGTTCGCTAGAGAATATCAACACGACACCGATAAGCTGTCCAGGATGTTGAAACAAGATGTTATGATCTGGTTCAGCTCACACGTCCTTCCAAAAAAGTATGAGAAGTCACTTCGCGAGAAGATCTTAAAGCCTGCTATAGATTTTCACCAAATGATACACTGCTCAGGAAAAGGATATGTCCTTGCTTATCGCCACTTGGTCGAGAGCCCCGTACCGAACATTGCAGCAGATTGTGACCTCATTGACATCGCTTCTTGGAGGGTTTTGAAGAACAAAGATGAAATCCGAGGCACTTTTCGATGTTTACTACCTGGTCTCATCATGAAACACGCGATTGACCAAAAGAAGTCTGTCTTTGTGAGTCCAATTCTTCTGGGCTATCGATCACCCAGTCTCAATCCAAGTCGAACAAATAGCCCTACGAGGCAGGAAGGCTCAGGCAGAGAACGGGGGTCTGAACCTCCCACCAGACATCGCAGCAGTTCATCGCATACATCCCGCGGTTCTGCACCTCAGTCATACAAGCTCAAGCTTTCATCCACGAGTTGGTTTGAGAAAATTTTGCCGAGACCACCAAGCCGTGCCGACGGCCGGTCCGATGGTGGCTCCAGCAGAAAGAGTAGTTATAGCGCTCCACCATCCTCACCCTCTCGGACTGGAAGACAAGATTTCGGGGCGCCGCGTCAGTCTGCTTCGTTTCCGATTGATAGCTCCAGAGGAGCTTCCCCTGAAGCTGCTCTTACTTCTCCAAGTGGTGAGCGACGCAATGTTCTT
>Ga0247734_1000935_pt1 | contig 23533 bp, 22 predicted proteins | sample UWRJL103311B2_FD_180933 | JGI IMG/M metagenome (GOLD analysis project Ga0247734, IMG submission 180933) | Plant litter microbial communities from Arlington Agricultural Research Station in Wisconsin, United States - UWRJ-L103-311B-2 | ecosystem: Environmental > Terrestrial > Plant litter >... | reverse complement strand
GGGCTTCAGCCTCGATACTGAGCTTTCGGCAGATGACCTGCGCGCGCTCGTGACGACCTACAAAGGCCTGGTCGAGGAACAGTGGAACAAGCCGTTCCCGCAGGACGTGCACGATCAGCTGTGGGGCGCGATCGGCGCCGTCTTCGGTTCGTGGCAGGCGGATCGGGCCAAGGTCTATCGCCGCCTGAATGATATTCCCAGCAGTTGGGGCACCGCCGTCAACGTGCAGGCGATGGTGTTTGGCAATATGGGCGAGACCTCGGCCACCGGCGTCGCCTTCACCCGCGATCCCTCCACCGGTGAGCGCGCTTATTATGGCGAATTCCTGATCAACGCGCAGGGCGAGGATGTCGTAGCCGGCATCCGTACCCCCCAATATCTGACGCTCGCAGCACGCGAGCGGGCAGGGGCCAAGGCCGCCTCAATGGAAGAGGCGCTACCGGAAACCTATGCCGAACTCGCCAAGGTCTTCGATCTGCTGGAAACGCGTTATCGCGACATGCAGGATATCGAATTCACGGTGCAGCAGGGCAAGCTCTGGATGCTCCAGACGCGTTCGGGCAAGCGCACCGCCAAGGCAGCGCTGAAGATCGCCGTCGATATGGCGAATGAAGGCCTGATTACGCAGTCGGAGGCGATCGGCCGAGTCGACCCGATGGCGCTCGATCAGCTGCTTCACCCGACCCTCGATCCCAAAGCGCCGCGCAACGTGATCGCCAAGGGGCTTCCGGCGTCACCCGGCGCCGCCTCCGGTAGAGTCGTGTTCGATGCCGACACCGCCGAGAAGCGCAAGGCGGCGGGCGAGGACGTCATCCTCGTCCGCGTCGAGACCTCGCCCGAGGATATTCACGGCATGCACGCCGCCAAGGGCATCCTCACCGCCCGGGGAGGGATGACCAGCCACGCCGCGGTCGTCGCGCGCGGCATGGGCAGGCCGTGCGTGTCGGGTGTCGGCACGCTGGCGATCGACGCCAAGAACAAAGTCTTCCGCGTCGCCGGACGCGAAGTGCGCGAGGGCGACATTCTGACGCTCGACGGTTCCACCGGAGAGGTGATGATCGGCGCGGTCGATACCGTGCAGCCGGAGCTTGCGGGCGATTTCGGCGTATTGATGGAATGGGCCGATCAGGTCCGCCGCCTCAAGATCCGTACCAATGCCGAGACGCCGCTGGATTGCCGCACCGCGCGCCAATTCGGCGCCGAGGGCATCGGCCTGTGCCGGACCGAACACATGTTCTTCGATGCGAGCCGAATCATGTCGGTTCGTCAGATGATTTTGGCGGAAGACGAAGCAGGCCGCCGGCTAGCGCTGGCCAAGCTGCTGCCCGAGCAGCGCGCCGACTTCACCGAAATTTTCGAGATCATGGCCGGCCTGCCCGTCACGATCCGCCTGCTGGATCCGCCGCTTCACGAATTCCTGCCGCACGAGGAATCGGAGTTCGCCGAAGTCGCGTCGGCGACCGGGATCGATATCGACAAGCTCAAGCGCCGCGCGGCCGAACTGCACGAGTTCAATCCGATGCTCGGCCATCGCGGTTGCCGGCTGGGTGTCACCTATCCCGAAATCTACGAGATGCAGGCCCGCGCCATCTTCGAGGCGGCGGTCGCCGTCGCCAACAAGACGGGCGAAGCGGTGATCCCGGAAGTGATGGTGCCGCTTGTCGCCACGCGGCGCGAGCTGGAGCTGATGAAGGCGGTCATCGACGCGGCCGCTGTCGCGGTTTTTGCCGAGACCGGCACGACTTTGGAGTATCTGGTCGGCACGATGATCGAGCTTCCCCGTGCCGCCCTGCGTGCAGGCGATATCGCCGAAGTCGGTGAGTTCTTCTCGTTCGGAACCAACGACTTGACGCAGACAGCTCTCGGTGTTTCGAGGGATGATGCCGCCCGTTTCCTTGGGGCCTATGTGGAGCAGGGCATCTACGCCAAGGATCCGTTCGTCAGTCTGGATGTCGAGGGCGTCGGCGAACTGATCGAGATCGCCGCCGAGCGCGGTCGCAAGACCCGGCCGGACATCAAGCTTGGCATTTGCGGCGAACATGGCGGCGATCCCGCCTCGATCGCCTTCTGCGAGAAGACCGGTTTGGATTACGTCTCCGCCTCGCCTTATCGGGTGCCGATCGCGCGTCTCGCCGCAGCTCAGGCAGCGTTGGGCAAATAAGCTCGCCGTTCCGCTCCCCGTTCAGACCCCCGACAGGCCCGACCTGATCTGGTAACGGCCTGGACGAGGAGCGCGAATTGAACAGAACCGCAATGGCCTGCCTAGCGCTGATGTCAGCGATCATGGCCTCGCCGTCTGTCGCCCAGTACCCGGCAGGCACGATCGCCCTGTCGCCCGAAGAGCGGGCCGCTGTCCTCGATGCCGCCGCGAGCAGGCCGGATACGTCGCTGCCGATCAACGGCCTGGATCGTCAGATCCACGGGGAAGTCGGCTTCGAGATCGGATCGCGCGGCCAGCGGGCCTTGTACGGATCCACCATCGTTCCGCTTGGCGAGAATGGCTCCGCCGCCTTCTCGTTCATGACCGATCAGGGGCGCTGAGGCCGCTAGCCCGAGGCGCCGCCACCGCCCGGCGGTGGACAGCGCCAGTTATTCGATAGCGATCAGCGGAATTTGGCGCGGTGTTCGTCCACCCGCCCATCGGCCAGCAGACGGGCCTGTTCGCGCCATTGCTCCTGCCCGATATAGCCGCGATCCGCACCAAGCCGATCCTCGAGTTCGATCTCTTCGGCCGGGGTCATGTCAGCGATCTGAGCATAGCGATAAATGCCCTCGTCGTTGAGGTCGGCCTCGCCCTCGGTACCGAGGCCACGGATCAGGCTCAGATCGTCGCGCCGCAGATCGAGGTTGGATGCCGTCGCGGCGGATGCGCTCGTGGATGCGGCGGGGACCGTCGTGACGACCGGCCGCTGGCGCTCCAGTTCGGCAACGCGCGCCTGGCAGGTTTCGAGCGCGGCAGCATGTTCGCGCTGTTCGTCGATCCGGGCATCCCGCTCCGTTTCATAAGCCAGACGCCATTTCTTGCTGGAGCGCGACAGGAGTCCCAGCAGCCAGCCGAGTACGAAGACAAGGAACAGGATCACCCACTGATTGGTGGTGAATGTGGGCATGGAGGGGCAGCCTCTCTTTTCGGTTTCGCAAAGGCAACGATCATGCCCTCGCGCCGTTCCGTCAACAGCTGCGACCCTTCCTGACCTAATTCTTCAACATATTGTCGCTGATCGAGCAGGCCGCCGGGCCAAGAATGACCACGAACAGAACCGGCAGAATGAAGAGAATCAGCGGCACGGTCATGATCGCCGGCAGACGCGCCGCCTTTTCCTCCGCCTTCATCATCCGTTCGTGACGAAATTCGGCCGAAAGTACGCGCAATGCGGACGCGAGCGGCGTCCCGTATTTCTCGGTCTGGATCATGGTCGTCACCACGCCGCGAACCGAATCCAGTGCCACCCGGTTCGCCAGATTTTCAAACGCCTGTCGACGTTCCGTGAGGAACCCAAGCTCGATGGCGGTCAGTCCGAACTCGTCTCCGAGTTCGGGGTAGCTTTTCCCCAGCTCACGGGCGACGCGCGAAAAGGCAGCGTCGACGGTCAGGCCGGCTTCGGCGCAGATGACCAGCAGGTCGAGCGCATCAGGCAGCCCCTTCCGGATGGCGGCCGTCCGCTTGGTGATCATGTTCTTCAGGTAGATGTCCGGCGCCTTGTAGCTCAGCACCAAGGCTCCGGCGACGAAGGCGTACCGCTTCAGCCAGCCCCAGTCGGGAAACATGTCCAGCAGATAGACCAGGATCACCGCCGTTCCGCCGAGCAAGATCGGCAGCATCATCCGCGCGAAGATCACGGCGATGGCGGCATCCTTGGATCGGATGCCCGCCTGTGTCAGCTTCGTCTGCGCTTCCTTGAGTTGCGTATCCTGCAGCACCTTGAGGCCGGACAGGAAACTGCGCATCCGGTCCGTCGTCTGGCTGGATCCGGTGAGCTTGGCGCGTTTGCGCGTCGACGCGGTAATACCCGCCTTAAGCTGCTCGCGGCGCTGGTTCAGCGCTTTCACCCGACGGGCCATCGGATCACGGGCAGTGGTGCCGGCATAAACGGCGACCATCAGCGAGAAGAAGGCAGACGCCGACAAAACGGTGCCGGCGAGGCTCATATCGATGCCGAGGGCGGTGGGCGACATCATCATCAGATCTCGAAATTGATCATTTTGGCCATGATGAACACGCCGATCGACATCCAGATGCCGCCGCCCATAGCCGCGTAGATCAGGCGCTGATCGGTGAAGAACGTGCCCATATAGGCCGGGTTTATGTAGTAGATCAGACCGAAAACGATGAAGGGCAGGGCGCCGATAATGTAGGCCGACGCCTTCGATTCCGAAGACATGGCGTTGATCTTGAGCTTCATTTGCATCCGCTTGCGCAGAACCTCGGCAAGATTGCCGAGGGTTTCGGCAAGGTTGCCGCCGGTTTCCCGCTGGATGGCGAGGCTGACGACGAAGAACTGGAATTCGGCCGTTTGCAGCTTGTCGGCGGTTTCCTGCAGAGATGCCTCCATCGTCCGCCCAATCTTCATGCGATCCGCTACGGCGCGGAACTCGCTGCCGACGGGACCGGGCACTTCGCTGGCAACCACACCCATCGTCTCCGAGATCGGCAGGCCGGAGCGCAAACCGCGCACTAGCAGTTCGATCGCGTCGGGAAAGCGCATGATGAACTTGGCCTTCCGCCGGTTCGCAAGCCGCGAAACCACCATGTGCGGAACCAGAAAGCCCGCGATGAGGCCTAGGAATATCGTCGTGACGATACCGGTGCCCTTCATCAGCAGCAAAGCCCAGGTGATAGCCACCACGATGCCAGATGCGGTCAAATACTGGCCGATAGTCCAGTCCCGACCCGTCATTTCTAGGCGTCGACGAAGAACCTCAGAGTTCGGCATAAGCTGCGCGAAGCCGTTCTCGATTCTGCCGCCGGCATTGTGGGCGGCAGTGATCTTGCGCAGCTGCGTCTCGATCACGTTGCCCCCACCGTGACGCTCCTTAAGCGCCTCCAGCCTGCGGTTGCGCACCTTGCGTTGAGAATTCTCCTGCAACGCGAAGGCAATACCGGCGCCGCCGAGCAGGACCAGAATGAGGGCGAGGATCAGCATCGGTTGAAACGGATCAGGCGGCGCGGCGCTTGCGCGGAAGGCGCAGCTTCAGATCGCCGATGCGTCCCATCAGCGACAGGCTCGACTTTCGCTTCGTGTCGTCCTCTCCGATCACCAACGTCACCAACTTGCCGAGCAACTGACCGGTTTTGCCGGAGCGGGCGGCTTCCGCGAGCGGCTTGCCGAGCTTGGCCGCATCCGAAACCGCTTTAGCATCGTAGCCGATGACCAGATCGATCTCGCGCTCGATCGATGATTCAAAGTCTTTGCGGCTGATTTCCTCCACCCCGCCCGCCGGAACGCGATTGGCGACGAGGATGATCCGCGCCTGAGGTGCATTCGACTTCATCCACGAAAGCAGACGGATCGTGTCGCGCGTTGCCGCAAGCGTCAGCTCCGTGACGACGACGACGACGCCGGTCGATTGCACCAGTGCGGGATAGGCGATGAGCATGTGCCGCGGCAGATCGATGACCGTGCAGGCGAAGGTGTTGCGCAACTCCTCCTGCAGCTGCAAAAAGGCCGTGCCGTCGCTGGAGAGCGGCTGATGGATCGGCGCTTCGGCGGACAGCACCCCCAGCTTCGGCGTTGCCCGCACCAGCGCGCGTTCGAGGAACAGCCCGTCGATGCGGCTGGGATTTTCGATCGCGTCGGTAAGACCGCGTCCCGGTTCCAGATCGAGCGCGAGCGCGCCGGTTCCGAAATGCACGTCCAGATCCAGCAACGCTGTATGGCGACCGCGCGTTTCGGCCAGCAACCAAGCCGTGGAAACCGCTATCGTCGATGCGCCGACGCCGCCTCGCACGCCGACGACGGCGGCAACCATGTGCGGTGCTTCGCCATCGCTTTCGCTCTCACGCACGCCGTTCTGCTCGATCTGAGCCTGCTGGATCGCTTCGCGAAGCTGATCCTCGGTGAAAGGCTTCAGCAGATAGTCCTGAATGCCGCTGGCGATCAGATGCCGGTAAAACCGAACATCGTTGACCTTGCCGCAGGCGAGCACGAGCGTGCCAGGCTCGCAAACCTCGGCCAGCCCGTTGATGTCCTCCAGCGGATCGGTGGATTCCGAAAGGTCGACGAGCAGCAGGCTGGGGCTGGGCGAAACGGCGAGCGTCTGCACGGCGTAGCGAATGCCGCCATCGTGAATGCGCTCCTGTGGCCAGTCCATCCCGTCGACAACGTTGCGCACGACCATGTCGCTTTCCTCATCGCTGAGGAAGGCGCTGAAGGGATCCCGGAGGCCGAGATTCGGATTGAAGGGTGCGTTCATGGCTCAGTTCGCCTTCGAGCTTTGCTTTTCGACGCCCTGCTTGCCGGTCGTCCCAAATTCGCGCCACGCCTTGATGGCGTCCGTCGAGATTCCGGCGTCTCTGCCAGTGCGCGTGTCCGTGCGGCCGCGCAGAAGATCGGCCGGGTCGGCGATCATCGCCGCCAGGTTGAGCGCGGTTGCGCATCCGTAATTGCTGGACTGCCCCTCGCTCATCGGCAGTTCCTTGTCGCTCCAGTTCGGGCATCCGGGAACCGTGGCGCCGGCAGCGCTGACGATCGGTTGGTGGGGAGAGACGAGGCCACGCTCACCGGCAGCGCAACCGGCCAGCGGCAACATTACGATCGTAAGAAGGGCTAGCGTCTTCATGGGGACCGTCCTTGTCACGAGTTGGCACCAGCGGCCGGAGCCGATGCGGGCGCCGGTGCGGCTTGTGGCTTGGGCCGAGGGGCGCCCGATACGCTGCCGGTCTGTGCTCCACCTAGAATGCGGGAACCGGGGGCTGCGGAACGATAGCCGTCCGTAGGAAGAGCGATCCGGTTCGCGTCGACCGGTTTGACGATATAGGGCGTCACCACGATCATCAGCTCCGTCTCGGCCTTCTTGAATGAGTTAGAGCGGAACAGCGCACCCAAGATCGGCAGATCGCCAAGGACCGGCGCCTTATCGGTCGAATTATTATGGCTGTTCTGCAGCAGTCCGCCGATGACGAAGCTCTGGCCCGACCCCAGTTCGATCGTCGTTTCCGCCCGGCGCGTGGTTAGAGCAGGAATGGTGAAGCCGTTGAGCTTGACCGATCCGGAGTCCGACAGTTCGGACACTTCCGGGCGCACTCGCATCGATATGCGGCCACCGGAAAGAACGGTCGGTGTAAAAGAGAGGCTGACACCATATTGCTTGAATTCGACTGAGACGGTGCCGAGACCTTGGCTCTGCGGGATCGGGATCTCGCCTCCGGCTAGGAAGCTGGCGGTCTCGCCGGATAATGCTACAAGCGTTGGCTCGGCGAGTGTCGTCACCATGCCGTTGGCTTCGTTGAGCTGAAGCGTGGAGAGCAGATCCATGCCGAGAGCATGACCCGCGAAGCCAAGTGTCGTACCCGCAATTTTGTTGAAGGCGTAGGCAGTCCCGTTGTTGGCCACGCCGGATGCGGGATCGGTCGCGCCTACGATCGTCTTGATCGTGCCGGCATCGCCCTGGCCGATGCCGAACAGGAAACCGCCACTATTATCGCGGCTCGCGATATTGACGCCGATTTGCCGACTGAGCGTGCGGCTTACCTCCGCGATCTTGACGTGGACGCTCACCTGCTGCGGTGTCGCGATCTTGAGGTGGTTGATCACCTTCACACTGTCGGCCGTGAACATTTCCGTGAGCCGCTGGGCTTCTTCCGCATCGCTAGGCGCTAGCACCGTGCCGGTCAGCAGGACCATGCCGGAGATATTGGTTGCCGAAATGTCCTGATCCGGCATCGCCGTGCGGAGCATTGCGGCGACATCGCCGATATTGTTTCCGACGCGCACCTGCGAAGACCAAACGACGGCGCCGCTTTTGTCGGTGGCGTAGATGCTGGTCTGGCCAGCAGCCTTTCCAAACAGATAAAGCTGGGTCGGGCTCTTCACGTTGACGTCGGCGACCTTGTCGTCGGCAACGAACATGCCGGAGATCGCACGAGGCAGGACGATCAATTGACCGGTGCCGACGGAAAGCGAGAGCCAGCGACTGGGCGACTGAGTCCGGACGGAGGCACGGCGATCGTCGCCACGCGAACCGGCACCGTTGCCGGCGATGTCGCCGACGGCGGAGTTGCTTGCAATCTCGGTGGTCGTCAGCGAGTCCGCTTCGGCAACTGAGGTGGCAGCCGCGGATGGGATCGCGAAGAACGTGGCGGCCGCGAGGCCGGCGACGCTCGTCGCCGTCGCGACACCCTTGTGCATGGAACGCATCTTCAATTTCCCCCGCCGATGCTCGTCTGGGTGCTGGTTTGTCCACGCGTGATCGTGACCACCGGGCCATGCGCGCGGGCCGTGGCCGGTCCGAAAGATGCGGGTGCGGCCTGGGCCGGAGCGGCGACCGGCGCTGCGTTCGCGGTTTTGCCGGGGACGCCGCCTCGGGCGAAGCGGGACACTTCAGCGCCGGTCGTAAAGGTGTCCGTTTCGACCGGGCGGGATGCGACTTGAAGCAGCATTGCGCGCTGCGTTTTCGGATCGTTCTTCTCGGGAACGCTAATTTCGCCCGCTGCGATTTGACGCTCCAATTCCATACGATCGTCCGCGATCGGGCGAAGTGAGAGGGAAAGCGCACCCAAGGATTGCGCGACGGCGATCTTTTCCGAGATTTTCGGCGTCGCTTCCAATGTTACGTTCGAGATGGCGACGACTTCGGTCTTACCGGCTTCATCGACACTCTTGTCGGTCTTCTGATCGGTTGCCAGCACCCGTAGGTTGCGGACGATCGTTTCGGCGGCGCGGAGCGGCTCGCCATCGCCGCCGCCGGCCACCGTCTGGGTGAGCAGGAGATCGATACGATCACCGGGAAAAACGAAGCCGGCAACGCCGCTCGCCATGCTGACCGAGATGGTCACGGCGCGCATACCTGGCGCCAGCGCTGCGGCAAGGAATCCGCGGTCGCCCGGGCTGACGATCGCGCCTTGCGTGATCGGCTGGCCAGCCGTGATAGGATAGCGGACCACGGTGCCGTTGAGCGTCGCCTGATCGGTCGTGCCGCGAATATAATAGGCCGATTGAACAAGGTCGTTCGGCCACGGCTGATACCGGAAGGCGTCCGGCGTGATGATGGTGCCGGCCGGGAGCGATCGGGTGGCGACCAGAACTTCCGGGCCGGTGACCTGCGGCGTGGTTGCGGCCTGAGCCAAAGGAGTTCCGCCACTGCCGAGGAGGCTCCGGGCAAGCATGGCGGAGACGAGCGCGAACGCCAGCGCTCCGGCCATCAGCATCAGCTTTCGTGAATTCATGGCAGTCTCTAAGTCCCCGTCCGGCCCGAATGGGCAGGGCTGTCATGCAGCAGAGTGGGTTAAAATATCGTTTGCCATCACCAGGAAGGTCGCGCCGACGATGGCCACGCCATAGGGCACTTCGGGGCGGCCGGGCGTCCGGCGCAGTGCATGTACGATCAGCATGATGATCGTCAGCACACCTCCGCCGATCGCCATCCACACGAGCATGTTCAGCATCGTCATCGCAGGGAGCCAAAGGGCCAGCGCGGTAATTAGCTTTACGTCGCCCCCGCCCATCATTCCCGCTGCAAAAAGGGCGCCGAACAAAGCGAGGGCGGCGGCGGCGACAGCGATGTGAATAAGCATCGCACTGCCGCTGGCGCCGAGTGCCCACCAGTCGAATGGCGCGAGCAGCGCGATGGCGATGTTCAACTTGTTGGGAATGATTCGCGCGCGAATATCTCCCGCCGCTGCGACAAGCAGCATCAGTGCGAGGACGGCGAGCAGAAACGCGGCGGAGTTCATCGGATCACGCACTAGACGCGCCCGCTTTCAAAAACGTAACCACGCCAGGATGGAATGCAGGACGACCGACATCGCCATCGTCGGCGCGGGCATAGCCGGCGCGACTCTGGCCGCCGCGCTGGCGCCACATGCCCGCGTCATCCTGGTGGAGGCGGAAGCGCACGCCGGCTATCATTCCACCGGTCGATCTGCCGCTTTCTGGTCGGAAAGCTATGGCGGGCCGGGTGTGCAGCCGCTCACGACCGCATCCGAGCCCGGCCTCGCCCCCTATTTAGGTCCGCGATCCTGTCTTCACATCGCGGACACTGCCGGCGAGCGAGCGCTCGATAGGCTCGCAGCCGAATTCGCGGGGCGGTCCCCTAAGCTCCGCGCGATTGATCGTGCAGAGCTGGACGTGCGGATCCCCGGGCTTTCGCGCAACTATGTTCGGGCGCTGGAAGAGCGGAGTTGCCAGGATATCGACGTCGCTCGTTATCACGCTGACTCTCTCTCTGCGGCTCGCCGCGCCGGAGTGGATATCGTTCTGGGCTTGCCTGTTCTTCAAATCGAACGCGTGGGAAATTGCTGGAATATCAGTGGCAAGGAAACCGCCGTGCGCGCCAAATGTCTCGTCAACGCTGCCGGGGCCTGGGCGAGTGATATAGCGGCTCTGGCCGGTGCATCGCGGATCGTGATTGAACCCCGTCGCCGGACGGTGGTTCAACTCGCCACCGAGCCGGGCGCGGCAGCCGATCTGCCACTGATCATGGATGCTGCGGGCCGCTTCTACTTCAAGCCGGAGGTCGGTGGACGGCTGTGGATCTCGCCGCATGACGAAACTCCAGTCGCGGCACAGGACGTTGTGCCCGAAGAGATCGATGTCGCAGTTGCGATCGATCGGTTCCAACATGCAGTCGACTGGCGGATATTGCGGCGCGAACGCAGTTGGGCCGGACTCCGCAGTTTCGCGCCCGATCGGCTGCCCGTCTACGGGTTTGACCTGAAGGCCAGCGGCTTTTTCTGGTTTGCGGGACAAGGTGGCTTCGGGATCCAGACTGCCCCCGCTGCCGCTGCTCTCGCCGCCGGTCTGTTGCTGGGCCGGGCCACCGATGATTTCGTATCAGGGATTGATCCTGGCGTTTACGCGCCCTCACGATTTGCGGTCTAGCAGCAACTTATCAGCGGTCGCTACGCATCTGAGCGAAAGCCGCATCACTGGCGAGACGATCGGCCCGCTCGTTATCGGGGTGTCCGGCATGGCCTTTGATCCAAACCCAATCGATCCGGTGAGGAGCTGCCGCTTCGATCAGAGCACGCCACAGATCGTCGTTCTTCACCGGCTGCCGCGATGCGGTCTTCCAGCCGTTGCGCTGCCAGCCCGCTACCCATTTCGTCAGACCGTCGAGCACATAACGGCTGTCGGTGGATAGCTTGACGCGACATGGTCGCTTCAAGGCGCGCAGCCCTTCAATTGCAGCCATCAATTCCATGCGGTTGTTCGTCGTCAACGGCTCGCCGCCGGAAAGCTCCTGCTCGGTTCCCCCGGACCGAAGAAGCGCGCCCCAGCCGCCGGGACCAGGATTGCCCTTACACGCACCATCCGTGGCGATCTCGACCGAATCGAGTTCCGTCACAGCCCAAGACTCGTCGGATTGGCGTTTCGATAAAAGTTCAGCCGGCGATGGAAAGCCATCGGATCCTTCCGCGTTACCAGCGCATCTGCGGGTGTGTTGAGCCAATCCCATGCTCTGGTCAGCAGAAACCGGACGCAGGCGCCCCGCGCTAACACTGCAAACGCGGCGCGTTCCTCCGAAGACAGCGGAAAAGCCGAACCATAGCCCGCAATCAACGCTCGTCCGAGCGCCGGATCATAGCCGAGTCCGTCATTAGCGAAGCACCATGCGGTGTGCGTGACCGCCAAATCCCAGGCTCTTATATCGGTGCAGGCAAAGTAAAAGTCGATCACGCCGGCGACGGCGTCGCCGAGCATCAATACATTATCCGGAAACAGATCCGCGTGGATTGCGGATCGCGGCAGGTTGGTTGGCCAGCAGGCCTCGAGCGTATCGAGTTCTGCCATAATGTCAGCCTGCAGGCCCGGCGATATCGCGTCCAAATCGCCCCCGCACCGCTCGGCAAGCTCGCGCCATCCGGTCGGGCCCAAAGCATTCGGCCGCTCGGCCGTGAAATCTCCCAGCGCCCCATGCATCCGGCCGAGTGCCTGACCGGTTGCCTGTGCATGTGTCGGCGTAGGGTGGCTTACCGAAACGCCGGGGAGAAATTCGATGAGGCAGGCCGGGCGGCCGGCGACCTCCTGAATCTGCACATTCTGCCGATCGGCTAGCGCGCGGGGAACGGGAAGGCCACGCGCCGCCAGATGATCCAGCATCGCTAGAAAGAAAGGTAGGTCGGCCACATCGACCCGCTTCTCGTAAAGCGTGAGGATCAAGCGCGATGTTGTTGTATCAACGATGTAATTGCTGTTCTCAACACCCTCAGCAATGCCCTTGGCGGAGACCAGCTCGCCCAAATCGAAGCGAGCGAGCAGTTCGACGAGCTGCTCGGCAGAAACCTGCGTGTAGACGGCCATGATCGCTCGTTCAGGCTGCTTCGAGGCTGCGGGGTAGCTTGAAGGTCATCGTCTCGACGATGCCGTCCAGCTCTCGCTCATCCACTTGGAACGCGGTATGGAGCCGGTCGATCAGTTCGCGGACTAGCAATTCCGGCGCACTGGCGCCGGCGGTGATGCCGAGCGTATCCACGCCGTCCAACCATGCCAGATTCAGATCGGCCGCCCGTTCGATGAGGATCGCGCGCGCGCCTTCGCGCACCGCGACTTCGACGAGGCGCACCGAATTCGACGAGTTGGGGGCGCCCAGCACGATGATCGCGTCGCAAACGCCGGAGAGTTGCTTGACCGCCGTCTGCCGGTTCGATGTGGCGTAGCAGATGTCCTCTCCACGCGGCGCGGCGATAGACGGAAAACGCCGCTGGAGAGCCGCGATCATCTCGGCCGTATCGTCTACCGAAAGGGTGGTCTGCGTCAGGAAGGCTAAAGCGTCCGGATCGGACGGGGCCAAAGCATCGATATCGGCAACCGTCTCGATCAGCGTTATCGTGCCGGCCGGCACCTGGCCGAGCGTTCCGATCACTTCGGGATGGCCGCGATGACCGATGAAGAGAATGTGTCGGCCATCCTTGATCAGGCGTTCGGCCTGGCGATGGACCTTCGACACGAGCGGACAGGTGGCATCGACATAATCGAGGCCGCGGAACTCCGCATCGCCTGTCACCACCTTGGGTACGCCATGTGCGGAGAAAACGACGGGACGTCCATCCGGGACTTCATCTAGCTCCTCGACGAAGATTGCCCCCTGCGCGCGAAGAGAATCGACCACGAAGCGATTATGGACGATTTCATGCCGCACATAGACCGGAGCGCCATATTTCTGGATCGTCAGTTCCACGATCCGGATCGCCCGATCGACGCCCGCGCAAAAGCCGCGCGGTGCCGCGATCATCACTTTGATGGGCCGTGTTCCAGAGCCCAAAGGAACGGGCCGGGGAGGGGAAGCAGGTGGGTGATCCATCGCAAAGCCCTTACGCGGTTGCTTGCCTCCACGAAAGGCGCTTCCTATGAGCCGCTGCCTGCCCCGAACGCCGGTATAGTATCGGCATTCGGTCAGGGAGGAAGAACCGCGTGACGTTTTCTCGCTCAGCCCTGGCTCTGACCGCCACCATGCTGGTTGCTGGCTGTGCCGGTAAAAACCAGCTCGACGAAACCGGCGGCCTGAAGGTCACGCGTTCGGTGTGCCCAGCCGTGGCCGTAGCAGCCTATACGGGCGACGTGTCGCTGTTCAGTCCTGCCGAAAGTCGCGACGCGCGCGCTCTGGACGTATCCGCGACGATCACCAATTTGCAGACCGTCTGCGACCAGGCCACATCGCCCGTAAAAGCCAATGTGACGTTCGACGTCGTTGCCCGCCGCGCCAGCGGATCAGGCGCGCGCGACATCGTCTTTCCCTATTTCGCCACGGTTCTGCGGGGCAGCAACAAGATCGTTTCCAAGCAGTTGGGCAACGTCCAGGTCCATTTTGCTGAGGGCCAGCTGATCGGGCGGGGCCGGGCTTCCGCTGCTGCGGAGGTGGATCGGACAGCGGCATCGCTTCCGCAGGCGGTGTCCGAGCGGCTCAATCGTAAACGGAAAGCGACGGATGCCGATGCGTCGATCGACCCGATGGCCGACCCGCGCACCCGCGCTGCCGTCAGCCAAGCCAGTTTCGAGCTTCTAATCGGCTTTCAGCTTACGCAATCCCAACTTGCCTACAATGCGACTCGCTGATCCTTGCGGGATTCGTCCATAATAAGATGATATTCCAACGCCGGATTGACTTCGGCGTGGTGGAGGATCATCCCATCTTTGTCGTCGCCGGGGAATCGGTGGACGGACGCGCGGGAGAAGCCCGGATCGCAGGATCCGGTCGCCGAAGGAGCAACCGCCCCGGAAACTCTCAGGTCCAAGGACCGCGCGTTCGATAAGACACTCTGGAAAGCGGCTGGCGCGTTCTCGTGTCAGCCCACCGAAGGGGTAAGCGGGCTGTCTCTCGGCGCGTGAAAACTCTCAGGTTTCGTGACAGAGGGGGCAGGGGGTTTTGGCGGATTTCGGCCATTGCGGACCCTTGCACGTTCGGCCACGGAGTTCGCTTTATGCGCGAAGAAGACGTACCTGAGATTATCGAAACGCTGCCTCTGGATTCATGGCATCGTGCTAAGGGCGGTCGGATGGTGGCCTTCGCCGGCTATCATATGCCCATCCAATATGAAGGCATCATCGCCGAGCATCAGTGGACGCGCACGAGCGCGGGCCTGTTCGACGTGAGCCATATGGGCCAGCTGACGCTTGCCGGAGCCAATGCGGATGCTGCCCTGGAGACTATCCTGCCAGGCGACATCAGGGGCCTCAGCGAAGGCAAGATGCGCTATTCGCTGCTACTTGGCGAAGAAGGCGGCATTCTGGACGATCTGATGGTGACGCGGCTTCCGGGCGGCAATCCGTTCGGCGAAGCGGCGAGCGACTTCTATATTGTCGTTAACGGCGCGACCAAGTGGGACGATATCGCCTATCTGCATGAACAATTGCCAGAGCCGCTCGTGCTGAACCATCATGGCGATCAGGCACTGCTCGCGTTGCAGGGGCCGAAGGCGGTGGATGCGCTGGCCCGGCTTGCACCCGGCGTCGCCGACCTGAGCTTCATGGAGGCGGGCGCTTTCACGATCGCTGGCGTTTCCGCCTGGGTAAGCCGGTCGGGCTATACCGGGGAGGACGGCTATGAAATTTCGATCCCGCAGGGGGCTGCCGAAGCTGTTGCAGATGCATTGCTCGCGCAGCCTGAAGTGAAGCCGATCGGCCTGGGCGCCCGTGATTCGCTGCGGCTGGAAGCCGGCCTTCCCCTGTATGGCCATGATCTGGACGAGAAGATCGACCCAGCTTCGGCCGCGCTCGGGTTTGCAGTGCCGAAACGCCGCCGTGCCGAAGGCGGGTTCCCCGGAGCGGAGCGTACCATCGGTTATTTCAAGGAGGGCGCGCCTTCCAAGCGCGTCGGCCTGATGATCGAGGGCCGTCAGCCCGCACGCGAGGGTGCGACCATTTATGATGGCCACGAAGCTGTCGGAACGATTACCTCGGGCGGATTCTCGCCCACTCTGCAGGTTCCAATTGCCATGGGTTACGTCAGCACGGACCGATCCGCTCTGAGCACGACGCTCGAGGTGGACGTACGCGGCAAGCGGCTTACTGCCACTGTCGCTCCGATGCCGTTCGTACCGCAACGTTATGTCCGTAAGGGAGCGAAGTAATGACGACCTACTTCACGCGTGAACACGAATGGATCGCGGTCGAAGGAGATGTCGCGAAGGTTGGGATCACTGATTATGCCCAGGCGCAGCTCGGCGATATCGTGTTCGTAGAGGTGCCCGCCGCGGGCACCACGGTCGCAAAGGGCAAGGAAGCGGCCGTCGTCGAGTCGGTCAAGGCCGCGTCCGACATCTATGCGCCGGTGTCCGGAGAAATCGTCGAGGGCAATGCCGCGCTCGAGGGAGATCCCGCGCTCGCCAATACAGCACCGGAGACTGAGGGCTGGTTCTTCAAGCTGACGCTGTCGGACCCGGGCGAGCTGGAAGGCTTGATGGACGAGACTGCCTACAAGGCTTTCGTGGACGGTCTCTGAGGAGTTTCGGACGATGCGTTATTTGCCGCTGTCCGATGGAGACCGGGCTTCGATGCTCGCGTCCATCGGGGCACCTTCCATTGATGCCCTGTTCGCCGACGTGCCGGAGGCGGCGCGTCTTGCGGGTGCGATCGAGGATCTTCCGCTCCACGCTTCGGAGCTTTCCGTTGAGCGACAGCTCAAGGCGATGGCGTCCAAGAACCTGGTCGCCGGGGAATCGCCTTTCTTCATCGGGTGCGGCGCCTATCGGCACCACATTCCGGCAAGCGTGGACCACATCATCCAGCGCGGCGAATTTTTGACGAGCTATACGCCATATCAGCCTGAAATCGCTCAGGGCACGCTTCAGGTTCTGTTCGAGTTCCAAAGCCAGGTTGCGCGCTTGTACGGATGCGATGTGGCCAATGCCTCCATGTATGATGGCTCCACCGCCTGCTGGGAGGCGATCGGCATGGCGCGCCGCATCACCAAGCGATCGAAGGCGATCCTCTCGGCCGGCCTGCACCCGCATTACGTCTCCCTGTGCAACACGATGGCCAAATTCACGGGCGACACGCTGGTGACTTCGCTGCCGTCACTCACAGACGGTGCACCGGGCAACGATATGGCGGCGCTGCTTTCGGCAATCGACAGCCAAACCAGCTGCGTCGTCGTGCAGAACCCGAACATCCTCGGGCATGTCGCGGATCTCTCCGAGTTGGCCGACGCCTGCCATGCCAAGGGAGCATTGCTGGTCGCGGTTGTGACCGAGCCGGTTGCCCTCGGCGCCATCAAGAGCCCTGGTGAAATGGGCGCCGACATCGTTGTCGGTGAAGGCCAGTCGATCGGTGTCGGCCTCAATTTCGGCGGCCCCTATGTCGGCCTGTTCGCCTGCTCCGAGAAATATGTCCGGCAGATGCCGGGCCGTCTCTGCGGGGAAACCGTCGATGCCGCTGGGCAGCGCGGTTACGTGCTGACGCTCTCGACCCGCGAACAGCATATCCGCCGCGAGAAGGCGACGAGCAACATCTGCACCAATGCCGGCCTTTGCGCACTTGCCTTCACGATCCACATGAGCCTGCTGGGCGAAGCGGGGCTGCGCAAGCTCGCATCGATCAATCACGCGCGGGCCGTGCTGGCGGCGGAGCGGCTGGCGGCGGTGCCCGGCGTCGAGCTTGTCAACGGCGCTTTCTTCAACGAATTCACGTTGCGCCTGTCGCAGGAGGCGAGACCCGTCATCCGCACGCTGGCGAAGCAGGGCATTCTTGGCGGTGTTGCGCTTGGACGATTGTATCCAGGCGTGGACGCGTTGGCGAACGGCCTAGTCGTAGCTGTCACCGAAACGACGAGCGAAGATGATGTAGAGCAGCTTGCAGGCGCTCTTGAGGAGGCGCTGGCATGACGATCAACCCGAGCGGCTGGCGGCCTGAACATGCTTTGGCGGCCAATGACGGCCCAGCCGATGGCGGGACCTTTACCGGTAATCGTGCCCTGATGCTGGAAGAGAAGCTGATCTTCGAGATCGGCGACACGGAAAGCTGCGGAGTCGATTTCGACGATGTACCGGAGGTAGCCTCGCGCCTTGGTGGGCTAGAGCGCGCGGCGCCGATGGGAATTCCCGGACTTTCTGAACCGGAGACGGTCCGGCATTATACGCGCCTCAGCCGCCAGAATTACGCGATCGATCTCGGCCTGTTCCCACTGGGTTCGTGCACGATGAAGCACAATCCCCGGCTCAACGAACGGATGGCGCGCCTGCCGGGCTTTGCGGATGTTCATCCGCTCCAGCCGGCCGAGACGGTTCAGGGTGCGTATGAGCTCATCCACGTTCTGGGTGAATGGCTGATCAAGCTGACGGGCATGAACAGCGTTGCCATGAGCCCGAAGGCTGGGGCGCATGGCGAATTGTGTGGTCTGCTCGCGATTCGCTCGGCCTTGGAAGCGCGCGGCGATGCCCGGAAAGTCGTGCTGGTGCCCGAAAGCGCTCATGGCACGAACCCGGCAACGGCGGCTTTCTGCGGCTACTCGGTCGAGACGATCCCCGCGACGAAGGCGGGACGGGTCGATCGGGCGGCGCTGGAGGCACGACTCGGGCCGGACGTGGCGGCGGTGATGATCACCAATCCCAATACGTGCGGGCTCTTCGAGCGCGAGATGGTGGAGATTTGCGAGGCGGTTCATGCCGTCGGCGCTTTGGTCTATTGTGACGGCGCGAACTTCAACGCCATCGTCGGTCGGGTCCGTCCCGGCGATCTCGGCATCGATGCGATGCACATCAATCTCCACAAGACCTTTTCCACTCCGCACGGCGGCGGTGGCCCCGGCGCCGGGCCGGTCGTCTTCTCGGAAGCATTGTCGCCGTTTGCGCCATTGCCGTTTGTCGAAAAGACGGGTGAAACCTACAGCCTGGTCGAGGAAGAAACGGCCGACGAGGATCACTCGAAAAGTTTCGGGCGGATGGCTGCTTTCCACGGCCAGATGGGCATGTTCACGCGCGCCGCATCGTACATGATGAGTCATGGTGCCGACGGACTGCGCCAGGTTGCCGAAGACGCGGTGCTGAACGCGAACTATGTGCTTCGTCAGCTGGAGGACGTGCTGGACGCACCGTTCGGCGACAGCGGCCCCTGTATGCATGAGGCGCTGTTCTCGGACGACGGATTGGCCAATGGCCTCTCGACAATGGATATCGCAAAGGGCCTGATCGACGAGGGATTCCATCCGATGACGATGTATTTCCCACTCGTCGTTCATGGCGCGATGCTGATCGAGCCTACGGAAACCGAGAGCAAGGCTTCGCTCGATCAGTTCATCGGGGCGCTACGGTCCGTAGCAAGTCGCGCGAGCGCGGGCGATCTGACGCTAAAATCGGCGCCGTTTTATGCCCCGCGGCGTCGTCTCGACGAGACGGGCGCGGCGCGAAAGCCGATCCTGACATGGCGCGATCCGGCCTAAAGCTAGAACATCCCGTCGCGTTATTGCAGCGCGGAATCCTCTTGATGTTAACGGAATGGAAAGCTATACGACTCGGGACCGGAACATTTTAGCTCTTTTGTTGGGGCGCGCTGAGCGGTCGGCGTGAGAGTAGAGGGAGATTTTGTATGGGTGTCACTAAGTCCATTTTGCGCGCTGGCGCAGCTGCAATCGTCGCGCTGTCGATCGCGTCCGCTGCAAACGCGACCAACTTCAACGTTGGTGATGTCAATTCCAATGGCTTCTTTTTCCTGACCAACGGTACGACGCCCACGAGCCCGATCATCACGGCACGGTTCGGCGCAGACTACAATGTCGGCGCTCCTAGCGTTGCCTTCTCTGACTCGTTCCTCTTCACGATCCCTCAGGATGGTCTTGGTAGCGGAAACGTTTCGACGAGCTTCACGGTTTCGTCGAACATGCTGACGCTGACGGACGTGATCTTCAACAACGTTTCGTATGCCTCGTCGATCGCAACCGGTTCGAGCGGATCGTCTTTCACGATCAACGATCTGCCGATCTTCAATCTGCAGCAGAACACGCTCCAGATTAAGGGCACGGTCAGCGGTATCAACGGCTACAGCGGCAACCTGACTTTCGCCAGCTCTGCCGTTCCTGAGACGTCGACCTGGGCGATGATGGTTGTTGGTTTCGGCATGCTGGGCTTCGCAGCTCGCCGCCGCCGGACGACGACGACCGTTCAGTTCTCGTAAGTCTGTCAAATAATGAAGGCCGCCGGCGAGTTATCTCGCCGGCGGCCTTTGTGTATCTGGAACATATGATCTGCGGTCGAAAGCATTTCTGCTTAACTTGCGGATCGCGCCGGCTTCGTTGACAGGCCGGTTGGGGACAGCCGTCACCTGGTGCGGCTTTGTTCACTAAGACTCAACTGCTATACGCCCGCAACCGCTTCATACGTTCGGCGCGCAACGGGTAACTTCGCGGTTTCAGTTAGTTGATGCGCTTTTTGCGGACACAAGTCCGTATAGCGGCAAGGTCCTCGTTGGAATGTTAGCCTTGTCCGTGATCTGAATAAGGTCATCAGACGCCTTGGCTGGTTTTGCAGCCTCCTCGAAGGCAGACCATAAGTGAAGACGGGCGTCTGCTTCTTCCAATGTCGAAAGAAAGTTCGGATATAGCGAGCGAGACGGTTTGGCCGAACCGGCATGCTCGTCGATCTTCGATCGAATGTTCGCGACGCTCAGGTGCATAAGCTGTGCCGGCGCGCTGACGCTCTCGTTCATTCTGAGATCGCCGATCGCTTTGAAGCCGAGCATCATCTCATAAAAACGGCGATGACGTGGGTTTACCTCGATGAAGAGGTCCGTACCTTCGTGCCGCCAAACCCCGTAGATGAAAACGACATGAAACAATGCGGCCAAAAGGCGCTTCGACTCACACGTTGCATCGAAAGCTAGCTTCGTGAGTTCGCAGGCCTTGGCGCCAGGATTGGCGCGGTAAGCGTTGATCTCTTCGCGGAACAGTCCATCCGCAGCAAGACCGCGATCCGAATCAGCTGCCAAGGTGATGGTTCCGAATACCTCGCCACCGGCTGAAATCGTGAAGGTCGTATGTGTCGCTCTGGCGATCAGCTTGTGGTTGTTGCCGTAACCACGCCAAGAATACATCCGATTGATCAGTTCGCACGCGGCGTTCCGACGCTCTCCCGTCGTAGCAATTTCGATCCATACTTCCCGACCATTGTATGTTCGATCGAACAACGGGATCTTCACGGCTTGTCCACCGGAAGTATCCGGAGCGACGTCTGTAAAAGTGTACTCGGCGGTAACCTTCTCGGTCGAAATAAAGCCAAGAGACATCTTTAATCCCCGGTGTAAGCGCTACTAACGATGGCTAGTATCGCCGCAACTCATTTCAACGAGGTTAAAGGGGCGAGTTAACAACTTGCTACTGACAAGTGTCGGAACCGTTTACTATTGGGCTGCGGAACACAGCTGCCTGAGGCAAGCTGGTCAGATTGCTCCCGCCCTGATCCGATCCTGATGCCTTCATATGCCAATGCCCCCGCACCGCGTATTTCTGCGATATCATCGAGGCACGGGGGCAGATAGCGTTCCAAAGGGGTATAGCGCCAAAGGGTGCTAAGCTCGCGCCTAGTCGCCGCCACGAACGTTTAACAACGGAAATCAAGCGGGATTCAGGAGCAATAGCGGCTGTCCTTCGAACGGCGTGAACGATCTACGGCTGCTCAGAGCGTCGGTCGCCATTCCCATCGAAGCGTGTCGCCGTCCATAACGTCGACGCCTTCGTCAAACAGCCGGTCACGCAATGCGTCGGATCGCGCATAGTCTTTCTCCGATCGGGCGCGTTGACGCTCGTCGATCAAAAGCTCGATATCGTCGTCGGACAAAGATGCCGATGCGGGACGTAGCGCGAGCGAGCGACGGTCGATGGTCAGCAGATCAAGGCCGAGCACCAGATCGAAACTCGCGGCGATTCGAAGCTTCTCCTCGGGCGCCAACGCCTTGTCCGTCAGGGCCTCATCTAGCAACGGAAGAGCCTGCGGGGTCATGAGATCGGCCGAAATCACGCGATCCAAGGCGTCGATCACGTTACGCGCACGCGCGGCAAGCGGCTGCTCGATCGTTTTGCGCTGATACGCCATGCTTGCGCCGCGAGTCGCCTCCATCTCTCCGATCGCGCCCAGCCAATCCAACGGACCGGCTTGTTGCTTGAGCTGACTGAATGTCAGGCTGAGCCTTTTGAGCCGAACCAACGCGGCGCTCAGAGCGTCTGGGGAGAACTCCAACTCGGATCGGTAATGGGAGGACAGGCAGAGCAGGCGATAGGCAAGCGGGTGAACGCCGCGCTCGATGAGCCCGGCCAGAGTAGCAAACCCGCCTTTGCTCTTCGACATTTTGCCAAAGCGATCCACGAGGAAATTGTTGTGCATCCAAATGTTGGCGCCGCTCGCCGCCGTCTCGTTGAACGCCTGATTCTGCGCGATCTCGTTGCAGTGATGGATCTCACGATGGTCGATACCGCCAGTGTGTATATCGAATTGCGAGCCGAGATATTTGAGGCTCATTACCGAGCATTCCAGATGCCATCCCGGCGCGCCGCGGCCCCAAGGCGAATCCCATTCCATCTGCCGATCGGCGCCGGGTGCTGATTTTCGCCAGATCGCGAAATCGGCTGGGTGGCGCTTACCTTCGACATCCGTAATCCGGCCGAACGCTTCGTCGCTGCGGGCGCCGGCAAGGCGACCGTAATCGGGCACGGTCGTCGTATCGAAGTATAGCCCGCCGGCGAGCAGATAGGTGCTGCCACGCTCCTCAAGGATGCGCGCGAACGCGATCATATCTTGGATGTGATCCGTGGCGACGGACCACAGGCTGGGATCGAGAATATTGAGAGCCGCGAGATCGGACTTGAAAGCGTCGGTATAAAAAGCGGCGATTTCCCAGATGGACCGGGCCTGCGCGGCGGCGGCAGCCTCCATCTTGTCGTCGCCTACATCCGCGTCGGAGGTAAGATGGCCCACATCGGTGATGTTGATCACATGGGTCGTCGCCCAACCTTTCCAGTTGAGCGTGCGGCGCAGGGTATCGGTGAAGACGTAGGCGCGCAGATTGCCGAGATGCGCGAAATTATAAACCGTTGGTCCGCAGCTGTAGAGCCGCGCCATCATCGGATCGATCGGCTGGAAGGCTTCGGTGGATCGCGTCAAGCTGTTGAACAGCTTGAGGGAAGCGCCATGGCTTGCCGCCGGTTCCGGGGCTACGGGATAGGACAAGGACACGCTCTGCTCTCGCCTGTCAGAATGGGGAATGATGCAAACGAAAGCGGGCGCCCGTTGCCGGACGCCCGCTCATCGTTCTAAACCATAACGCCGTCAGGCGAGGGGCCTATTACGACTTGTTGGCTTCCACGGCGTCAGCCGCATCGTGCGCGTTGTCAGCAGCATTGCCGAGCGCGTCCGCCGCTACTTCGTTAGAAGTGTTCTCGGACATGTCTTCCAAATTCTCACCGGCGTTATCCAGCGCGTTTGCAGTCGCATCAGCCGCATTCTCGGCTGGCGTCTGCTTGCTGCAAGCGGCCAAAGACATCAGGCCGGCAGCGGCAAGAACAAAGACTACCTTCTTCATTCCGACACTCCATTATGTTGTTATGGGCCCGGCCCGAATGCCGTCCCAAGGCGCTCCCTTAGCGGAGCAAGCTAAAGCGTCAACGCCAATTTCGTTCCCGCAACGGATCGCCTGGACAGATATGCTGCAGCGCAGCAGGCGGCAAATGCAACCTTTTGCCTCGCGAAACATTCTGAACGTTGGTTCATCGAGCTTTGCCATTTACGAAATGATAACAAAGAAATCGCTCTTATGCGGGACGGGAATGTTGGAATGCAGGAGCCAGCGGCTGTGACGATCAACCGGATTGCGCTGATCGGTAACAGCCCGCCGCGTTTGTGCGGAATTTCCACTTTTACCCGTGATGTACGCGAAGCTCTGGTCTCGGCCGATCC
>Ga0247734_1000934_pt1 | contig 23535 bp, 19 predicted proteins | sample UWRJL103311B2_FD_180933 | JGI IMG/M metagenome (GOLD analysis project Ga0247734, IMG submission 180933) | Plant litter microbial communities from Arlington Agricultural Research Station in Wisconsin, United States - UWRJ-L103-311B-2 | ecosystem: Environmental > Terrestrial > Plant litter >... | reverse complement strand
CTCATCCTCAGTCTGCTTCCGTTTGCGGAAAGTTATCTTTCGGACTCTGTATGCGAAAATGAAGTCGCTACTACCTCCAAGCAGCATCCTCTGTCCCGCCTTGGACCCACTCAGTGCTTCTAGTCCTGCAACTGATACCTCATTGCCCACAGGAACGCCTAGTGTAACATTTCCAATGTCTACGGCAACCCTCCCACCGATTTCGCTATGTTTAGACCGCGAGACCTCCTGCTGAACACCCCGAGCAATCTTCAACCCAGTCACCAGATACACAGGTCTGCTAAGCAAGCCGCCACTCAAGTACTTTTGTACTGGCGCTGAATCCACAGCCTCCTTAACGTAGTCGTCCTTCGGGAAGAACGATAGGGTGGCTAGCTCTTTACAGCTGAAACCCGTCTTAACGATAGTCGAATTGTCGACTCCAGCAAGTCCTTGTACCTGCAAGAACTTTGCCCAGAGACTCATACCCGAGGAGTCGGTAGATCTAGAGATGCTGCGGAAATTAGTTTGGATGACGGGAGGGGAAACATCCTGGTCAGGGACCGGAATATAGTTGTCCCTATTGAGAATCGACAGACCGTCGGACGGACGAGAGAGGATTGATCCAAGTCGAAGTGGCCCGTCTGGTGGGAGAGAAAGGTCCGTCGCAAGGAAGTAACTCTTAGGAACAGGGACCGCCATTGTGCTCGGCCTACCACGGTAAGAATTGGAGAAAGCCGAAAGTCTGAAGAGCTGAGGTTAGAACTTGTGTGACGAAAGCGAAAAGAGTTGGTGAGGTTAGTCAAGTGCCTTTATATATCCAAATGAAGAGAGGCTCGAAGTGAGGCTTTGAGCAAGGGAAGGTGGGCCACTTGAGCTATTTAAATACCACACGCCAAAGCGTTCCTCTGCTTGTCAATCAGAGATCTGCTTATTTTGTGGTAAGCCACAATGCGGTTGAATCTTTGTGCGAATTGTGACTGGTTGCCTTGTCTTTTCACCCTTATCAAGCTGAAGTTGCCGTGCGGAGTCGTCGAAAGGATGCCAGCGCATCAGGCGTTATGATAGCCCCCAGCTAACCAGCCCATGAAAGGTTTGAAGCAAAGTGGTGTCAAGGCTCTGACCGTCATTGCCCTCAGCGATAATCGATTTTCGCACCCACCAGCGTCGCGAGGCTACTCACAACGCAACGATTCCTGAATCTATTCACGCGTGCGTTGCCGGCGTCTGCCCGCGGGTTCCTCCGCAACGAGGGTCCTCACCTCGAGAGGTAGGACAACTGTTGCCTGCGCATTCAGTTCCCTTGATTCTAAAGTGCAACAGGCCGCAGTTGGCAAGTTGGCAGGTTGCCAGGTACGAAAGAGGGTTGACAGAATGAGGGAATAGTTGGAGGGTGCAAAGACTGCTACCAGCCAATCAAAATAGCCACGTGATCTTCCATCGAAACTTCTATAAGAATGTTTACTCTCTATATTTACCACAATTTCATGATTTACGGATATACAGTAAAATGTACAGGAATACCGTATATACGAGTAGCGTGACTGAAATTATCATATTAGCTAAGCTGAAATTCGCTAATTCGCTTGGCGTGCTTTTTGCCCCTCTCCCTTCTGTCCGGATAAACTCGGCAACCCGATTATCTTGTGCTTTGTATCTTGAAACTTTGGGAATATATTCTTCTTGAGGTTAAGTTTCTTGCTAAAGCTCCGAAAGTCAGTGATTAGCCAACCGTTGTGGTAGAGCATTAGGAAACGCTAATGCGACTTCCCGACGCCGTCGACGGCACGACCCATTGTCTTGCTACAACCTTAATATTTTGCCATTATAAAACGAATACTGATAGAGAATTGGCTAAAGAACAATATAATATTAATTCTAACAGTATATTTTAAAGTAGCCGGAGTATAAACTTTAACTCCGTTTTTTTTTCTCGGCACGGGTGGTTTCTCGTTACGCATGGACAGACGTTAGAGTGAAAGGATAGAGGTGGGTTCAGGTAAGTGCCAGCTGGCTCTTATATCTCGGAGCCGTTCATGTGACGTGTATATATGCGACATCAGCGATCGTATCACAAATCTTAGGTAAGCAGGAACTCTACTTCTTGTATCCAACATTAGTATAAACAATAGTGCCACGATAATCTGGTCTATTACTATGAGGTGAATGACTGACATTGCTAGCTGCAACTCCCGCTCGGGACATGCTATCTCAAAGCGGCTAAGTCGTATTAGTATTCCTGGCTTTCGAAACGCGGTAGCAGGGTGTCTTGCTTTGCAAAAGTCACACAACAAGATACTAGAGCTGAACTAGAGTACCAGGAAGCTTGCGATGTGCTGTTAAGCAGTGGCAAGAGTTGAAAAGTAATTTACGCGCTCAAATCTAAACCCTAAGATTTTAACCCATAAAAATGTTCTAGTAGGAATTTGCCGAACATGTTATAAGTGACATCGACTAGGGTTTTGAAATATCGGTTACCTTAGAGCAAAGGAATAATGAAAAATAAACAGATTGTATAGTCAATGTAATTGTTCTTTAATGTCTATGCCCATGTGACGAAAATTCTTTAGTTAACGGGACGTTTAGAAATATGTATTTAAGCGTCCTACTCATGCCAAGAGATATCTTAACACCCCGCTTAGTCGATCATGTATGTCATACCACTCACCTCCGTAAGACTCTTCTTCCTTAGCTTTCACCCACTAAAGTGCGCGCAATCCAAAAACCATATGGCGGCTTCATATACGATTGAGTTTGTCAATCCTGAGTCATATACCAGGCTTGAATGCGAACTCACCTACACTCCACAGCTTACAATCTTGGAGAGTCTCCCACCCGAGATACATTTCAGAGTTCTTTCACACCTGTCACCTAATGATCGTATCATTCTTTCCTTGACTTGTAAACGCAACTATGCCCTTCATTTTTCTAGCCTCCCTAACGAAAATTGCAATCATGGCAAGGGAGCCCACTTCAAGACTCTAATTGGCAACTTGGTCGCACCGCAGAATGCCGAGATGGTCATGTCGAATCAAGGCTATACACCATTCATCGGGTGTGACGAAGAGAATCGCATGGAAAAGCAGATGTTGGAGATTGAGAAACCTCTATGGCCAAGAATAAAAGAATGGATGAGCCCGAAGTGGATTTGGGGATGTGAAGAGGAGCCAGAGTTCTTAATGGGGAGGAAGCACTTCGTATTTGTCTCTGAGGCAGTTCTAGAACAGAAAAGAGATGAAAGAAACAAAAAGGGGCTTACAAGCTGGAAGGAGCACAAGAGATCGCTGGAAGTCGGGAATACAAACGTGTTCGGTACCGAAAATGACGGCTAGAACTAATATGGAGACTCGAAACAGAACAATGGAGTTTGCTTTGCACTTATTATAACATCATACTAGGAGAGTTGTGTATAACAACTCAAGGCTTTTCTAATACTTTCATAGTATCTAAACTAAACTCACTCAATAAATCGAGAAGCAGACCAAAATCGCCCAAACTGGATCACCAAAAGTATGGTCCTTATGAAAAAGAAACAACTCTATAAGCCCCACTACTGCTTTATGATATCAATTTTTTTTTGAATTATCAATCCTATATAGGATGATATTCTCTCTTTCTTATTCCGCGACTTTCACATACATACTTTCAACGATTTTAAATATAAAAATATAAGATTGTAGCAAAAGTTAGCTGATGGGAAATTACTATAATTTTCGCTCTAACACTATGTTTGGATAACAGGTTGACTCTGCTAGAAGACAAGAATCCCTCATTTTCGTGATTAATTTAGCGCATCAAAATCATTGAAACTACTCGCTTGTTGGTATATTCTGACCTCGAGGCGGGTGCACGTGACCCGACTCGAGTGGCAGAATCACCCAAAGCGGTTCACCGTCTTGGAAACCATATCAACACCACCTTACGTAGAACTTACAATATAACCATCGATCCCACTGAATACAACTAGCACTTACGTGACCATATCACGTAGTGGTGCCCCGTATTCGAAGTGATCCGACATCGCTTGAGCTTCAATGTGGATAATTATAAAAGATTTCATTTCCTGATCTTTTGATCCCCGTTCACTTCTTTAGATCCGAATAGACCTCGGATGAACGATCCCACCAGCATCACATCCTGGCGCTACTTCAATTTATGTCAGGAATCACGCCTGCCTCCTTCATCTCATCAAAAATCTTTGCTAACTCGAAATTTGTATCCGCTTTCTCGGTCCAGCCAGCCTTGATAGCCTTGTCCATGCTGACATCCGATGCCCAGTTCCCACCTTGTGCCCACGACAATGTCTCCCAAGTTGCATAGTTCAATACATCCTTACTGCCTCCGTACTTCTCCACAACATCGTCCCACTCTCCCGCTGCGAGTCGATCTTTGATGTTTGTAACGAGATCAAATCCAGGCTCATTCGATGTAGGAACTCCGAAGTATCTACCCGTACTTTCCCAAATATCAGCGAATGTGGTTTTAGTGTCGTCTACAATATTAAAGTATTCGTTCCCGATTTGATCGTTATTTGCCACCCATTCAGTGAACTTAGCTATGTGGCTTGCGGTGCTCATATGCTGGGGCTTCATGTACTTACTCTCACTTGCGTCGGTAGCAGAGTAAGGGAAGATGGCTGGGAACCCGGCGGCCTTTTGCAAAGTAAAGTAAATGGCAATGGTTGTCGCATAGCTCATGCCATTACCTTTGGTGAATCCGTTGATCCAGAAGGGAATGGTGACATTCTATTTCCAAGTTCGCTTCGAAGCAAGATCAATCATGAAGTCCTCCTGCGAATAATAGAACAGAGGAAGTGCAGCTACCTCGGTGACCCGAGGATGGATGGGGTGCTCAGGCGTAGGCTCAATTAGAGCAGCGCGGAAGTAGATGCCGTATGTCTTCCCGCCAGTTTGGAGAATAACATGCTCCAAGGTTTCTCGCGAAGTATCATCAATAGCTGTCAGGGTGTTGGTGAACATAGGGACATTGTCATCTTGAAGCTCTTGAAGGCCAGCGTGGTGCTTATATGCAAAATGAAAAAAGTGCGTCACACCAGTTGCATTCTGAATTTTGAGTGCCTCCGCGATTTCAATAGAAGACTTGCTCAGATCTATAAGGACAATCTCGAACCGTGGATCGCGAGGAATATTTTCAGGCATAGATCTATACACTGCGATAATTCGATTCCATGATGATGAAGATAGAAGTTGCTTAATCATAGCTGCACCAGTAATGCCATTAGACCCAGTGACAAGTGCAGTTTTTCGATTGGATATCATATTGATATTTAAAAAAAATATCTTTCAGCTTGTAACGAGGTATTTAATGAAGCCTATGGTTTATTATATGAATGTAAATATGTATTATAATTGGTAGACTTTAATCTCACCCTGAATCCTATTTATTATATACATTCTGAATGGCTTCTTATCCCCGATATTAATAATTACAGAGAGGGTTGGTGTTACCGAGTTTTCACCGAAACTGCGCCAAGCCTTAGTAATCTCCCGCTGTTTCTGGATTACTATTCATTGCAAGTTGCTTATTTGGAATGCACACCAACGCAGAGCATGCTTTCAATCACTTCAGCTATTAATTGATGTCCTACTGCCACCGCCAATTATAGCTTTAACTACTGTTAGCGCTTTGGAATTCTTCTCGTCATTGAATTAGAGCTTTTAATATGACAGTGGAGTATGACGTAGCAGAATCGTTTTCTAGTCATTTCATATACTGGGACGTAAACCATTCGTACCCCATGAATGATTGCGTTATGGGTTTCTAACCTAAGAAGCTATTAAGAATCGCCAAGGCTATATATTAAGTGCTGTGAGGTCCGAAATATAGAATAAAAGCACCGAATGGACTCATGAGAAAGGTATTGAAAGCAAAGGGGTCAATATTCAATTCTCTTATTACGGACGTTACTCGTATTACCATTTAGAAAAATGGAATCGGGGTTCCATGTATAATAATGCCTAAATTAATTCAATTTTAGTTGGAAGTCAACGTAGGGTTTGATAGGCAGTCACCCACCTCCATCTATAGCCACACTACGGGAAACTCCCTTTTTCGGGACCAAAGTATCCTCTTGCAGGAATTGGAAGAATACCGACACCAGAGCCGTCAACTCCTGAATAACTAACTGTATTTCCCCACCACTTGAGTCTCTTTGGGTTGTATCCAATCGCGAAGAACATCACAAGACCACTAACAGCAACGCCAGCAGTAAAAGCAGCAGATAATACATAGTTGTACTTCTCCCACCATGCTAGCCGGTGACGTGGTAGCCAGTACATGAAAATAAAAGAGAGTATCATGCCCGGGGTTTTGTATGATAAGTTGGACGGCGCCCAGTGTTGGATTCCCTGAATGATTAGGATTGGGTTTAACCACAGCAGTGATGCAACAAATGGGAACAAAGTTTTGTCTAGCCGCTCGAATGTTCTGGGCCTAAGCTTCAGTCGCAGCTTTTCTCGGACACCAGGAAGATATTTCGGTCCCAATCCTTGTCCCGTCAAAAAGATTATGGAAATACCCAGCCCTATTAGGAAACACCATTTGAATAGCGGATACAGAGAGTTGAACATCCGGTCGGAACCAAGTAGACCCCACATGAGTGAGCTTGCGTAAAGCGGGAACCCATCGTTGGCACAAGTGAATCGGCTGGGCTGCGTGGGCGTGCATAGTCCTTTAACTCCGCTCATGATGAAGTTCTGCGTCCCGACCGCTACAAAACAGGTAATTATGATAGTCCCAATTTGGCTTCTGAAGACAGCTCTAGGAGCAATCTTGCAGTAATGGGCCATTTTTTGATCTTGGACGTAATTGTCACCATATCCTGCTAGCGCCCATGATCCTAGAGTTTGCGCAAATAAGAAGGCATTGGGGTTATTAGGCAGAATGAATCCAGTTATGATCTGAATCAAAGAACCGAGTCCCAAGTTTGTGCCTGTCGTTGCGGAGAGAAATGATAGCGGGACGGCAAAAACTAGATTGATCCCAATCATCAAAAATATTAGCCAAACGGGGGTGTCAAGAGGATAGATCTCAAGAAAAACAATCGACACAATGATGGCTCCGAAGAGGATCACTAGAAACCACCAGTCTGGAACCTCTTTATACTTGGACATGAGTCGACTATGCACATCCATAGCCCCTTCGTAGTTCCCTTTTCCATGTCGTAAACCTTTATAGAAGTCTACATATGCAGTCGACACTGTCGTCCATTGGTTGACCATGATATAGAGGAAGTAAACAGGATAAAATGCAAAATTGGCCCCCACCGTGAGAACGTAACCGGCAGAATAAAATGGGGGGGAGTAGTCCTGGTATAGAGTCTCGTTAAATTTGTTATTGGTAATCACGCTTTGTACGTGATATGAAGTGGCATTGTTCGTGAATGCTGCCGACGAGTTGATAGGCAAATACGCAGTGTTGTACATATTAGAGTAGTATATTGCCAAAATTATAAAGCCGCCGAGAATGCTACCAATATACATTGTACAAGTGCTGAAGAATGGCAAAGCAAGAGCTGGGTAGGATGAAGTAGCGATGTTCCAATCAAAGGTAGTAATTGGATTGAACAAACCCAAGCCGAGTCCGGATCCAGTGAGGATTGCCAAAGTAATGTTTTGTGGTGCTATCCAGGTCATCCAATTGAATGTAGCCATGGCAGTGAACAAGTATCCAGGTAACCAGTAGTAGAAGAACATGCCGATGGTGCATATGTAGAAGAACTTGTATCGTGAGATCGTCCAGCCATAAATATTTTCTTTTGGTTCTGGTCGAGTGAGAGCTCGATTCATGGCAATCTTAGGTAGGACTGTCGGCCATAGTGCCTTGACTGGATACACACTAAAACGTCGTAAATAACCAGCAAAACCCATTCCCATGAGCTGCACGAATAATGTCAACATGAGCTGGTATCCAAATGAGATAAAATCAAGACCATAGAAGACTGGTGACTTTTGAACTAGAATCATTCCATAGCTGTTTGTTGTGTAAATTGCAATGTTGTAGGTAATAGTAGCGAACATTTGTTCTTTGAAAGTCCAAGGACCCGGATTGAGAGAGTGACGAGTGCCCATAACAGTAACTCCCCAATCAGGCATCAGATACTCAAGAAACTTAGCGCATGGGTACAAGAATATTTGTATCACATTGCCATCCAAACCTGTGGTCGAAATTAGCAAGAACTGCGGGAAACATAGGGCTCAGATTCACAGCTTACTGATTGATGGGAACCTGCTATTGAAAAATGTCGACATAAAGGTGCCAATAATGGCCCAGCCTATTCCCAAGAAATATGCTCTGAAAGTTTCAATCGGAATATCTGTGTCGTCTTGAATTTCTGCAACCGCTCGAACTCCAGGGTATGGAGAAGAGTATCTCATCAAAGTTGCATCAATTCTTATATCACGATCATAGAAGTCTCCATATAGCTTTGGGCCTTGTAGCAGTCGCTTCATCCGATCCCTCATTTCAGATGGAAAGTTCCAATCATCGGAATGGAATTTGACAGACTCTTGGACAATTGCTAAAGCTTCTTCTTCAGTCATAGTATTGATCTTTTCTAAGATGTAGTCTCCTTCACCGTTCGGTGCCAGTTCCTCTAGCATTTGGTGCGGAATCTGATCACCGATCTGTCCATGTCCATGTGTGGCATGCGTAGCAGACTTCTCTGTCTCGGTCGCAAAATTATTTTGCTTGACTTCCTCGTCAACGAGTTCCACAGGCCCGGACATAATCACTCCTAATTATGATGAACACGTGAGTTTTGAATACCAGATGGGAGGATGAAGATATATGGTATCTCAATGTTAATTCTCGCATTCGACACTAAGAACCAGAAACGGTTTTACAGAGATGGAGCCGGGATTATAAGTGCGGTACTCTGAAATGAACCTGCGAGGTGAGTTAGTAAAGAGGGGAAATGCATATGGAGTGCAATTGGTGTATGGCAGAAATTCGGGAACTGTTATCGCGAGAGGTTGGTTACAGGGAACAACTGCCGGGTGATTGTTGCCTTATTACACCATGCATATGGTAACGATGAACTATGAGGCAAATAGCCTACGTACCCATACAAGGCTTACTTGATGGACTTGTTACAATACTTTGGAGATTCAGAGAGTTGTTCAGGACAGCATAATGAGTGACAGAACAATTATATTACCAGCTCTCCGATTTTTCACATATGCCAGAATGAAGAGAAGGCAAATGAATAGAGACAAGCAGTTGCAAGCACAGGAGCTTGGCCACCTGGTGTCAGATTAGCCAACCATATTCTAAACGTCCGAGATTAGTGATTTGGTGATCTGAGATCAAGAGGTATTTTGAGAGTACATCCCACTTCTGTACTACTGTGGCACCAAATTGTCAACACCGAGGCTCGCTTAATTCAAGAACCCCTTTATCCGTGAAATCACGTGAGGTCCACGCTCTTTGTACAACATATGGGTCATTTACCACTTGCTTTAAAAAGTGGCCGGCAGTATTCTCCTGTAGGTGACTAGCAGCTATTTGTAATTGAGACAACAAAGTGGAATGTGGTTATTTTCAAAGAATATTTAGATATGTTACAAGAAATGGAGCGTGAAAACCGTCACGCTACTGACCCAACCCAAAACCACGAATTAGAATAGATGCACCGTCTACTTGTAGCTCTAGGTAAATCATACATGGCAATAATGTTTCAAGCAGTATAGACACTTGCCGTAATCATTCAATAGTATGTTCTAGACATCACCATACGCAAGATGGTAAACAGCTATGATCTTGGCAAACTTTCTTTTGCGGAAAGCAACCACTTGGCCAACACTTTAGCTGAAACCCGCCCTTATTGTATTGTTTCAAAATAATTTCATAGAGATGCTTTTTGTTTCTACTAAAGGACATTAGAATTTCCAAATCGGAGCACAGAGTGGTCCTTTCGGCTTTCAGATTTAAGGGGAATTACTTTTTGATACGTCCGTGCAAGTAAGGACCATAAATTAAACCTTGGGTGCGTTAAGATATGCAGGTGTATTGACTAAATAAAACCCGCATTCGCTACCCAGGTTGAAGCTACCATAGTTAAGCAAGGAAAGATAGCGAAGCAAAAAGGTCAGCTCACGGAGGGCTGAATAATGTTCGGAATCGAATTCAAAGTTGTCTCCGGGTTGCAATAGATGCTGGTGGTGGGGTGGTTATCCCTATGATTCAAGGCGCGATTCACAAAATCTCAAAGCGCTGGGTGCTGGAGAACCTGTCTCCGCAGATGTTTATTGGAGTATGAAGCACATGTTAGCAGAATTGGGGAGGGAATGCCCTTAGCTTAAGGTGCGTTTCGAGTTGAAAGGGATCGAAAGAAGGTTACAAGCCCCGCTTCGTCATTGCAGACAAACCCATTATTACACTGGGAAGTTTCACGAGATGTCACTCAATCTCTTAAACGAATCACATATCGACATCAACGACATCACTCCTAACGATCCCGTTGCAATCATATTCGGAGACAGTTTTCTGGCTTGGGATTACGAGAAGTCCCTAGAGCTAACAACAATTCGCCAAGGTCTCTTCAAGACACTTGTATACAATCAGAAACTTCTTGATATATCATCCAAGATTCTCAATTCTCCACAACTCAGAAATGGTTTCATTAGCATGCATCTCCGGGCTGAGAGAGACTGGCCGTGGAGTATGGGGCGCCCTTGGGACCAAATGCGTTTATACACCAAAGAAATAAACGGGATTGAGAGAATTTTAGCTGAGGATCACAGAACAGTGTTTGTCAGTGGCGGAAACGAGAGCCGTATTCAGAGATATCGGGAAATGATCGAGCACCTTGGGTACAAGGTCCATGACAAAATGAGTATTCTCCGCTCAGATCCGGACATGCTTGCGATGGTAGATGGCTTGATGTTTGATGTTTGATGAGATGGCTATAGTGGAATACCAAATGTTGTCGAACGCGGATCTTTTCTTAGGGGTTGCAACTTCAACAATGTCCTCCCTCATTTCTTATGCTCGTATGGTGGCAGTCAATGAGTCGTCGGCTTTCTTTCAGGAGCATGTCTTTCCACGAAGTACAAAAGATCTTGGTGAGGACGGACGGGGCTTGAGACGTATCTATCCAAAGGTGCCAATAATGAAGGGTGATAGCAGAACGAAGCTGATGGCAGTAAATGGGGATGAAGCAATGTCCTTTTTTTCCATAAATTCAATGGAAGGAATCAAGAGACTGTTTGAGTAGTCACACACGAAGAACCAAACCGTTAATAGTAGACACTACACACACGTAGCTTTAATTAGCTACGAGCTCTCTCAAAGCAACTAATTAGAGCCCATGAAATTAACCCACCATATCATATAGTACAGATAGAGAAGGCTGCTTGCTAGAAATTTGTCTTGTATAGCAAAGAGGCTAGAATATACTCAAAAAGTAGAGAACTTTAATTTGGTAGTGTATGTAGAAACATCTTTTTAAAATGACAAAGTACTTCAAGATATCTTTAGTCGTCCGTATATCAGAGGCAGTGATTTTGGGGGCGTTTACAAATCTGGCACACCAACTCCCAAGTGCTTAGGGTGAGCTTTATGTCTGAGGTTTCGCTGTCCAAAAACGGCCCCCATTCATTATATAAAGAAAGCATCCAACCTACATAATTAGCCGGGATTAGCACGGCAACATGTAGTGCCAGAAATACATACATGTAGAAGTACATGCAGTCTAATGCAGAACAATTTGCTGTTGCATTGTTGTTGCTAGCATCATCCCAAAGCGAATTTAGTCATCGGTGCGTAAGCCAAGACAATCTTTAGTGTTGGAGGAAAGATTCGATTCCTCCATCATTTAAAGAACTACGAAGGAATATTGGACAATCTAAAACCGTTTTCGTTGAGGTTACCTTTGGGGGCGGAGTCATACACTTCGAATTAGTTTATCATCTGGTTTCCCTTTCAAAAGTCGAAGCAATTGATGTTGATACTAATAAATTTTTACACGAATATCCAAACCGCCACTCTCGTTCAAAATTTTAACTTCCGATTCACCATTAATTAGTGTTTTGTAGTTTTGTAGTTGCGGGCTGCTTTTAGTGTTAAATCCCATTTTTTGTTTATTTATTTTACTCAAAATCCGGTTATTGTTAAATTATAGAATCCACACATCAAACAAACGAACAAGCACGCTTGTTGGCATCGAAATAAAAGTCTCTCCACGTTTATACGATGTTGTAATGTTAATATAAGTCCACTACAACTACCAGCCCCGCAGGATCTCTATTTAAGCTTTACATGCGTGGCTCAGACCACGTCTGATAATGGTTAGACGCGGATCTCTTTAATGCACTCCACTATTTAAACATTCTGGTAGTAATCAAGGACGTACGACGCAGAATGTTATGACCCTACTCAGGGACATTGCTCAGTTGTTAAAACCAAGAATATTCTTGCAGCACTGGTTTCCACCACCTGTACCTCGGAAACTTCGCTCTACTGCCTGGCTTGATGGTCTTCGCGGCGTAGCATCGCTGATCGTAGTGGTACATCACTTCTGCCAAGGGTTCTTCCCTTCAGCGTTGAGGGGTTGGGCACGTACCGAAACGGACTATAATTTAATACAATTCTACTTCATTCGAGTTTTGACAGCTGGGAGTTTGATGGTCACCATTTTCTTCATAATAAGCGGTTACGTTTTAAGCCAAAGGACGCTTCAACTCGCCAGAACTCGACAATACATGAAAGTCTTCGAAGGCCGTTCGTCCTCTGCCTTTCGTCATGGATACGGCTTATGCTCCCTGCAACGGCTTCAATATTCGTTCACTTTTTAATCCAAATGTGCCACTTAAATTACAGGAAAAAGAAGTCATTGGTCGGACACATTTGGTATGTCTGTCAAAATGTGTATGGGCTGGTTTCCCCGGTTCGACTGAGGAAATACGACTCAAACTTCAACCCACATCTTTGGACAATTCAGTTAGAATTTATGGGCTCCATGCTAGTTTACTTGCTAGTGCTCAGGCTGTGTCGCTTTCGAAAGTCTTTCAGAATCGCGATTTTGATAGGTATTATGATCCAGGGTGTTGCAGAATTAGGTCCTAACAAGAACAACGACTATTTCGTTGCTCTATTCACCGCTAGAGTCCTATTTGCAGAGTTCGAAATAGTATATACCAGCCAGAAATCTTATTTGAGCAAAGGTTGGACTAGTACCTTCCGTAACATAACATTCGCTACATTCGCTACATTCGCGGCTGGTGTGTATATAGGATCTCATCCTCGAGGCATGCCCGACTCCCCTGGCTACAGTACTCTTTACAGTATTCTCCCGTTCAATTCAAGCATGTGGGGATGCGAGCGTTTATACCTGATATTGGGCGGTTTCCTTATCATTGGATCGGCCAACTTCTCTCCAATTTTACAACGACCTTTCACGACTACTTTCGCCCAATATCTTGGCGACATCTCATTCTCGCTGTATGTTTTGCAAAACGGAATTCTTCGTAACATCTGCAAACCCCTAATGACAACAACCGTGGCAATGTTTGAGTTTTTGGGACCCGAGCATACTGCCTTGAGTTATGCGTGCGAGATGGTTCTGGGTTTAGTCTTCCTCGTACCTTTCACCTTCTGGGTTAGTGAACTATTCACTCGGTTTGTGGATACCAAGTCTGTGAAGCTTGCTAAGGACATTGATTTGTGGGCGATTGTGAAACCAGAGGTGTACAACGAAGGTATCGTAGGGGTTCCCTAAGTACGAGTATATCATATGGAAAGGTGTGGCTCTGTGGGAAGGCTTCCTTGGTCATTATCAGCAGCCGTAACATCATCCGCATCTCAAACTCTTTGAGATCAAATCAAGAAAAGAATCGACGTAGGTTCAGAACACCTAAGTTGTGCATTCATTTAATCGAACACACGTATATATCTTCATCCGAATATAAGTGTAAGGCAAAGGAAAGAAGTAGCGAATAGATCAAGCATTAGTCGCGCTGAAGTCCGTTCTTTATGAACAGCAATTGGAAGTAATGAATTATCTTCCATCAACTATCTCATCTTCTCCTTTCTAGTTCTAAGTTACTGAATCCTCCCTATTGTCCAACTGTAGTAAAGGAAGCGATCGGTGCGATAGTTCATCATTTTCCGGCAACGGTGCCAAGGTTAGATGACATTGTAGCAATTGTAGCAAATGTTCGTACATATAAGCGCTGTAGGTTCCATTGGAGAATCCGAAACTTTTATTTCACCTGTTCTTACTTTATATAGTATCTTAGCGTCATTTTCCATCGTTGAATGGCCTGAAGCAGTTGTGCGATTAATGGAAAGATTATCTCCATTCTCATTCGCGTAGATTGCGTTAGGTACGAAGACAAGCATGCCATTTTCATCCAAAACTATTATGATCTGAAACTCCGGTAGATATAGTTCTGAGTTCGTATTCAGATTACAGCGAAGACAATCAATATATTGACATATTGGAGATGCACGATTAACCTGATATTCCCAGAACTGTGATGAACACTCGACGGCTATATATTTATTCATGAAGTAGAAGCTCTATTACCGAATGTGTGATGCTAACCTATCTGTAGACTCAACATCCTATCCGTTATCAACTACTGGGTATTAGAGGTACGATCCCAGGCATTGTGAAGATATTCAGGAAAAGAGAAACACCGAACTGGATCTGTATTTATTCCACTGTTTTGCTGCTAGGGGTGAGGCCTAGAAGGCTGAATTGGGATAAGTTGTATTTCGTTGATAACTGTCTGTAAAGGTTTGCGCATGACCTTTGGTTCTGCTATTGTAAGTGGTGCCAGTCGTTTCGGTTTTTTATGCTGCATTATATCTTGTTTCCAAGGCTGGAGGCAGATCATTGTGGCTGCTGGTAGCTGTTGCCCATCCTACTAAGGCAATTTGTTACATGCGAGACCTACAACTATTCCCCATGGTTATGGTCCGCAATAAGATACATAGAACGAAGCATGATGTGTTATAGATTTACAGACCCATGAGTTCGTAATCAAGGGTAAATATGCGTGTAGTTTTCGGATTCAAATTGATCAACCAACTAACTCTGCTAATGATATATCCAAATTCAAGTTCTGTATCCAATTATCTCCCCGACTGCTACCTATATTCTAGGCTATTTATGCTGTAAAATTTCGATTTGATCGCCGTTTACACTCTTGAGGCCATGGGTGGACTTTAAGATAAAAGTTGGCTGCAACCAGAATAAAGCAGCAGAGTCAAATTACTTAAAATAGCACTTGCTTGTAAGAACTTGGTTCGAAACTGAGGGAGATGCCTTTTGTCCCGTGACTCTTACTGGATACGACAACGTGGTAATTCGAATATTTCAGACCAATGAAACAGTACAAGCCTCTTCCAAGAGAAAGGAGAAAGTATGTCAAAAACTTACTCCAACTGTTCATAAATCCCCGTTGAATGGTGGTTCGTCACCGCAAATTCCATAATTTCATATCGTTTCACGGTGCTTCCTATTTTCTATTTATGTCCATAAAGCCTCTCGTCACTGAACCTACATATACATACACACATCTACCAATTATCCCACTTATCCTCCTCCTTCGCCCCTGGTCCCATCGGCGTCTGTGGCTTTTTAATACTTGCCGTCCCTACCGATCCTCCTTTGGGCTGCGCTTGTGCCTTGGGCTGCGCACCCGCATCCGCAAAGCTATCCCAGAAGTCCTTCTTGCTTTCATCAATAGGCACGTTCCGCTTCCCATCAGACCCCTCGACAAAGCGATTGAAGCCTTCCGCCGCGCCTTTGGCACCTGCCTGGGCCCCCTTTGCAACCTGTGCTGCCGTGATGCGCGCTTGGGCGGCTAGGTCTGTCTCCGCCAGCTGGGTTCAGGATGGTCAGTCGGCATGCTCTCGATTGGGGTACTCAATCTCGAATGTGAAGGAGCGAAAGGCTGCTGTGCGCTGGAAAAAGCAATGGGAGTGGATTCGCGCGTGCGGACCGGTGATGGATAAGAGATGGGAGAGTTAGAAGGGGAACCTACCTTCGCTGCTGTAGGTTGGATATATCCCTCGTTTACACTCTTCGCTGTTTTACCAACCGTACTTGTAAACCATCCGAAGCCCTTGGTGAGCGCTTGCAAGGGATCCTTTTGTAAATCATCAAAACCAGGTAACCCAGGCCCTGCTGCACTTTTTGGGGGTTCCATTGGACTGCTCCCAAACCCTGCGTATTTGCCTCCTTGAGAGGGGGGGAGGTCTGCTGGTCGTGATGCATTGGCTGCTCCTAGCCCGGCAAAATATTTGTCGTCGACTTTGGCTTTGCCACCTGGTCCCCTACTTGGACTTTCAGTTCGTCCACCTATAGGCGTGCCACTCCTACTAGCCGTCGAGCTGAGAGGTGCACCGCCGAAGTTTGTGGATACTCGTTCTTTCTTCTCACCGGGAACATACTCTTTCCCCTCGACCTTGGCGGCCAATCTGTCTTTCCATTCCTCACCCACATCTCCCGAGTATCTCTCAGCAATTGTGGCATCATCCCATGTAATCCCAGCCATTTTGTTTGTTTCCGCATCATCGAAGAAATCCCTCCAGGGCTTGTTACCACCGAGGCGCATCTGTTCGATTTCTCGAGCCTTGAAGGCATCCATAGTGATACTGCGGACAAAACTGATGTGGACCCCTAGTCCACGATGTACACCGGCGCAAGAAAGACATATGAAAACTCCAAATTTTGGGGACGCCCATTGAGGGGAGGGGGCACCACAGTCCGCACAACGATCATTGGTGTTTGTCTTTTGGATCTCGAGCAGCTGTGCAAGCAAAAGTTAGATTTACTTGTTGGACTCTGATATGAAATCAAATAGAGATAACTTGAAGATATCGCTACTCTCTATCCTATGATTTGAGGGCACATACTTTAGATCTCGTCTCTGGGTCGACCTCCCACATGGCTTTGGTTGCCATAATGCAGGTATTTTAGGACCGCGCACACGATTCGAGATTGTTTGGTAGCAGCACAGTCAATTGCGAACTGCGATATCGAGAATAAAAAATATAAGGAGGCTGTCAGTCGGTTGTGAGGTGGTGGGGGGAGGAAAGGGGAAATGCAATTTCTGGGAGTGAGTGTCAGTGGCGGAGCCAGACCAATGGCACGCGGCTGAAAGACAAGGCTGCGATTATTTTATTACCCAGACGTCACACGAGTCTACATATCCCAAAGTCTCCTTAAGTCTACATTTTACTGTTCGTTTTTTTTGCTTCTCTTTTTTGTTCTGTTTCCTTGACTAAAAACTTCTAGAGCTAGAAGAACTATGGGATAATAAACTGATCATAAAGTTCAGTTGTGATAGGGTCGGGTATTTATTTAGTTGCCAAAAGTCTGGGTTGAGTTTAAACGAGCTTTGCAAAAAATCACATCACGATGAACAAGATAAGCCAGTGCCAGAAAACGCCAATAATTTGGTATCAATATCAACGATGAATAACTTTTCCATTTCCTTCCCTTCCCAAGAGCACATCAGAAAAGAAATCTAGTGTACAGCCCTGAGAATGCCAGAGAAATGGTAATAAGACATTTTGGTTGAAAAGAGTCATGGAGAACGAGTGTACTCCATCGTGAAAGGAAATTTTGTGTTGTCGAGAGGAAAGCCCGGAGACCATGTCTATTAGACGCCAGCAATAAATCCACCCACGCTGGAAACATCCGTCCCACCTAAAAGGAAAATCGTGAGAAGTTGGTCGGTCCGTTGAAAAATATCAAGGGAACGGGTCCGACTTCCCCTCCGGAAAGCAACAATCAGGAAAGTGGTCCAAAAAGCAAAGTAATGCTGGTAGTGATCCGCGAAATGAGGCTTTTTTCTTCGTACAATTGTTACAAGCGCTTAAGCAGCGGTGGGCTCAACTGGGGCGGCAGCTAAAAGTATGTCAGTGATGGTCGTGGGACATAGTCGGACCGTGCGTGTCAGGTAATAATACATACCTGGGGTGTTCTCGGTACCCGCCTCAGCAGATGGGGCAGACTCGTCATCCTGCTTGTCTGGGCTGTCGATGGCAACCTTGACGGCAATCTCACGACCTTCAATCTCCTTTCCGTTCATCTCGTTGACAGCCTTGGTCTGGAGCTCCTCGGATTCCAGGGTAACGAAACCGAATCCACGACCCTTACGGGGCTCGTTGCGAGCTTGAAGCTTCTTGACCATGAAACGGGGAATTGGGCGAAGAGCAATCTTGGCGGAAACTGGTGAGTATGCGGTGAAGAGTTCCTTGAGCTATTGAAACGGTCAGCGGGTTCAATCTGAATCGGATAACGCAAGACAAACCTTCTCTTCGGTGAGGTCATAAGGGAGGTTTGCGACCATGACCTTGTTCTTGGATGGAATGCCATCAGCGGGAGGACCGCGCTCGCGACGGGGCTCACGAGGAGCACGAGCAGCAGCTGGAGCCTTGGCATCAGCACCCTCTGCGGTATTACCGGACTTGTTGGTAATGTCGGTCAAAGGAAGGACCTCACCAGTGGCTGGGCCAGCAGTCCCGGTAGCTGATCCGTCCTGCAAAAAGTTAATAAAAATGACAACGATGGTTAGTTCTACGGATCACTTACAGCACGGGCGGCACGAGGACCACGGCCTCCACGACCACGTCCTCGTCCACGGCCACGTCCAGCTCCCTTTCGTGCTCCCTCACCCTCACCCTCGACACCTTCATCTCCACTCTTGGGTGCAGACTTCTCACCAGCTGGCTCCGGCTTGCGGGCGAGCTGAACGGATACCTTGCGTTCGAGAATCTCCTTGCCGGAGAGCTCAGCAATGGCACGTTCAGCCTCGCTGGGTGTAGAGAGGTCGACGAAGGCGTATCCGACCGGGCGGTCGGTGCGTGGGTTCTTTGGGATGGAAGTGGATTCGCTGTAAGCACCGAATGTCAGCAGCTGCTTCAAGCCATAGCTGAAAGTGAGTTTTGGGGGGAGGGGCTCGCATATGGATTGGACAAACTTAAGAGAAAGAGAGATCTGCTAGGTCCCCCAAAGGGGGGGAAGTTGCTGATGACTCCTCCTCGCGTGCCTGCCCTGCCAAACCAAGATGACCCTCATATCTATAGCGATGAAAGGCTTCACTCCCCCGTCTTTAACCACGCTGGGCGATGACTTACATAAGGTAACCATCAAAGAAAGTCTTCAACTCCCCCTCGGTCGTCGCGTACGCGAGGTTTCCGATATAGAGTCTGCGACCCTCTGCAGCGCTGGCAAGGACGGCCTCATTGTGGGCGTCCTTTGCGGCCTTATCCTCTGCAGGCTTGGACTCGGAAATGGTGGTGTTGCCAAGTTTGGCAGTAACGTCGTTGACGGCCTCAGTAACTTTCTCCACGATGCCAGACATGATTGATGATGTTGTCGGTTTTTGGGGTTGTGGGGTTTAGGTGGATGGTTGAGTATGAACTGAAGGGATGCTTTGCGTGAGTGGAGGTTTGTCGACGTTCGCTGAGTGATGGGAAATTGACTCTTGAACAAATTGGGGAGTTGTCTGAAGGGTAGCTAGGTGCCCTAGAGGTCTGGAGATTGAACGAGTTGGGGGAGGTTGGGAGGAAGGTTGTTTGGCTTGATCGTATCTTCTTGTTGATGTGAAGGAGAGAAGGTGATTTCTTGGAGAAGGGGCAACTAAAATATATCAAATTCCGCAGCCGCAAGCTAAGCGAAATGCGAAATGGCGCTTGCCCGCATTGGGTTCGGGGATGAATGCCACTAATTACAATTTACGGGGAAGCCGCGGTGGAGACCCAATCAGAGATGGATATTTTGGTTTTAAGGGGGGATCCACTAAATAAGTAATGGAAGTAGCGAGATAGCGAGAGAGAGGATATATATATGTATATATATTTATTTATAGATGACTGTATTTATTTGTTGAGCTATGGATTAGCGTGCAAAGTGGGTGGGTGTATTGCATGAATGACTCATCCCGCAAAAAGTGTGCAAAAAAGAAAAAGGTGTGTGCAAAATGAATGTGTATGAAGTGGTAGTAATCTATCGCGAGGTTTTACATGGAGCTATGAAGCTATGGAGCTATAAAGCTATGGAGCTAAGGACTAGCGTATAACTGATGAGTGTACTCCGTGAATGACTCACACGGCAAAAGGTGCGTGCGAAACTATATACAAAGTGAAAGGAGGGATGGTTTGATGCTAATAATAACATTACAGCAGGAGGTTTTATATGTATATATATATATATATCTAGCCCCGTTACAACTATCAACATGTACTAGTACAATTACAACTACCATACACATGTACACGAATCAATACAAGGTACAGTACATATATCTATCTCCCTTCACTTACGATGTATTTTATACAAGGGGATGGATGGTTTGCGTACGGATGGGGTGCATCCACTGTCTCCATAATATTGAAAGGGGTCGCCAGATGAACTATACCATAATTAATTAACTCTCTCACTTGGTCACCAAGATCTAGCCAGCTGTTCTTAAATAAAGTATAATCTATAAACATAATCGCACAATACATGACAAAAGATGAAATGTTAGATGAAATAGAAAAAGTATATACTTAGGATAAGATAAAACATAAACAAAATAACAAAATAACCAAAAAATATTATATCAACGATAAATATATATATATACATATCAATTATAACCATAAATTAAACCTCTAAACAAAACAGCAATAGCAAGAGTACGACGTATATTAATTGATTGATTAATTGATTGATTGATGGTTTGATATAAAGGGCCCATAACCATAACCATATCCCTTCACCCTCAAACCTCCACAAGGCTGGCAATCCGCCTTGTAATATGATATATATATATATATATCTATAGGCTCGTATATATGTATATACAAAGTCTAATGTGTATGCATGGTCACGGGACCTACTTACGGAGAACATGCATGCACATTACATACTGTCCGGTAATTGTACAGGACTGCAGCTGCAACACAGTTTTAGTGTTCCGTACCCGGTGTGGATTTCCGTCCCGTGGTGTTGGTTAAGGTTTCAGTTGAGGGAAGGAGGACAGGTTTGGGTTCAGGGGCTGAAGAAAGAAGAATCAAACGACATGAGTTATTATTAACATAATAACATAATAACATGCAGCAAGCAAATCACCTTTTTGTTTATTTTATGTCTCTACTCCTCATCCAACACCCAACACCTAACACCTCACCTCACCTCACCTCACCTCACCTCATTTTGATTTGATTTGATTTGATTTGCCTGACGTATTAAACCATCGCCTTACGTTTACTTTATATATTGGTGTGTCACACACACCTCACCCATTATAGATATCATGAAATACCCATAGTACGTACAGTACAACTAGCCAATAAATACGATAATAGCCGGAAACCGCAATATTCAAAATGTGAAATTGCTATCATACACTACACTATGGTAATGGTAATAATTCTCGATGGCGTGAGCGATGAAATTTCAAAATTTAAAATGATATCAATGTAATATTAGAAATCAAATTATAATTCATGTCATCGCGGATCCGTCCGATGGAGACACTTCGGAGATTCCCAAAATCATGCTGGTCCCGTGACTTGCCGGTGTGTAGTGCATGCACCAGGGGAGGAGAGGGAAACAATGCTTCCACCCCTTCACTCTTTGACTCTCGTCACTCTTCCGCTGAACTATTCCGCTCGCTCTTCCGCTCGCCCGCTGATATCTGATATCTGATATCTTATATCTTATATATAAGTGTATATATATAGATATATCTTATCTCTCCTGACCGGGTGGTTGATATTTGCATATTACGGAGTGAGTGGGCCGGGACCTCCACACACCTAAATGCAAATATATTCTCCCTCCCTCCCCAAGTTAAAAAACCTCGACAAAAAACCATGAACCATGCGCACATGCCACAGGATGGTCAGCGACACGGCCGGTCTGCACTCGTCCTCTACGGATCCGAAACAGGCAATTCCCAGGATGCCGCCGAGGAGCTGGGACGGATCGCTGAGCGCCTGCATTTTGCGACCAGGGTCAGTGAGATGAACGACGTGGAAATTGTAAGTATCATTCTTCGTGAGTGGGCAGGACAGGTGGACGGTGGAGATGTTGGAGGCGGCGGTGGCGGAGCGGAGAGCGGAGCAGCAGCAGCGGAATCCCTCTCGAATATCCGCCAAGCGGGAATGTCCTACCTAATTCCACTGGTTTTTCTTTTGTATATATATATATATATACACACGAAGATAACAACGAAGGATGTAGAAGAAAAGGAGGAGGATGACAGGAGATAGAAGAGAGAATGAAGGGAGAGCAAAATGCTGACTCATCAACCTTTCTAGAAACAATTGTTACAATACACAGTAGTCATTTGTGTCGTCTCAACCACGGGCCAGGGAGAGTTTCCCAAGAATGCGCGGAGGTTTTGGAGGAGCCTGCTTCGGAAAAGCTTGAAGCCAGGGTGTCTGGCTCACGTGTCGTTCACCTCCTTTGGTTTGGGAGACAGCTCATACCCAAAGTATATCGCTTCCAACCCTCTGGAAAACACCAGAAGAATAGAAAGCAAGTTCTAATATCACTTCAAGGTTCAATTGGGCCGCGAGAAAACTACACAAGCGAATAGGCCAATTAGGTGCCACCGAGCTCTATGCGAGAGGTGAGGGAGACGAACAACACGATGAAGGGTAAGCTGGCTCTCGGCTCCTTTTGGAAATTTTGCACAATTTGACGGCGGCTAAATTCCCCTCTACTATGACCAATTACTATGATTCTTATTTCCATTTATTTCACATGTCTTTATGTTGTTATTCTGAACGATGCTCTTGGGAGAGCAACAACACCGCTAACTCTTTCCACAGCATTGAAGGGACCTTCCTGCCATGGTCGGCCGACTTGAGAAACCGCCTTCTCTCATCCTATCCATTACCAGAAGGAGAAGTCCCTATCCCATCGGACATTCCTCTCTTGCCTAAGCATCATCTTGTTCTCCATCAAGAGCCTCCCGTGCTAAGTTGTCTGGGGTCGAACAAGGTAGATGATGAGTAAGTCAAACCTTAATTATGCATTTCCTAAGTTATCGTGATCTAACCACAAGTTATCTTTGTGTAAGAGACCTAAAGCTGAAGAATTTGTGATTGTAGGTCAATACTCCAAACAGGCGACAATGCTGATGCAACATCTTCTGATCTGGCCTTTGACAACACAGTAAGTTAAGCTCTGATTTGACGTTCACAACCTCAACCTTGGAAAACCCGGAAATTTAAGCTGATACTCAGTTTCCAGCTTCTCCCAATTCCAAATGGTATCACTGCAAAATTACACGGAAACAAGCGCATAACTCCCATATCACATTGGCAAGATGTCCGTCATCTCACGCTCACTATTCCTACCTATGAATTGCCCCATTACTCCCCTGGCGACATCATCACAATATATCCCAAAAACTTCCCCTCAGATGTCCAAGAAGTGATAAATATCATGGAATGGAGTAGCATTGCAGATCATCCTTTACGTTTGGAAGGGGAATACTCACGTAAAACACTTTCCACCCTGCCAAACACTACCCTAAGACAACTCCTCACTCACAATCTCGATATTACCGTATGTTC
>Ga0247734_1000933_pt1 | contig 23541 bp, 25 predicted proteins | sample UWRJL103311B2_FD_180933 | JGI IMG/M metagenome (GOLD analysis project Ga0247734, IMG submission 180933) | Plant litter microbial communities from Arlington Agricultural Research Station in Wisconsin, United States - UWRJ-L103-311B-2 | ecosystem: Environmental > Terrestrial > Plant litter >... | reverse complement strand
GACCGTCAGTTATCCAACCATTTGGCAACTATAAGGTTGCACCTCTCTTCCCTCCTCCTCCACCACCTCCACTAACTTATCCAAACTGGATGTTGTTGGTCTTGGAGATTGCCGCTCGGCAGGATGATGCTTTTCAGCGTCACCTGCTCGAGTTGCTCTTCGAGCACGGCTATCTGTCGCGGGAGGACGCGTTGCGGGTCTACTACGGTTAGACCTTTTGGTCTTCAGTATGTGGATGGATGGACAGAGAGTGATAGAGTTGGAAGGCAGGTGATGAGTTCCTCGCCAAACAGTTCCGCGCCTCGTGCAGCTTTCTAGTCCCTGAGCCTCTGTGCAGACGGGTGGTTATTAGCCTGTTGTCTTGGTAGGTTCGAGTTAAGCAGGGCTCATATAATTCCTGGGCCTTAACTTGGATTTTTTTTAGTTTGTTTTTGTCGATGGATGAGTTGGAAGGCAGGTGGTAAGTTCCTCGCCAAACAGTTCCGCACCTCGTGCAGCTTTCTAGTCCCTGAGCCTCTGTGCAGACGGGTGGTTATTAGCCTGTTGTCTTGGTAGGTTCTAGTTGAACAGGGCTTAATCGTAATCCCTGGGCCTTAACATTGTATGAGATTTGGGAGCTTTTTGCGAGTATTTGAGGATGTTGCATGCGAATTCACCCGAAATGAACATGGCTTATTTTTCTATTATTGATCCATGAGTTGTGCAAGTGTTAAAAAGTGATTGCAGTGCACTGAATGTACTCATAAATGGCAAATAATGACATCTGATCAATATGCCATAGCGAATCGTAAACACCTTTTGGAGTCAGAGTTTCATCAAACACTCCGCTAAAGCGTCCATATAAATGACTCTACACCAGCTTGATCATTTAAAGACCAAAGAAAACTTATTAAAAAGAAAATCCGAATGAACTTTCCAACGGATCATCTAGTGGCCACATATCTGTGCCAATGCAAGCAAGACCCGAGTCGCATACCTTGCCATCGCTGTCAGCTTCCTCTGGATTATGACGACGAAATTCAAATCAAAGACAGTGTTTCGGAAAGAAGCAAAGCAAAACAAGGTCACTATCTCCCTCGTAGACTAGCAAGGCGCAACGGGCAGCAAGAAGATGATGCTTAAAAGCTTGAATGTATAATCATTACCCAAGAGATATAAAGTGCGATCTCAATCTAAATAAGGGAACCAAGAACGTGAGATATTAAAGGAACTATAGCCCTAGCTATACTATAATACATTTCTATAACACTGTGCTCTCGACAAGGTGCTGGTATTCTAGCTAATGTTTCGCATTAAACAGCACACATTGAGAAGCTAGGTCTATCTCGTCGTCCAAGGACTAGATGAGAAACACAAATTTGCTATAGTCGAAAAAGTTTTGCCTGGACGTCTACTTGTATTTCATAATTGACACGATAACATCTAATGGATAACGTCGATTCGCGTGTAACTGACGGATAAACTTGCCTATTAGCGGTAGGCAGCAACAGCAAGTTGAGTTTGTAGAATAAAGTTAGAAGTTCAAAATAACTCCTATCGTAGTTGTACAACAGATAAGTAATTAGCTAGTGAGCTTGAATATCATGAATTCATTCAAAGATCCGCTTATATCATTAGGCAGGCTACGCTGCACGCTCACTGAAACAATACCGAGCCCATATTGATGCCTACTCCTGCAATGCCCCAGAATACCACCCTGAACTCCAAATCTATACAAGTTTTTAAGCCTTGCCCTCCCAATCCAGACCAGTCGTGACCTTAATGAAGAGGCGATTGCTTTTTCGGTTGATATCTCCTGAGTTGCAGAACCAGACTCTTCTCATCGTATGCCTTTGTTTTTGGATCCCAATGCGCTCTAACATCGAAAACAAGCCATGCGAGCGGGGCATCCACCTCGACCAACCCCGAAACCGTCACACACCCACGAGGAGGATAGGGCCTTGCTGGTTTCCACATTTGACCGAATTTCCGCTTTGCAGTGAGAAACGGACGGAAGAAATGCTCGCGGAGAGGCTTGAGTTTTTCGGTTACAGCCTTATCTTCTTCTGATACTTCGGGGCGGTTTCCCTTTTCATTATCGATACCCGACTTCTCGGGAACAGGAGGAGTTACAGCTTTCCGAGAATTGAAGGGTTGTGAGGTTTTGGAAGTACCACCCTTCGGTAGTGAGCCGGCGTTAATCTGTTGTTGATACTGAGCCAAGGTACGGTGGTGCTGCTCCAGGAGCTGTTTCATCGTAGGTGGAAGGGGCCCCGAATATATCCCTAGTTTGTGACCTATCCATTTTGGCTCATCAACGACGATGACTTTGACCATGGCCCAGATTGATTTGAACAAGTGCGTCGGCCATAACACCTGCCGAGTTCTAAACACTATCCAAGAGTCCACCGGTGCAGTTACCCAAGATATGGCGCCCTCGTCAAAATCGATTTCTATGCTAAGAAATTGTTAGTCAAGGACTCGGAGTGGATAGATAAACCTTACCCGGATCTTTCAAATTCAGGTGGTGGGGCTTGTGGGAAGTCCATATCCAACCAGAACCTTCTGAGCTTCATATGTTTCCCAGTTCTCAATGTTATAGCAGGCATCTGAGAGGACAGTCGGAGTACGTATTGAGCAAGATCATCTGTATATAGTCAGTCAGTGCTAAGTAATTTTTTGGACATACCAATACGAACCTTTTATACGATTCACTAGTAACGCGTTCTGACTTATAGCAACGAACTCTTGCCATTCTGGATCATTCCCGCGATACGGCTTCGGGGGTACTTCTTTGGTAGTCCCTATGAATGGAATGAACATGGCACCATCACCTTCCTCCTCCCCCCCCTCGTCCTCTTCCAAGCCTTCTAGTCCTTTCTCTGCAAGTTTTCCAAGTAAACTTGTATATACCGTCACCCCGATGTAAACCATGAGAGTTCCAAAGAAGACCTTCCTACAAGCAGCATTAGTTAACAAAGCTACTGACTGGAGGGGATGGATACAAACTTTATGCGCCGTCTTAGCGGTGGCGGCTTTAGTCTGACCTTGTGCACCTCTAGAGGTCTAACCAAGCCTTGCTGTACTCGCTTCTCAAGTGCCAAAGGCAGTCTACTTATTGACATGAGGCCCCTTCTAGGTCTTATAAATCGCAACATGGTGGATGAGGTCAAGGCTCGCCTTCGAAGTGGCGAGCCCTGGAAACGGTAGAATAACCTAATGGGCTTTACGTGCTGTTGGCAAAGGGTAGATCTTAATCATAAGAAGCCAAATATGTTCATCAGACTGTCCGCGACTTGGTATGATGCGGAGGTAACATCGGAGAGTCGATGGACATTATCAAGTGTATCAGGGGTGCAACGGATAAAGTTTGTTCCGCTCCGTCATGACAAGTGAACGATAACTCTAGATGCGACTGCCTACTATTTGAGCTTCAGATAGAACAACCAACCACTGTCTCATCAAAATCATGAAGTTTACCGCATCACTCCTGTAAGTTTCACTCCATTGATGCATGGCTACCTGTGGAAGATTGTGCATAATCAGAGTCTTAATGCTGCCAGCTCGGCTTCCAACAGACAGATTTAAAGAATGCCACCAAATTTCTAACAATACTAATTTTGCATAGGCTGTCAGCGCTTGCCAGCTCAGTCTGTGCAGGATCAGAAGATGCCGGTGTTTACATATTCCAAAAAGGGGAATGGCCAAGCTCAGCGAAACCACCAGTACTCTCTCCAGAGGAAGCACGATTGATCCTCGCCCAACGTCTCGGCGTAACGCAATATCATAGCATCGGGGATGCCAGTTGGATTCAAAATGTGAATAAATTCGGTGGGCCTCATGCATCTGGAGAAAGCAAGGTTCCCGAGTTGGTTCTGGTTGTCGAAGGTGTCACTATGTCAACAGCTCTTCCTCTCGCGAAACCATTCATGTCACTCGAGGCCGCATTTAAAATAAGCAGCCCTCCGTCATCTAGCTGGACTCGGAAATTAGTAAAGGACCTTCAAGAACAAGTAGGAGCAAGCAGTGAGAATTGTGATCTTGAGGATGAGATCAATCCATCTAGCACCAGATGCTGGAGTGGGAAATCTAAAATCATTCAAATCGATTTGGCAGCCAAGGTGACTACTTAGAAATTCATGAGTGTATTGTGGATTGTGGATTGTGCTAATGATTGGTCACAGTCACCTACTGTTCAGGAGTTACGAAAAATAAAGGATAGATTGATAGAATGGGCCAACAATGGAGATATAAATCTAGCGGTCATTTTCATGCCAGAATCAGCCCGATCAGTCAAAAGTACCTCGAACCCATATGGTACCTACTCAATGCCATCTCAGGTCCAGCTAGAGCGAAGAGCACAAGCTGAAGAGCCAATTACCGAGCCTGCAGCCACATCTTCATCATCTACAGGCACACAGTCAAAGCCCAATATGGCAATGAACTCATCAGAGCCTATTACTGGTGTCCCTGCGGTCTGTTACACGTCCATTGACAATTGCAACAGTGCAACAAATAGTTGTTCAGGGCATGGCAAATGCTACAAGAAGTCCGGGACTGAGAAAAATGGATGTTTTGCTTGCCTGTGTGCGCCTACCCAGAGGAACTTCACGGTGGGAGAGTCGAAAAGGAAAGCATTTACCTTGGATTATTGGGGAGGTGCTGCCTGCCAGAAGGAAGATGTTAGTGGCCCATTCTGGCTTCTTGCAACGTTCTCCTTGGTACTGGTTGGCTTAGTTGGATGGGCAATTTCAATGCTCTTCGCGATTGGAGAGGAGAAGCTACCTGGAGTAATAGGTGCTGGTGTTTCAAGCAAGGCTCGATAAACGAAGGGCTTTGACTGTTGACATTAAAGCTGACGATGTATTATTTGAACTGGACTAAGGGTCTGATTGGAGGACCACCTTTTTCTTATGGCGTTTACAGAGTGTACTTATTATAGGGTGGTAGAACTGTATAAGCAATAATGAGCAACAACTCTCACCAAGACTCAAGCATGTGCTTGCAAGTGATTCGCGAGATAATGATGATTCAGGAGCTTGGTGCAATAAGGTATCTTGTCGACGTGTACAGCAAAAGAAGACTATTCCTATGTGAAAATATGCATATATTTGGCTCTGATCAGTACAATGGACATTCGCAGTAGATCAAAAGGATATATCATTATAGTTCGTCCATGACCTGTTAGGAATGGTATCATCGAACGAAGCATTACAGTCACATATCAAACGGCTTTTCGGAAATTTGTCATAATCCCGCAATTTGTTATATTTCCAAAATCCTTCTAGAAAACCTATTATTGGTCTCTAGTATATCGATCCGAGCAATACAATCTAATGTTTGATTCTCTTCTAGAAATTGCTGTCCCTTCATAATGTCGAATTGGGCAATGTACCTAAGCTTAAGTATCTCCTCGCCCAAATCAAACCTTGGCCAGCAGCCTATATTATGTCGAATGAAACAACATACTAAAATGCTGATAAAGTTTAAGACTAGCTCCTCGATACTTACCTCGGCTATTGTTCTGGGCTATATGACGTATTTAGGTGTGTACGATGATGAGTTGTTGCAGCTATCGTGAAGAAACGAGGTATATCCGTCGATTAAAACCACCCATCATTACTTCAAAAGCCTGATCTTTCTGAAACGTGCTTAAATATACTGTATATCTTGAGACAAAAGATGAAGCTTAAAGTAGAGGTATTACTTATTCCAATTCATCAACCCCTTTTACTATGAACTTCTTTGTAGTATGGGATATTAGACAAGAATTGGATCTGAGAAACTATTAAAAGTTGATATTCATATTATCCCAGATTTATATGTGTCTTGTTGTTCGATACAACAAAGAAAAGGGCCAATGTCGTTGTCACTTGGAAATGGGACTCATCCATGGAGACGAAGCAAAGCTCAGTCACAATTCTCAGAACTTTAATCATAACTTCAAACAATTTAATAATAATAAAACACTGCAACCCCTTTCCTCTCAAAATACAACAACAACAACACAAATAAAAGAAAAGGAAAGAAGACAAGAAAGGACAGAACCACCTCTCCTCAACACCATACTCCGCTAGTTACACCTCATACAAAAGTTCCCATATATATCATTCCAGACACCGTGTGTTCCCATTCGAAGGGAGGAAACGGAAAGACTTTTGTGGCATCATTCTTGCCAATAATCTGAAAATTTCAATTAGCTAGCCGCAAGACTTTATCAAAATATCATCGGGACAATAGAAGGACCTACAAAGTATTGACACAGACTTTGCCACTTGCGAGAGAGGTTGTGGCCATAGGTCCGATCAATGTAGAGTATATCCAGCATTATCTCGTCCTCTTGGATGGGTTTGGGAGGCTGAGGGACGACAGGTGCTGATTGAGAAGTTGCAGCAGCCACAACGGCCGGAGGAGCTGGAGCTGGAATCGGAATTGGAATTGGAGTCGGAGCTGGCTTTTTCTCTTGAACGAGGGGTTCATAGTATTCTTGGGACTGATCTTGGGATTGAGCTTCGGTTGGAAGTGTGGGAGGAGGGATGATGGGAGCGAAGGATGGAAGTGATTGCTGTTGAACTGGCCCGCCAGCCCCCACTGCTAATTGTGACTGCAACTGTTTGAGTTAATCTTCTGTTCAGCTATAAACTAATAAATGCTTCCTCCCAGTCAATTCAGCAGTCAGGTGGGTTCAAGATGGTAGATATGTCGTTGATGTATTGTCATCGTTGAAGAGATACCACAATTTGACACAAAGTAACCTCTGCATTTGAATCAAAAATATGAAAGTACTCACTCTAATCTTGGCTGTGGCAATTCTGCTAGCCATCGAGGGCAGCATTTTGCTATTTTTGCTATTTTTGTTGAGATGGATGAAATCGAGAATGGATCTAGAAAGCTGCGTTTGAAATCTTTTGAATCGTGAGGGTCAAAGAAGTAAAGGACGTGGAAGAGGAAGAGGAAGAGGAAGAGAAAGAAAAATATAGGTTTGCCTAGCTAGAATTGACTTACATTCGGAGCGTAGCACAATAGCTTTCTCTTGATCCCTCTCAATGGTCTACTCAAGTGAATATATATTGTCCCCTCTTAAGCGAGGTTTAAGCGAAGGGGCTCAGGGGCAACAATAGGAACCAGCTCGCCCAACACACCCCATCAGACCTCACTGTAACACTTACAATATGGTGTATATAAGTGTATTTTTGCCAGTCAGAGGTTAAACTAGGCTTCGTGTAGAGAACATAGTGATTATTTGGCACGGAGCATTAACTGCTGAACGGCTGAGATCACGTGGATTTATTTAAAGTCATTGCCGAAAATTTAGAATTGGATATTGACACTAAAAGATTGCAACAATCCGATATCGATAAACAATCCCCAGTCTTCTTTCTCTAGCTTTGTTACATATTCAAGCTTCTAGTAGGTTTAATTTGAACGCAATTTCAAGATGATGATTGCAGGAATGAAATCGCTCCAGAGACAGTCAATACGCTAGTTTCAGGCGATGTCTTGAACATATCAAACCCTTTGACAGAAAGATTGACCATCATCATGCTTTTAGTCCGGACTCCGAATCCATATTATTAAGCAACTACTAAAATCTGGCTTTGTCATGGTTGCACTCGAACTCTACCAGGATATACTTAATACTGCCATGTATAGAGACATTATCAAGAAGATTCAAGAGCCTCAAAACTGCTACCAGTACGTACTTTCAATACATTGGAAGATATGTCTTGGCCTAGTGAGACCACCTCACCTGAGTTCTGGGTTGAGACTTTGTGGAAGTTTTGTAATTTCATTTACGGTGAGTTACAAGCACAAAGTTTGGGTAGTAATCTTTTAGATCTACACTCCGGTCCGGCCCTCCTGGAAAGAAACCGCTTACAAACTCATACATAGATGTGAGATGCGAGATGCGAGATGCGTTACACAATAATCAAATTTTCAGTTAATTACGGAGTACCTTACAGAGCACAGTACCTATCAACCTCATACATTCTAATCCTAGTTCTCTTGGAATCAGTCCACTTTCTGGCGGTCACCGAACCGTTCTCCTGGCGGCTAAACGATATACGGGTGGGGCGGTCGGAATGGTGGCCGCCAATCATTATAGCCATCACCTGCATTGTACCGCTGACCCACATAAACGCACACGCCATTCACATTTCTCCATGCTCCACTGGCGGTGCCAAGATTTCTATTTCTAGCGCTATTGATGCTATTTGTTGGCGGGAATGGTATGTTGGCGCTAACCACTGCATGTCGTTCTGCACTCCCCTCGACTCCCAAAAAAGATCGACGAGTAACCGCTGGCTGGAGGGAAGTCGTGTGTTTGTGTGGGTGTACTGGTCATGGATGGGGGGAGTAGGCATGCCGGGGGGTGTTTTTATATGTATATGTATGTATGTATGGTATGGCTGCTGAAGAAGTTGTACTTCTTGTCCCTTGTTTGACTCATGCTGGTGGGTTTTGTGGTTTGAGATTCTGCTATGTCTTGTGAGGATTAGTGACGTGAAGTAGACAAGTGACGATAGATATTTGACACCCAAGGGCCTTGATTTTGGTTGTGGATTGTGCAAAGAAAGACGTGGGGAAGGAAGAAAAGAAAGAAAGAAAGGACGAGGGAACAAAGTCGACGAACAGGTTACCGGGTGGAGAGAAAGCTCATCTCATTCTTCAATTCAAGGGAAAAGAAAGAGAATCCACGGATATGTCGACCCCAACATCAGACCAGAAGCCTGTGAGCATGGGCTTCCAGCTATTTCCACCACCTCCCAAAAAAGCAAAGCCAGCAAGGAAATCAAGTACCAGACGGCATGCTAATACACAACAAGAGCCGCAGCCCACATCAGCAGTTGAAAGAGCCAGAACTCCCTCGTTTTCTGGAAACGAACAGCAACAGTCCTCGCCAGAGGCGTCTCGGTCATCCCCAGGAGGAAGCAGACCAAATCACTATGTCGGAGGCGCATCACCAATTACTGTTCCTGGGCCATCGTATCAGCCCATGGATATACCGCGATCACACACTTCGTTCTCAGAGGCACCAACACTGGTACGGAGCAACAGTAATATATCGCATAGTTCGATAGCAAAGCGTCCTCTCCATGAGTCTCCACAGAGAGGAGAGGAACCAGTTATACGTTCCATCTTCCCTAGATATAACCCAGAACTCCCGCTCGAGCATCAGAATTACTTTCCCACACAAGCCAGTCCTACGCACATTCCTCGCGAGGTCATTAACAGACGGCCATACTCCCCAAGTCTGCATGATAGATCCCCAATACAAAGCCCAATGGCAATGGGCACATCTCCAGGTAGGTTTCCAAGAGGCATATCGGAAGAACCAGTACTGGAGCCCTCAACAGTGGAAGAAATGAAGGAGCTTTGGAAGGTAGTCAATGGGTGGCGAGTGTCAAACTCTGAAGGCAGGGTCTTCTGCTTAAAGTTGAGCTCTTCTGCTGAAGAGCCCGTTCAAACTCTATCTTGCGCAACACAGCCGTTTTATACCCTTCGTGTCGTCCCAACCTCTACCTCCGCACAAATGACAATGATGCGTCATGATCCAAACAAGACAGTTAAGGAATCGTCCATGTTGCGCCGGACATCAAAACCTGATGCCGGAATTGAGGTGCTAGGTACACCGCTCGAGGAGACAGCACGTAGACTACCTCCTAACGATGGGCTTGTTGCTCTACTCTACCCTCGGGCAGCCTCGAATATGGTGATTGACCTAGCAAACAACCCTACACCACGAGCAGATGTTGAATCCGTAATGGCTGCTGCTGAGCGCGAGTGTGGACGTCTGGTCTGGGATGAAGATACCAAGAAACGTAAGTTGTGTTTTCTCTTAGGACAAATAATCCAAACAGGCACCAATAGTTATCTGCTACCCATCTATATCCGAATTGAAATACTAATCCATCCCTTAGACTACTTGGTGCATCCCGCTCTCAGTACACCGTTCGTAATCAGCGTTACCTCTTCCCCTGCTTGGTCGCGCATCGAGTATACTTTAGAACACCCCGAAATGCCACGGAACTTAGTCCGGCTCGTCAAAGATGGCGCTGGAGGTGGAACGCTGGAAATAGACACTGCTGTCGCTAGCCGCATTGATGCGTTTTATGTAGTCGATGTAGCTGTATGTGCGGTACTCCTCGCAGCAGCAGCTGATGACAAAGATCGGAAAATTGAGCGTTTCGAAGCACCCCCCTCACTCGCACCACAAAGTCCATCATCACCAAAATCCATAAGATCGCCTATAATAGGCATGGGCAAGTTCACAAAAATTGGGAAGCGTGACAAAGATGCTGAAAGGGAGGCCAAAATAGAGGAATTTGAGATGGATCTTGAGAGCCAGGAGAGCCTGAAGGAAAAAGTAAAAGGGAAGGACAAGAAGAAGAAAGACGAAGAGAAGATCCCAGGTTTTTTTGGGTTGGTTTGGATGCTGGTGAAGTTTATGATATGGTTTATTACGTTCTTTTTCAGGGGTATTGCGAAGATTATTATATGGCTCAGTTCATGTTTGACCAGCAAGTCGAAGTCATGATTCTGGTAAATTTTAATGGGTGGGAATGGCCCACATGGCGAATGGAGCTTTGGATTTTTGGATTTTTGGATTTTTGGATAAGGGATATGATATGAGAATACAAGCCAAGTATTGGTTCTACGGGGGCTGGGAATCTCCTGCAATAGGCATTGAATAATCTCGCTCTGGCGAGATGATGTGGTCTTTGAAAGATCCATCCAGCCAACGAGCTGTCGACAGATGTCGACAATGAAATCATGCACATAGATCGGCATGCAAAACTTCTTCGCCATGTCCGATGTTAGCCCAATTTAATACTTGATACTATTATTTTATTTGTTCCCAACTAAGCTATCTTTTGCGCTCCCGAACCTTGAATTTTACTCCTTGCTTGTTGACCCCCCCTACTGTAGGACTTTTTGCCATTTTAGCTCGTTGTAAGTCGAGAGCAGCTTCTGCTTCGTTCAGTGCTGATAGTCGTAAACGGGCCGCTTCGAGTCTTGCTTCTAATTTCTCGGCTGCCACCTCTTGTAACTTCCTGAGCTTTTTTGCCTCCCTACTCTCCTCCTGTATATCCTCCTCGTCGTCATCAACCTCACTATTGCTTTCTCTGAGTATCTCCATCTGCTCCTCTAACCCATCCACAAAAACGACCTTTTTTCCTCCTCTTCTCCGTCCCAAGACCTTTTCTTCTAACTCTTCCACCTCTTTTGCTGCCACATTCCTCGCTGTCCGTACATATCCTAAGTCCTGGGTTTTGAACAATCTGACAGCCTCTGTGCTCAAAACTTGATTTCCACGGTCCCCATTCACGGTTCCTGTGCGATTCTTCCCCCTCGAGGATGGCCCGGAAGAGCTCAGCATGCCATGATAGAATTCATCTGGATTCTTCTCGGCCACCTTCTGTTTCAGTGCCTTGAGCTTCGCTTTCTTCACTCCAAAATCACGGGCACGAGCAGAATAATCCTTATGCTTCTCTAAAAGACCCCCTGACCGTAAATGAGCATGGTGAAAACTTAGATATTGAGAGAGCCCATATTGAGACAAATTCTTTTATGAAAGAGAGGACTGATCTTACATTTCGCTCGTTCTTCTGGTTGCCCCCTTTCACGGTGGTTCTTTCGTTGTATAGCATTACGGAAGGAGGACATGGTTGCGATTATGCTTTATGGTGGTGTGGTTGTAAAGGAAGGATAAAGATAGCATTTATCTTGAATATCTTCAGCCTCGCAAAATTCTAGCCCCACCATCTACCCATGCAGACACTAGCGGCCGCCGATCTAGGTTGAAGCTTGACCTCACCATAACCATAGGGAAAAACATTCGATACCTAATTTACCCTCGAGCTCCAATTTTTGTTTCTTGTTATCTTTATAATCGATTGTGTTCATTTTCTATGGCAGTCATGGTGTCATCTATAAAGGGACCAGACGAGGCGCCGCCGCCTCGACTCCCTGTGCCTTCGAGAAATCCGTTACCATTATCCGCTGGGCAAGAAGCACAAGTGAGAGAACTATACCATGCGCGTGTAAGAGGGCATTGTGCTGCCGAGATAAAGTGTACGTTTTATACCTTCTATGGTATCCTGGATTTTCTAGTGCGAGACTAATATTTTATGTAGTATTTGCCGATTGCGCACTTGGACGGACTATCACAGCCCCATTCAAATGTCGAGCACAGAATCGAGCAATGAATACCTGTATGGTCGCCCACGCTACGCAAAAGGAACAAGATACCGCTAGAGAGGAGTGGTTTGCGACACGGATGCAGCGGGCGAGAGAAAGAGAGCAGCGTGAAGCAAGACGGATAGAGCAAGAGAAGTTCCATCGTGAATGGTGGGGATTGCCAGTTGAGGATAGAGATGGAGAGAAGGGAAGAGATGTTGTGAGGAGAGCTGAGCGGGTGGGAGGTTTCTCTGCGAAGGATGACGGCCAATTGAGCAAAGATCGCCATCGTTGACATTGTGAGAATCAATTGCATATGAACGGAGTTTAGGGATCTGGTTTACATATGGCGTTCAGCATTTCACCATGGCATTACGAGTACAGGACGCACGTGTAAGTTATGTGTACATTACGGGAATTTGGAATTACAATTCTGTTGTGTGGTGTCCGGGCTCGTGTGGCCCTGAATCACCATTCTGTGGGGTATGAGCGACTGGGAACTTAGAATAACTTGGATGTGGTTGTTTGGGATTTGAGGGTGGTCAAAATCATGATGCTTATCTTAGCATATCTCAATGTTGCGTTCTGAATATTTAGGCAACATATCTACTTGTGGGAAAGGATCCTGTACGCACCTCGACCTGCTTGCATTTTACCCAAAGCGTGTTTTTTTGTCTTCTCTTCTTTTGGTTCACTCGTCATAATGAGGGTTGTTTGAGTAAGTACTCGTACAACCACAGTTTAGTCAGCGTTTGTTGCCAGCGGGTACCTGTTATATTTGCAAAACAAGTCAGACCATAAATAAGAATGGAATTTGGTGCATTAGGTAGCATACCGACCTCTAGCAAGCAGTACAAGCGGTCTGATATGCGTTTGGATACATATCAATTAGATTGTGCCTTGGATCCAGCTGGTATGAAATTCCTTGACCTGGTAAATCGCCAATACATCAGCTTTTGTGGTGTAGTTGCGAGGCACTTTATACCAAGTATAACTTACGGTAGGCTGGAAGTTCAAGATACTAGGAGATGTAGCTTCGAATCTTGCCATCCTTGATGTTTTAACACGTTTTCCTTTCGCTTGGCGTTTATGATTGCTATCTTCCATTTATTCGAAGCTTAATTCTGTTTTGAGGATTGACTCCATAGAGATCACAATATAAAGCAAGCATACGTAGAGTGTGAACCACGAGGAAGCACGTGAAGCCAATATACTACAAGCAGCAAAGTTGTGTATTTACTACCACGCTTTGAATAGCTTTAATGGAGGCAAATTCGGGATGAAACCTTGTCACTTTTGTTGCAGGCTTTCTATTCAAGAGCATAGAAATATATACTTTTGGATAGGCAGTACTCGTTTCCTCGAAAGCTTAGCCTTTATATGCTGAAGAAGTGATACTTCTAGCTCAGCAAAGTAAGAGTGAGTTCAATTATCAAAAACCGTACTTATCGGTTCATTTATCGTTGATTCTCAGTCTTATTATTGTCAACCTGCTCCCAACCTCATTTTAGCTTTTCAAATTCTTCTTAAAACTGCGGTGCATTCACTTTCCTCCCTTCATAAAATCCTCTTGTGTGGAATGTAAGCATCATTTTCAATTAGGCAGCCACTTAATATGGGACTTGACTTCAAAATATGTTCTTGGATTTACATTAGAATATATGCTAATAGGTTCTCTAAATAGTACCGACAACCTTGCAAACAACATCTGAAGACGAGCTACATCATCAACAAGCCATAAACAATACCACATCAACAACAAGAGCAACACCAACGCCGATTCCTAAACCGCCTACCATCATGCTAGAAGAAGAATTCAACGGCGGAATCAACTCCAAACCCCCCCGAACGCCATCTCCGCCACCAGCAATCCTCCACCCACCACCACTACGTTACCCCGAAACACTTCAAAGCCTCATCGAAATCCGGATCACCGAAGGCAAAGGTCTTGGCATCTTTGCCCTTGTCGATATTCCTGCAAATACAGTCCTCCTCTCCGAAGCACCGCTCGTCATCCTCCAAGATACCGGCACACGAGTTGACCCTCTGGAAGTTTCCCTCGCGGCATTGTCCCCAGAACGGCGTGCCTCGTTCCTGTCTCTCTCCCATTACTCCAGTAACCCAAACGAATCCATAGCTCGTAGCATCGTTTACAGTAACGGCTACTCCATCAAAAACGACATGGCCACCGGATTGTTCGAAACTGCCTCACGTATCAACCACAGCTGTGTCCCAAACAGTAGCTATATCTGGAAAGATGGTGCCGAACGCATTATTTTCTGGAATCACTGGAAGCTCTTGCAGGGGGAGGAGGTGTCTGTGGATTATGGACATAAGCCGCATTATCTGAAGAAGTTCTATGGGTTTGATTGTGACTGTGGAGGCTGTACGGAGGCAGGTAGTGAGATTGAAAGTAGTAGCTCGGAGAGATAAGCGGAAGGCACGTGAAGTCTATTGAAGGGTGTCAGAGGAATGTTTATAGATATTGGAGAGGGATAATGGGGGAGGACTATGGATGGGTTCAAGTTATATCCCAGGATGGTGCCGAAAGCAGTCTCTCATTAAGTTGAAACTATCTCTTCAAAACCAACGCCAGATCATGTAATTTGTTCAAAACGTGTAGTGGTATTGTCATTGCATTTCACCTGTAAGAGTTTATGCCTCATATTATCGTGAGAGTCCGTTCAATAGGCTCGCCATTTCTTGGTATCATCAGCATTTCAAGCCCATTATGCAGAGATATAGTCCCACGGTCTATGTACCCCTTCTTTCCAATACCAAAGCATGCAAAAGTGTTATAGAGACCAACGCCAACTCCCCTAGCTCGGCCACTCGATGTCACAATAGCGAATCTCGAGGTCAATGTAGGCGCTCTCTCAGATAAACTACCGCTGCATAGCCCTCACAGCATTTGACACTCATTCCATGACCACACCATGGACATTTGACGGATGTGCTAATCACACCACTGATACCCTTTGCTGTGTCTTTCACAATATCGTCTGGCTTCGCCATCAATTCGTAGAGCTTAGACGGCATATCTTGGAAGTATTGACAAGTACAACATATCACAAGCATTTTGGCGATTGGGTCGATATTAGACATCTCTGTAGACTCCCCAATCTTAGGATATCGAACTTTGGGTTTTGCGAGAGCGGAGACACGAGCTCCTCGTAGTTGTCTGCTGGAGGAGACTTCGGTACCACCGATGTTGTCAACCACTCTTGGGGGAAGCATGCGTGTGGAGATTGAATTCGAGTTCTTAGTTAATGCTCGCTCTTCCAAATTGGTAAAAGAATTCCTGGAGATGTTCAGGTTGTGGGAGTCGTTGCTAGGGAAAGATCCAGGAGGAGTTAGGCTTTGCCATGAATAATTTGGAACTATTCCATGCTCTATAATCACTTTTTTACTTGAAAGAACCTTCCGTAACGAATGAATCTGGTTTGCATCCTTAGTCGTTGTTCCCACCGAAGTACTAGCTGATCTGTCCAGCTCTGTTCCTAATTTATCCCGTCCCAATCCCCCGTCTACTATATCAATTTTGACGTCACAATGGCTAGTTGATTTTAATATGGAGCTATTAAAATGATCTGCCAGCGGTAAATCGGTCTTTTGTGACTGTGGCCTTGAACTTGCAGGTGTTGTGGATGTTGTAGAAATATCTGGCTTGGCCAAATTTTCTACCGAAATTGAGGTTGCTCCTGAATGATTGGTCTCGAATGAATCATTTTCATGTTGGTGTGAAAGTATAAACTGGCCATTGAAATGAGTAGCAGAAGCACTTGAGGCTAGAGTCATTGGTGCATGATGCGAGTCTACGACAGCCATAGGTAGGGGCGATATGCTGTGTGTACTAAGCCTGCCGAATGTCTGTGAAGCTTCTTTGGAGGTAGTATAATTAGTATGAGTAACGTCCTTGCATCCTCGAGCCTGTAATTGTTCTTGTTCTTGTAGGGCCTGTCCATCTGTCATCCCGTTGAAACTAGAAGAATAAGAATGTCTCGAGAACGCAGATTTTGCCACACTTTTTATACCCGCAAAGGGAGTTGCTGGGTTGAGATGCGGTATGCCTCGATGGCGTCTCAGGCATTGCTCATCTGATGCATCAAACTCAGCCTTAGGAGTCTGCGAATCTGGAGTGAAGTAGTTTATGTTAAACTCAAAGTGATGATCATTTTCACAGGCTTCTGCAGTCTGCATATTTCCGCTAGTCGTATTTCTCGATTTCGAGCTACTCCTCATCCGTCTACTGAGACTGCGAATCGACCAAGATCTCTTTCGGGAGTTGCTATGGGATTTTTCAGATCCAGCAGAGACATAGCCTTCGGTGTCGAGACACTGGTCTTGAGAAGGTTCTCGATAGTCTGCAAAACTCCTCCGCCTTGAACGTGTTCGCCCTCTGGAGATTTCCGCAGTAAGAGCTGCGGGTTCACGATAGCTGATTGGGGGTCTTTCAGAAAGTCCTGCTCGTTTCTTCGGAGGCTTAATTGCTTTCGTCGGAACTCCAACATTACTTGTCTCGACATTGATCACTTCTGATAGGCAATTATTGGCGCAATCCTGTTCCTGGCCGACTAATTTAGCAGAAGTAGAATCTTGGAAAAGATATTCAGTAATCGATGAATGAGTCTTATGTCCTCGTTTAATACCACGATGCAAGATAGAAGAAAACTTTGGGGTGCTAGGAGCTGCGATATTGGCCGGTCTGACATATTGGTCTTGTTGTTCTTTATCAATATCGGGTGAAACTTGTTTTTGCACGCCGAAATTGCTATTTCTCGCCTTGTGAAGGCGTTTATGTTGTTTCGAAGATGGCGCCGATGGACTCTGATCTGAGTTTCTCCTCATATTAGTATCCGGGCCTTGCTCGAGAGCCCTATCCTGGCTATACTCCTTTGGGATTTCATCTGTACCCTCACTAGCCATTTTCAGTTTCATGCCGCCAATGAACCCATCAGCGTGGTTTCTGGAATCGATCTTTTGAAAGGATAAGCGGTTAATAGTTTCATGGGGAGAAGGATTGTCCTGGCCGTTTGGTTGGAGAGCATTCTGGTCCCGGGGATCTACGTTACTACCTTCCCTTCGTAAAGCTACTTTACTCTCAGAGGGATAGTAACTTTTTACCAATGGATTCTGGATGTCCGATATAGCAGGCAAAGACTGTGATCGATCGTCTAGTACCATTCTTGAATGCCTGTTAATTGGTGGGGCTTTTACCAAACGCCTTGGACCACCTTTGATGTCTGCCTTTGCTCTTGCCCTGACCTCCTTCTCAGCTTGCTGCTTTTCTTTCCTTCGTTCCTCCCGAGCCATTCTCTTCGCTTTTTTCTTTTGCTTTGTCTCAGCATTGTTCCATACAGGGGATTCACAGATCGATGATTTTTCGGAGTTATATTTATCGTCCTTTTCAATTCCGTTTGTGAAAAACGCATCTATCGTGTGCTGATCGGGAGATGGCGTTCGATTCAGAAGGAAAGGAGACACGTCCCCTGGCATCGAAAGAGAAAGAACTGGGCGATCTCCTGTAGCGAGATTGGTGACTTCTAGACTAATACGAGGCAGCACTGACGATGAGGGTGACACAGAAGTTACGCGCGAAGAGCTCATTTTGTTGCTCTAATAAGTTAGCACAAACTCTTTCTGGGTATATGAGTAATGAACAAGCATTCCTTGCTTACCTTTCGTCTCGTCTCCATTCCCAAAGTTGGAGCTGCTGTCCTCCTAGCAAGCTCTGGTGGAATGGGTTGAATAATGGCTTTCATATCAGCAAGCGTTCGACTCTAAAGCTTGTTTTGAATGAATGGCCGCTCAGTGTCATTAAAAACGAAGCTCTGGATTAGTTTCAAGCGATTCTGCCTGACCTCAGTTGTCAACCTGAGTGACTGTAGCGCAGAACTGTGGGTGCTATCTATGACTGTATTCGTCAGTTTATTTGACAGTGATATACCAGAATCTCTCTGCTCTAAAAGTGGAATAGAAGAAACATCAAAAGTACGACGAGGACGCTACAAAAAGAGGAGCTGCGAAAAAATACCTGCTGGTAAGACGAGAGTGTTCAGCAAAAGGTTAGGCATCTGCTGTGATATATAAGCGAAGTAGCACTGAATTTTCGACAGTGGATAGTTCTGAGGATGTTGATAAACAAATTGCTTGCTTGTTTGGCGGAGAGGTACCAAGAGCCACTTAGGTGTTTGTACCACACTTTGTGCTCCAGCAAAATTCTTGACTTTCCAAACTTGTAGTTGAAAGACGGATCCTTGAGGTTACACAAGATGCGGGTATGTTTTAGTGGGGTTATCTTTTTCCCTGGTTTTAGCGTCTTTCAGATACTTACCTATTTGGGGTCGAATTTTTAAAGCTTCTCCTTTGAATTCACATCAGCCTTGTAGAGACTTGAGATGCTGCTCTACTGATCTCTAGCCTCATCGCTTTGAAGCATGGCTCTTTTTACCATAGTGGTTGAGTGAATGGAGCAAATTTTGAGCCATCTCTGTCTGCCCGTTCGTAACATAAAAGGAAAGTCATGAATTTGGTCCATCATGATAAACTTCACCAATTCTGTTATGCGTACTATTCCAAACCTATTCAACAATAGGGATCCAGGCAGACACATATCAACCACCTTTGAGTATTTCACTTAATAGAGTCAATGGAGCAATATCAGACTGGTTATGCATTAGCATCAGAAGTTCCTTGGCAAATTCATATTCTAGGAAAAGACTTTGTTATTAGAATTGGACATTGGGTACCGCTAGATTATGTGCGAAATATATATGTTACAAAGTTCAATGTCCGGTACCTTGAACCTGTGTACAGTACCTAGATATTATGAAAAAAATAGAAACACCAGAATCACAACGACTCCAAAACGAAAAATTGACATAATAATCACCCTGTCTTGCCCTTCGGTCTCCCGCGCTTTGGAGCGGGTTTGTCAACTTCGGGAACATCTTCACCTGCCTTCCTCTTAGATTTACGAGCAGTAGGTTTTGAGTCAACAAGTGAAGCTTCTTCGGTAATATTATTTTTTGGCTTTATAGTTTCAGGAACCTCGGGTGAAGGTACCGACTTTGGACGACCCCGAGGCCGGCCAGATGGGGCGGGCGGGTTTTCCAGTCTCTCAGTCGTCTCCTCCCCAGACCTCGCTGGTTTAGGTGCTGCTTTTGGACGTCCACGAGACCGGCCTGCCAGGGTATCAGCCTGTTTTGACTCTTCGGATAATGCTGTCCTGGCCTTGGGTCTGCCAACAGATTTTTTCGTCGTCGAATTAGGCTCGATCTCGCGCTTAAGTACGTAGGCTACTTTCTCGACATCAATTGGGAATACTTTGAGACGGGTCATCAATATTTTGGCTTTGGCGTAGAGCTCCTCGTATTCTTTGGCTGTGTATTTGAGGTCTGGTGCTGCTTCAGACTCTGGTGCACAGAGCCAGTGGTATGCTTCATCGCTAAAGAACACAACGTTTTCTGGGTCGTGAACGGCGAGGATGAGTGAGGCTGTCGCAGGACCGATTCCTTTCAGCTCCGAGATTATAGTCACCGCAGCCTTGACATCCGATTTTGCTGAATATGAGGCAAATGCTTTTTTAGTTATTTCCCGGGCGTTGTCTTCTGGATTTGCAGCGACCATTTTTGGTAGAAACGGCCGATATTTCCCATGGCGACTAGTATAATTAGCATCAATGACCATCACAGAAATAGACTTCGAGAACAAAAGTAAATTAAACTCTCGAGGTTTGAGCGGTTCTTATGAGATCAATAGGGAGAGAAACAATCGTCCAGTTGGCCAGGGACAACTAGTTTTCACGAAATCACTTGAAGTATAAATACATTTAAAAACCTACATTTTCCATTCGACCAGTTTTTGAATGTCGGGGAGCTCAATTTGCGTTGCACCAGTCTTTGTGGAGAGGCGCGAAGGTGCATCAATATATCTGAACTTATCAAGGTCTTCGAGACTTGGTTGTCCTTCTTTCGGTGCTATTAAATTATTAGTTTCCACTTGACAACTGGTTTGGTATCATACTTTTGGCTATTGATTTGATTAAAGCAGGATATCTGTCTAGTATATTTTTGAATTCACCTATGGTGATCGAGTCGGCTTGTGTGATGGCAGCCATACCGCTTCTTATCCGTCTTTTATCCCCAGAAGCTCATAAAAATACGTATCTTATCAACTTTGGTGGTTCTGATATAGCTTGTGCAAGTATTGTAAGTGTTTCCGTTCCTTCGTGGGTGAGTTGATTGAATGTTGGTTAAATGTTGGTTGTATGTTGCATGGTCGCGTATCATGTATCGCGTCTTAACCTGGGCGAAATCCAAAAGAAGACTAGCGCAAATAGCCGTCGTACGTTGTACAATCTAGGCGTCCGATTAAGATGGGCGCTAACAAAGGCTGACCCGCATTTTTCCATTTTTATTTTCGGGCTGTGTTGACATTCTTCACCTGAACGTTCCCTTCGCAAACCTCAAACAACTCTGTATCATTTCAGAAATAATACCTTTTGAACTTTTCGCAACCAAAACTTACTATCCTTCACCGCCGCAAACCGACAAGATGGGAAACGTATGCTGCCACTTGATCAATATGCAACTAAACCACCAGGCTGACAAGAATTAGGGAGCCAAAGCAGCCTCAAAGCGGGATCGCAAGGGAGATGATACCAAGGTGGCCAAGTCACAGTTGAAGGTCAACCAGAAGGCGATGGACATCCAGTGCATTGTCTGCAAAGCTACCTTCTTGAAGACAACCCGCGCACCAGCGTATGTAGCTGAGTGATGTTGCGACGATCCTCCATGCCAGAAATGCTGACTGAATTCACCAGGCTCACCGAACATGCCACGAACAAGCATAGCAAGGATCTTAAGGATTGCTTTCCAACTTTCGAGGAAGCTCCACCGAAGAAATAGAGGCTTTCGCATTGTATTAAACTTGCGACTGCGTTAGATGAGTTTTGCTTGGGATACGTCCTTGGTTGCATTCTGCTTGAGCGCCGATAGATCATGATGGAACGAGCGATGGGCGTGGTTGTTTCTTCAGCGTTGGCGTATCGGCATGGACTTAGCATAGACGAAAAAGCTATGTGCTTCGTGTCTGTGGCAACCTTCCATACATTTTGTCTCCCGTTTCTTCTTTGCTCAGTGAGCCTTGAAAGTCTACTGTCTACTTCTCTTGTTGTACTTCGTTTTTGGGGCCGATTTTCAGACGACAGTATACTCTTTTTATTATGACCAAGTGGGAATCATTATCTGATCTGGGCGGTTTTACTGCAAAGAAGGTACATGCTTAGGCTTGCATCTCCAAGAGGTCACGATGCGACCATGACAGACGTTGATACCAGTTTTTTCAGTATATGTGCATTCCGTTTCAATTCCTGGATCCGGATATCATCCTAAGTATTATTAAGGACATGGAGTTAGGTTGCTGGCTAGACCAACCTGACCAAACAAAAGTACCAATGTATTTTCTCAAATCCGCCCTCCTCTCTGCCCCACCAATAATGATCCAACCATGTAGGGCCGTTGGTTATCTGACATATGTTCTTGACAATAAAGGATGTTTATGAAACGGGGTTTTGCGCTGTACCTTGACAAAGAAGCAATTTGTTGTATAAACGGGCTCCGGATCAGGCCGCTGCAAGGCTGAGAGTAATAGGAGTGGGGAGTGGGGTGATTTGGGAAATGTGCGGGGCAGCTTCCTATGGCGCAATTGATGTCACCTCACCTATGATTGTACCAAGTACAACCTCGGACCGGGAATTCTTTCTGTCGTTCTCCTTTCATGCGCGCCCCTATTATCTTTATTTCTTATAATATCTACTCAATATCGGCCCTCTACTTTAGTCCGCCGAGTTCACCACTATGTCTTTCAGTGCTATTCCAATTCTAGACCTCTCCTTAGCAAAGGATCCAGCTACCAAGCCCCAGTTCCTAGTCGACCTACGGCATGCTCTCTTAGAAGTTGGCTTCCTTTATCTTAAGAATGTGGGCATACCCGAGGAGCTCACGCAGGCCGTTACACGAGAAGGCATTTCTTTTTTTGATCTGCCTGTAGAAGAGAAGTGTGTAGATCTACTTCCCCCGAGATAGGGTCATCGAAATCGAAACATAGATTGATCGAAGCTAGACTCAAGATCGAGATGAAGAATGCACCCTCATTCTTAGGATACTCGCGTCTGGATGCTGAAATTACAGCCCACACGATTGATCATCGGGAACAAATCGACCTGTCCACCGACCACGCAGTTCGTACACCGGAACAGCCTCTTTATCGCAACCTATTTGCACCGACTCTGTGGCCTTCTGCATCCCATCTACCCAATTTCAAGCCTGTATACTCCGAATACATAGAACGAATGGGAGAAATCAGCATTTTCTTCACGTCTCTTATATCGGAGGCCATTGGTCTTCCTGCAGATGCATTCAACAAGTATTTCGAAAAGGACCAGCAGCACAAATTGAAGATTGTGAAATACCCGGATCTTCAGGAGTTAGGGCTAGAGGGAGAAGGACAAGGCGTTGGACCCCATAAGGATAGCATGCTGACAAGTTATCTTCTCCAAGTTACAAGTCATAAGGGTTTACAGGCTCAGAATCTACAAGGGGAATGGATTGACTGCCCCCCCATCGATGGGACTCTTGTAGTAGCGATAGGCCAAGGCATGGAAGCACTCACCCAAGGTGTTTGCATGTCAACTACTCATCGTGTCCTCTCTCCACCACCTGGGACCGGCGCTCGATTCTCAGTGCCATTTTTTCAAGGTGTTTCCTTAGACGCCGAATTCGATGAGCTCAATGACCTAGAAAACGGCGGTGGGGTTGGCCGTGTTCCAGAAGAAATCAGAGAGATGCGGAGACAGATAGTGAAACAAAATGGAGGTAGATTAGATGATGTAGAGTTTACTTTTCAAGGCGGTGGCGTGGCAAAGACCCTAGGAGAAGCAACGCTTAGAAATCGCATTAAGAGTCACCCAGATGTTGGTGAGAGGTGGTATCCAGAAATACTCGAGGAGATGAGGGCACTCGAGGCAAAGGAAAAATCCTTGAGAGATGGAAAGCTCACACCTCCAGAGCAGAAGTTAGCGGTTGTTAGAAACTCAAGTGTTTCTATCCAGGCCAATTAATTAAAGTTTGTGAAATCTAAGAGATTTCTTTGCTTGCAAGAAGTGCCCGAGCTCTAATGAACCTCTTGCCCTAACTTGGTCTATATACACGCTGTTTTCTATTGTTTAACTTGATATAAGCTCTTGTTACTTCTACATTTTTGCAATAACGAAGTGCGTCAAAATAATAGCATGATGCAGCTGATATCAGAGTATTAATCTGCAAACTCAGCTTCTCATTCGTAGTCAATATTCGCATCTATTGGGTACCTTAGGGC
>Ga0247734_1000932_pt1 | contig 23544 bp, 20 predicted proteins | sample UWRJL103311B2_FD_180933 | JGI IMG/M metagenome (GOLD analysis project Ga0247734, IMG submission 180933) | Plant litter microbial communities from Arlington Agricultural Research Station in Wisconsin, United States - UWRJ-L103-311B-2 | ecosystem: Environmental > Terrestrial > Plant litter >... | reverse complement strand
ACCATATGCGCATGGTTTTGACTCTCTTTGAATACACTGCACTAGTGCTTAGTGCGTATTGTATTCGGTGGTAATCAGTTGGCTTTTATTGTATGATCTACGTAAGTGATGGTGTTGATATAACTACTGATCAGGTTCAAACGGAACACGTGACCCGAATGATATTCGGTCATTATACCGACACTAAGGTTTGGTTTTGATGATGGTGGTAAATATGCAGCTGAAATTTAAGCTTCCTGCCGCGATTTCTGCGCATAAAATAAACTCTATCACATTTTTACCCTTTAATTTAGGCGAAGCTGAAGGGTTCGGAAATGTATCAATATTGTAAACTTGTCAGTAGCGTCTATTATTTCGCTTGTAGAGTTCGGCTGTCTCACCTTCCTGGTTCCAGTAGACCATCAATCGCGGCTTCAGACTCACCTCTTCCAAATGTAAGCTATTGAATTCAATTAGTTTCGGCCGTATAATTAGGCCTTATTTTCCGGCCGTAGAATCTACATTCTGGACATATTTATTGGCTTGGCCGGCCTGCCATTAAGGAGGATATTAAAGAAGAGATCAAAAAGCAAAACTGGAACTATTTAGGAATGCTACAACACTCCGTTATTACATTTTCTACTTTCGTTTATCCATTCATGACAGAAGGGTTTTACTTGCCTCTAGACGCCATCATTGCTCCTCATTTCCGGAAATCAACTATAATGGAGAATCCGGATACGCATAACCACGGGGCAATCTCAAACAAGTTAAACAACATAGAAGTCAGTGTAGCAGAGATTCGGCCTGAACTGTCAACGCACGAATTCGAAAGGCTCACAATACGGAGTCCAATACCGCAGCCAAGGCATGTTACGGCCATTAAACACTCTCACCATCCTCCCGCACATGAGCCACAATCATTGGGGGTTATCGAATGTTTCCCTGATGTTGACAAACGACATGAGTTTCCCCGTGCGTCAAGCCCAACTGGCTCTGTGCGAAGCTCCTTTGGCACACGCCGTCATGTGAGTCGAGCTTCCCGCTGGAACAGCGGCTTCACGTACTCGCACCGCTCTGAAGTCTCAAGGGAGCTTACAGCCCAAGCAGAAGGCGAGTTCTTTGCACTCATGGAGCTCATGTCCGGCATCTCCAGAAGGAGTTCTTCGTTGAAGGAAGTGTGGGCCAAGATCATCTCCGAGCGGGAGTCTTGTTTCTTGAAAATGGATCAGATGAACGAGCAGTTCGAAGAATATACCGAGTCTATCGAGCGCAAAGAACAAGAGCAACAGCATCACCATCACGAACATGAGGATCGAAAAAAGGAAGTCAGCAAGCTTCGATTGAATATTACGACTGCATTAAGCACTGTCTCCGAGTGCAAAAGGAAGCTCGCCGAACGGGATACAGAACTGGGAAACGCTCGCCGGGAAATTGCTGAGTTTAAGGACAATTTCAAATATCTCAAGGAAGAGCATGAAGAAACTAAGACCGTTTTGGACGAAACACGACTCAAACTAGTGGCATGTGATGAAGCACGCCGCACCGCGGAGGAAGATGCAAAGAAGCACCATAGCGAGATTCGGAGCTTGAAACAGCAGGTCACCGAATTACAGACCAGCAAATCCGAACTCACCACCAATTATGAATCCACTCACAAAGAAGTAGTAAGCTTGAAACAGTTCAGTGTCGCAATGAAGAAGGAGAAGCACGATTGGATGCACGAGAAGGGGGAATTGGAAGAGAATTTGAGAAAATGCAACCATCGCAACAACGAGCTCAGATGCAAAGTGTCGGAATTTACGGAGTTAAATGAGAAGAAGGTGCGCGAAGTGATTGAACTTCAGGAAATCATCTCCAAAACAAAATATGAGAGCAATGAGTTGTCTCAGAAGGTCACCGACCTGAGACGTCAGCTCGAGGAGGAGCATGGCAGATGGGAAGATGCTGAAGACAGTTGCGGAAAATGGAAGTTAAAATGGGAGCATTGCGAGCGGGAAATGGCCACTATCCATGAGAATTTCCGACTCATTGAACTTGAGCAAACTGAGCTGCGTAAAACGATCACTAAGAAGACTGAAGAGGTGCGACGCGTAGTTATCGAGAAAGAGCGCATTGAAGCAGACCATCACAACGCATGCAAAAAAGCCGATGAAAACCACCGCCAGGTACTTGTCTTGCAAGAGTCATTGCGTCGAACTGAGTCCACACTTAAGGAGAAAATCGAGTTGGTCCGCACTCTCCATGAACGAATTGAACGAGTCGAAAGCGAGCGTGACGAGCGGCGTGGCAAGTGCAGTGATCTCTCCATCGAAATCTCTGAGTTGCAGGCAGGCATAGTATCTCTAAACCTTCAGATCGAGGTAGTGACCGAGGAGCGTGAGAGCATCCGCGAGAAATTAAGTTACTGCGAGACCAGATACGAGGAAGTTTGTGAGTCTATCACTGAGTATGAAGAAGGTAGTAGTGGGTCTGAGTACGAGATTACCCACCTTCGTGCTATGCTTCGCGAAGTGCGAGAGCAGAAGGAAAAGGCCATTGATATGCGAAACTCGGCAGATAGAGAGCGCGACGAGGCAATTGTAAGATATGACGAGAAGTGCAGGGAGATTGAGAGGTTGGAAGAGAGTTTTTCTCATCAATCCCATTCACACGGAAGGATTGGAGGACGGACTACCATCCGGCACCTTTTTAAGGGAAGTCGCAGTGCCAGTACAGTGCATGAGGAAGAACAGAAGGATGATCAAGAACTATGTTAAGGTGCGTGCAGGAATCGGGACCGTTTCAGGTAGCGGCGTTTTAGGGCTCACTGGGTCATGTATGACGTGCAAGATGCGAGGAGATTGTCTAGGTATTTTAGATTTGCAGTAATCAATTTTTGTCTTATATATCTTTCCTCTGTATACCTAGTAGTAAAATACACCTGAAGTTCTCTGTGCCTAATCTTCTAACTAAAAGTGAAAAGTTGACCAGTAAGCATCTTCTCGGTCTATTTTATATGTTGAATTTGCTGTTCTCATTTCCAAAATGGAGTATGTAGATAAAGCTTCTCATAAATATCGTGAGTATGCTATTGAGACTTACCGCACTATCAACAAACAATCAGATGTGGAAACATCTATCAGCCATCAAAGTGTATAGTTTACATCTACCTCACACAATAGGTAATGATTGTCTCTTTTTACGACTTGACCTTATAGGGACATGCAAAGAATTATTATGTTGGATTATGTTGCCACTGTTGCGAGTTAGTAAACCACAGACTACGAAATTAATCGGAAATTGTGCCAATTTTCAAAACAGAATGTTGAATCCGTATCCAAGCCGACATGGTTTATATCATCTCATTAAATATTTTAAACTTCTGCGGAAAGGAACAGAGTAAATTCCTAGAATTGAATCGGAATGCACATATTTCAGAGACCAAAAAACCCTATTCGTTTCCGATTCAACACCCAGGGGACACTCAGGGAGTATACAAACCTCATTGTGTATTCTAATAATCAAAGGTCTGAACCCAATTGAGATCTTGCTCTGGATGGTCACGTGTCAATATACGGGATGGGGGTCTGATGGCGCCTCATCCAATATCACAGATTAAAAGGGCAGCATTCTGGTTTGCTACAGACACAAATTATTGTGGGATGTTCCTCCTTGGTCTCAATACTTGATGTAGACAAAAGTGAACGTTAATGCTCAAACATGAGTTTTCATTGTATCACGTAATAATTACTTAAGATTTGGAAGCTTCGGATGAGAGGCTCACGTAATTTTTTGGCATTTTTGATAATATTTTACAATTTTTAACCTATATTCTGCCAATCTTTTAAAGTTCAGCGGTTTTGATTTTTATGTTGTAATCCTTACCTCGCTAATTATGGATTTTAGATATCTTTTTGTTACCCAATCCAACCAACATGTAGCTACTTCCTAGAGCTCAATTAACAAGCTGGCTTTATTCGTAGTCCAGTGTCACTTAAGTGAATTTTCTAAACCATGGAAACCCCACTAGAAAAGGATTCCAAATCTGTAGCTATCACGGGATTATCTTGTCGCTTTCCTGGCGACGGGGAAAATGTGGACAGCTTTTGGGAGTCTATATGCAAGGCAAGATGTGAGAAACTACTCCTGCAGATCTATGAGTTAAAACGACATTTAACTAATTTTAATGTATCCTAGCTGCTTGGTCAGAAGTACCGAAGGATCGCTTCAATGTTGACGCATTTTGGTCGCCATCTGGAAATCGGAACACTAGTATTACAAGGGGAGCCCACTTCATCAAACAAGACATCTCAGCATTCGATGCAAACTTCTTCAATATCCCCAAGGCCGAGGCCGATGCCATGGATCCCCAGCATCGAATAATGATCGAGGTTACATATGAAGCATTGGAAAATGCTGGATTGCCTCTTCATCAACTAGCTGGAACTCGGACAGGTGTTTTTATGGGCCAATGGACAAGTGATTATAGAGAAATGTTGTTCAGGGATCCGGAAAGTGCACCATTATATACCGCCAGTGGATCATCCAAAACATCTCTAGCAAATCGTATCTCGTGGCTGCTTGACCTCAAAGGACCAAGTTTCACAATGGATACAGCATGTTCATCTAGTCTGCTAGCAATGCATCTAGCGTGCCAAAGTCTTCGGTGTGGAGAATCAGATATCGCAATTGTCGGAGGCGTCAATATATTATTAAACCCGGAGATGTTCATGTACATGTCGAATCAGGGCTTCCTGTCTCCAGATGGAAAATGCAAAAGTTTTGATGAGTCCGGTGATGGATGTAAGTCTGATATTCTATAAGATAGAATATCGTTTTGTAGAGACAAAGCATGCCCGGATCCCTTTTGTTTCTAATACATCTCTCTCAAGGGCATGCATTTGTTAGGACAGATCAACTTCTCAAAATCATATCTTAGCCGTTGATCTTTTGTTGTTTAACAAAGCTAACTCTGGGATTTTCAGATGGTCGCGGTGAGGGCTTTGCTGCTATTATTCTTAAAAGGGTTGATGATGCTATAACCCTTTCGGATCCTATTCGAGCAGTGATTAGAGGAACGGCATCCAACCAGGACGGACATACCCGTGGCTTCTTTCTACCGAGTGCAGATGCCCAGGCTGCTTTGATTGCAGAAACATACCAAGGTGCAGGTTTGGATTATGGAGACACACACTATGTTGAAGCACATGTAAGCAGCTCACCAGGATTTCTTCGAGATCGTTACTGATACCACTTTGTACAGGGAACAGGTACTCAGGCTGGCGATACGCATGAAACAGAGGCATTGTCTAGAACGATTTCGAAGTCGCATTCAGCCGAGAAGAAATTGCTGATTGGATCAGTGAAGTCAAATGTTAGTCGCCTCATTAAATATTCGACCGAACTTTACTAATGATTTTGCAGATTGGCCACTTGGAGGCATGTGCAGGGCTGGCAGCTATAATCAAAGCTGTGTGTATACTTGAAAGCGGAATAATTCCTCCCTCCATCAATTTTGAAAAAGGTAACCCGAAAATTAAGTTTGACGAATGGAACCTCAAGGTTCAAACAGAACTCACCGCATGGCCCACTCAAAGCTTGCGACGGATCAGCACTAACTCATTTGGATATGGAGGAACAAATTCGCACGCCATCCTTGATGATGCACTTCATTATCTTGAAAATAGAGGCATCCAGGGCAATCATTACACAAAAACTAGCAATCGGTTGAACGGAGTCTATACAAATGGAGAACATACCAACGGCACTCGTGTCATAGCAAAACCTAGTTTCGATAGTGTTCTCAGACGTCATGGATCTCGATTGTTCGTAATAAGTGCCCAAGACAAAGCGGGACTCAAACGTGTAAAATCAACATTGTCAGAATTCCTGAAGAAGAAGGATGGCGAAATTAAACACAGAAGCAGAGAGGAAGAGAAATTCCTTGCGGATCTTGCTCACTCTCTCTGCATCCGAAGGTCACTACTTCATTGGAAGACATATGCAATTGCATCCTCATTGAAGGATCTTTGCCAGACTCTGATAGATGACCAGTCTACCGCACTAGTGAGCAGATCATCTCGCTCCCCTAAGATAGGTTTCATTTTCACTGGTCAAGGTGCTCAATGGGCGAGGATGGGCGCCGAACTTATCGAATACAAGGTCTTCCGTGAAAGTGTACAAGCAGCTGACAGATACCTTCGTGAACATCTAAATTGCACGTGGTCTATTGTTGAAGAGCTTCAGAAGAGTAAGGAAACATCTCGGCTCCACTTGGCAGTATGTAGCCAGACTCTCTGCACAGTTTTACAGGTTGCTCTTGTCGAACTATTGAGAACTTGGAATATCTCTCCAGTGGCTGTCGCTGGTCACTCTGCTGGTGAGATGGCTGCTGCGTACTGTTTGGGGGCAATAAGAAGAGAAGATGCATGGAAAGTTGCATACTGGAGAGGTGTATTATCATCTGGACTGAAAAATATTGCACCGGAGATTAGCGGTGCCATGATGGCGGTTGGTTTATCACCAAAGGCTGCCAAATTATGGATATCTAAGACCACAAAAGGAGAGGTTATGGTGGCTTGTGTAAATGCGCCGACTAGTGTTACCTTATCTGGAGATAAATCTGGGATAGATGAGCTGGCTGATCTGCTGAAGGAGGCAGGAATTTTCGCACGCAAATTACAAGTCGATACAGCTTATCATTCCCCGCACATGCAAATTCTCGCCTCGGACTGTCTCAAGGCTATTGCAGATATTAAGACCCTCACAGCTTCAGGAACTTGTAGTTTGCACTCAAGCGTAACGGGTTTCAAGATTGAGCCCAGCGAACTTGGACCTGCATATTGGGTGAGAAACATGACCTCACCTGTGCAGTTTGCGTCTGCGGTTCACGACCTGTTACGTCCAATGAAGAATGGCTGTCGGTCTATTGAAAATGCTGTGGACGTCTTGATTGAAATCGGTCCCCACTGTGCATTACAAGGCCCTACAACTCAGACGTTGAAAGCTAACGGAATCACTAACATTCCATATATGTCAGCTCTTGTCAGAAATCAAGACGCCATTAATTCTACTCTGAATCTTGTAGGAGCACTCACAGCCCAAGGGTTTTCGGTTGATATCTCAAATGCAAATAATGATGGTGAAAATCCATCGTACACTCCAAAGCCTCTCGTTGATCTTCCTATATACCCTTGGAATCATTCACAAAAGTACTGGATCGAATCTCGAATTGGAAAAGAATATCGTCTGAGAGAACATCCGCGTTTGAGCCTTCTCGGAGCACCGGTACCATCAATGACAGCAGGAGAATCAACCTGGAGAGGATTTTTAAGGTTGTCTGAAGAGCCTTGGGTGGCCGATCATAGGATTCACGAATCGATACTGTACCCAGCTGCAGGATTCCTAGCCATGGCTATGGAAGGAGCGGTGCAGATTACAGACAAGGCCAGAAAAATCGCGTCTTTTCGACTGAGAGACATACAGTTCATCGCAGCAGCAGTGGTAACAGAGCAGTCGGATCTTGAATTCACTCTTCAGTTGAGACCGCATATTACTGGGACCCGAGGAAACACATCAACTTGGCTAGAATTTATCGTCTCATCTTCTGGAGATGGCGCCAACTTACAGAAAAACTGCTCCGGCCTGCTTATTATTGATTATGAGCCAGAAAGCAGCTTCCCTATAATACAAGAGAAAGACATGGAGGATGCCCAGTCTAAAGCTAAATATAATGATGCGGCAATGCAATGCGACATTATTGTAAACTCAGACAAATTTTATGCAGACCTGAAAGCTATAGGACTAAATTATGGACCGACATTTGCCAATTTGGCTATGATACGGAGAAGAGATGGACAAGCTTGCGGTGTGGTAGAGATTCCAAATATTCCTACTACAGTAACCGACAAACACCATGGTAGACCGCATATCATCCATCCTGGCACTCTCGATGCAATTTTCCATTTAGCATTTGCAGCATTGGGTGGCCAAAAACAGCCGAAATCAGCAATGGTTCCGAAATCAATTGACGAGGTGATAGTTTCCACTAACATTTCATATGAGTCGGGATCTCGGTTGACTGGATATTCAAACTCAGAAAAGCGTGGCTATACAGAACTTCGAGCTGATATAATGATGTTGGATGAACACAAAAATGCCCCCGTCATTAGAATATCTGGCTTTTGTTGTAATGAAATTGGGGGTGGGAACACAGGTCAGATCGAAGCTAAAAAGATATGTAGTAAACTAACCTGGCGACCTGCGATGGAGCTGATTTCTTTAAATGAGCAAAGGTCCATCATTGAGAACCTTGGAAAGATAAAAATGACCAATGCCGTGGAGCTTGTCATTGAACAAGAAAATATCTCAGCTTCCAAATATTTTACGGACGCTAGTTCATTGGGGGATAAAGCTTCCCTTCAAACCATCTTTCTGGAAACGCAGAGTGTGAATGCAATTTTAAGCAAATTAACGGAGGTATGTAGCGAGAAGTGTTGTATCCTACCCCAATTTAGTCAACTCCTCGAGTAACTTTCCTAGTTCCTCAAACTCATTCACCATACCAATCCACAAGTCTCGGTTCTTGAAGTACATATGGGTTCAGGTCCAATGCTTCTTTTGCCAGAACGTGCAAGTCTCCACCCTTTGCTAATGACGGGGGAATATACAATCACTCAGTCAGATGGGACTAGTAACTCGAGAGTGGATAAGCTTGTCACATCTTTTCAAGGAAATGTAAAGCGAAGAGTGCTAAAGATCGATGAGAACCTCGAAGTGCAAGAAATGCATGATCGCCAGTTTGATGTTATTGTGTGTTTTGATATATCGAGAACTGCTCAAAATCTTGATGCATCAATCGCTAATTTCAAAAAATTACTAAAACCAGGAGGAGCTGCTTGCTTTATAGAAGCTGTTAATCCAGGTCCGCGATTGTCTATGGTTGGCTGTTCAAAATCGAGGTACGTTCAAAACATCAGCCTCTATGATAAAGACTTATAGGATCTCGAATAGGCCAGGAGAGGTTGAGCATTTCTTACATCGTCTTGGTATCAAGAGAAATTACAAATTCGTAGACTTTGAAGAGAAAGAATTCCCAGAGCTCAGTCTGACCATTGGAAACGTTGAATTCGCACCAGTATACACTCAGGACAGAGATTATGTCCTCATTACTCCGCCAACCCTATCACAAGAATCAGAAGCTGTTGTAGCTGAGTTAACCACCAGTTTAAAAAATCTATCATTCAAGGCAACAAATTTCGCCTGGGGCTCAGATATCGCTGCATTAGAAGGCAAACACTGTGTTGCGCTATTGGAACTCGATAATTCCATTTTTATGGATTTGGACGAACGAGATTTTGAGTCAGTCAGGAAGATCATCCTGGGAGCAACGAGCACATTTTGGGTTGTCGGACATGGTGATCCCAGTGCTGCAATGATTTCCGGGTTAGCTAGAGTTGTACGAAATGAGATGCCTAGTGTCTCTTTCCAGACATTCCACTACAACCAAGACTCACAAGTGTCAAGTGAGAAGGTAGGTGAGCTGATATCAAGGATCATTAGCTCGTCGGCGTCAGATAACGAATTCATGGTCAAAAATGGTGTCGTAAATGTTTGCCGGGTTGAAGAAGATGTTGCTTTGAACGATGAGATTGAGTCACTACTCCCCCAAAGCGGGCACAAAGTGAATAAACTGGCTCTAGGACAAGCCATTGGCCCGCAGAAGCTCTGCGTTTTAAAACCGGGATTACTCGATTCTCTGAGCTTCGAAGTTGACGAACTTCCACTAGCTGATCTTTCGGAGGACATGGTGGAAATCAAGGTCAAAGCAACATCATTGCAGTTAGTACAGTCAAATTCTCATAGACCTCCCTCACTTGGCTGACCGTCCTTACCAGCTCCCGCGAAGTCCTTTCCGCTCTGGGTCAGATCCCAGATATTTTTCTGGGATTCGGTGCCGCTGGCATTGTTATACAAGTTGGCTCATCGGTATCGAAATTTAAGATTGGGGATCGAGTATCTATGATCGGCCGTGGTGCTCACAGGACAGTTCATCGAAGCAGATCCCAATATTGCGAGCTGATCCCAACTAACATGTCCTTTGAAGAAGCTTCGACCGTCCCTTCAGCGCATGCAACTGCATGGTATGGGCTGATTAAGCTTGCTCGAATCAAGAAGGGACAATCTATATTGATCCATGCTGCAGCGGGTGGCATTGGACAAGCAGCAATTCAAATCGCCAAGCATTTTGAATTGGTTATATATGCAATAGTTGACTCAGAAATCAAGCGGAACTTGGTTCGAGATGAGTACCATATACCTGATGACCACATATTAGACTCCCAAGATCTTAACTTCGCCAAGGGAATCAAACGAATGACAGGTGGAAGAGGTGTTGACGTGATCCTAAACTCTTCAACTGGAGAAACGCTTAGAGAAACTTGGTATTGCATCGCACCTTTTGGCTACTTTTTGGAAATCGGCATCAAAGATATCCTAGGTAACACAGAGCTCGACATGAAGCCCTTCTTACAAGATGCAACATTTTCCTTCTTCGACCTTAGTCACATCTCTGAGGGAGCAGTCGAGACCATGGCCGAAATAATAGCGGGAACTTGGGACTTTCAGCATCGCGGCATCGGTCGACCGATATCTCCTATTACTGCCCACCCAATCTCAGATGTAGCACAGGCATTTCGGCTCATTCAGACAGACAAACACATGGGAGAGGTCACCCTCACCTGGTCAGATGAGTCAGTTGTCCCAGTGGTTCAGAGAAACAGAGCAAATTCTCTTCAGCTTGATCCAAATGCAGCCTATTTGCTTGTTGGAGGTCTTGGCGGACTAGGAAGAAGCCTCTCTACCATGCTTGTCGAGCTTGGTGCCCGGAAACTGTGTTTTATTTCCAGGTCTGGTGATAGCTCACCACAAGCTCGGCTTTTGATTCAGGATTTGACGAATAATAAGGTACAAATTAGAGTATATGTGTGTGATGTTGCCGATGAGAAAGCTGTTACAACGGCCGTTAGCAGGTGTTCACAAGAGCTTGGCACCATCAAAGGTGTTTTCCAATGTGCAATGATCTTAAGGGATGCGTTGTTTACCAATATAACTTACCGAGAATGGAATGAGTCCACACGGCCCAAAGTCCAAGGTAGTTGGAATCTTCACAAACAATTAAAGGATGTCGAATTCTTTGTTATTCTTAGCTCCTTTGCTGCTGTGATTGGCAATCGTGGGCAAAGCAACTACGCTGTTGCTGGCGCATATGAAGACTCCCTTTCTCACTATCGCCAAGCCCTTGGACTGCACTCTGTCACTGTCGATTTGGGAATTATGCGGGATATCGGCGTGTTGGCGGAGAAAGGGATGGTTGAGTCTTTCCGTGAATGGGAGGAGCCATATGGCATCCGGGCCATTGAGTTCCACGCTCTCATGAAGCAAGCAATGCTTGGTGATATCAGCCGAGACATTGCACCACAGATATTGACAGGCATTGCTACCGCAGGAAGCGCGGTTCAGGCTGGAATCGTACTACCTTTCTACTTAGAAGACCCTCGTTTCTCTATTATGAGGGCAACAAATCCGGGCGAAAAACGCGCTGATGGAGGCGGATTGCTGTCAACCGAGACCCTTATTGCGAAAGCAACCTCTCTACAAGAAGCATCGAGAGTCGTGGAAGAAGCTTTGGCCCATCGAGTGGCACAAATACTGCAGACTTCAATTTCAGAGATTGATACAAGTAGGTTCTTGCATTCATATGGTATTGATTCTTTGGTGGCTATCGAAATTGTGAATTGGGCCTTCAAGGAGATCAAATCTAAAATCACGGTTTTTGATGTCATGGCTGGGATCCCCATGACAACAACATCTACCAAGATTGCAGCAAGATCTGCCTATCTTCCGAGGGAATATCAGTCTCTTACACATGGCTGATCCTGTGTACGGGGTTTATTAAAGAAAAGCAACATTCTTAGCAATATTTGCACAGCATGTGGTATGAGTGTAGTGAAATATGACCTTACCTGCAATCTCTTCTACATATTTGGTGCTACTCTGAGATAGGTCTACGAATGCGGACGTGTTAATATCTCCATGTCTCCTCACTAGGTTCCAGTTTGGCCAATTGGTACCCCTACGAACGATGTGCTCTGGGTGTACTCAAATAGAGATTTACCAAAAGAATAATAATCTAGATTTTGATGAACTTTTACGTGAGATTGGCATTATGATGGATGAGGTTGGACTTTTTTCAAGATATGATATGGTTTCACAAAGCATCATGTAAACCAAAGTACTACAAGCTTCTCTGCCATTAACTATATGGTTTCTGTTTCTGTCAAGAAAACTACCCATTTGTGAGCAATCAAGCATTACTTCTTTTGTGACCAGTGCTAGTGTATTGCAGTCTTTAAGAAATATGAATATTTATAGATGTTTGGCCTCACAGGCATTCTAAAACATTGTTTAAAGTAGAGTATATTTTAGGAACTTTGTAAGATAGGTAGTCTCAAGAGCTACTGGATAGGGTTTAAATATACCTTACAAGATCCAGAAACTAGTCCTTATCCATGTAATCTGATAATCTGTGTTTATTTGTGTATATATTTATTTAGTGAACTGTCAATGCCCGGCAATGAATCCCGATCGCTTTATCAATTCAGGAACCATTGGCAGCCTTAGATACTTTCTGAAATTGTTGGTCTATCCGTAAGATCTTCGCATTACAAAGTACCTGAAGCTGTGATTTCTCTCACATGTTCTTTTGAAAAATATTTGATTGTGAGACTTCTTAATCTTGTGCGTGCAACATTTCATAGTATTCTGAATTTAGTAAAGTTTGAGCCTCAAACATTACTTCCAAACTCATCCACAACCCACAGACAGAATTTCTCCCAATCTTCCGCCCACTCACGCATCCGCTTTCCATTTGCACCCTCACTATTTGCGCCTTCTTTCAGAGTCTCATCCCACTGACTATTTCCCTGATCTTCAAATGCTGCCCATTGAACACTATTCTGAGCTAAGGATCCCTGCACATTATTAGCGAAATGTAGTTAAGATCTCAGAAAGCTTACTAATCCAGCCAGACCTAGATTCTCCCAACCCTGCAATGCCTGCCAATAATCATGTGTCAAGCCTGAAGTTCCCTGACCCAACAAAGCTGGATCATCATTCGACAGTGAAACTGGCACGCCCCTCGAAAGTAGCGCTGGCAGCGGATGACTCAATATTGAAGCAGTAAGTCTCAGTACTTCATTGGAAATCGGGCAGCTTTCAATCAAAATCCGCTTTTCTTTTACCTGATCAATCAATGTCGGATGTTTAAATAGTGAGAATCCATGCCCAATTCTTCTTGAGTTAAAAAGAATTGCGTCGAAAAGATTTTGGTCAGTAGAATCTCCATCGCCGAGGCACTCGCCAGCATGAAAAAGGAAAGGAAGTGTAACTTTTGCGGCGGTACATTGCGCGCGGAACCAGAGAAGTTCTGGGGCAAGGTCCCGTAGTGTTCTTCCAAGATCTTCTTGACCTACCAAATCGTAACCAGCAATCAAGTCCGGGTACTTGTGCTTGGAGATTAAACAGCGTTTCATATCTAAAGCCGTAAGCATACGAAAATTGATTAAGGAGCTGATATACCTTGAACCACATGGGCGGTCTCCCGAAATCGCATTGTAGTCCAAATGAGACGCACGCCCCAAAAGTCGTTCGAAGCCTTGAATTTCTCAACTACCTCATTGATAACCCCGATGAGTGCCGTAGAGTCTTCAGTAGGACTGTCGGCTCCTTGCCTTGTGAATGGCGTCGAGAACACCGCCCGTATCTCCACCCACTTGACGCCATCTTCCAGCAAAGTTTCAAAGAATTTCCAGAGAAATGCGCGCATGATGGGTTCGTAGTAAATTATGGGACCGAGAATGGTAAAACCCCCTTGAAGCTTTCGCCAGACATCATCGACCCCAAGATGATGCTGCAACGATTCAGCTTGTGTAATCGAACATCTATCCTTCATCCAATCAATGAATCCCGCCTTGCCCTTGTTCTTGAATGTGCTTGCAGCTAGTGCAACTGGAACCAAGGTACCTCCGATATACTCAGAAGACCAAATAGAGGCCCCATCAGCTATGGATGTAGAGCAATGTTTAAATTCCACGGAGATACTCTCATAAGCTTCTTTGGAATTCAAAGGAGCCGTAGCAGAAATACATATCCCAGGCGTTGAGATAGCTTCGTTGAATACCCACTCTAGATCTACCATTGCCCCAAGGTGGCAATGCAGCAAAGTCCCTTTTGGCATCTTCTTGACAATCCGCCATAATTTAGTGGTCTCCATATGAGTTTTGGCGATGTTGAACATCATACCGGAAAACATTTCGTTTTCGTATGCCCATATTGTGCGTTGTTCCTCTGCTCGAAGGGCAGAAACAATTTTACATGCTTGAATAGCTGTTGGAGAGAGGGATTGGCGGAAGGTATGATCTAGGATGATGTAATTAGAAATTAGAACTCGCTTCAGTTGTCAGGAAAGAGGAGACTACCACTTCTACGCTCCTTTTCTTGGGATACTAGTGCTTCGCGAGATCTTAGAAAATGCTGGACGGCGGGATGGGAGGACTCCGGTGCCGTGTCTTGACTTTCCAAGCTAGTAAATATCGTTGGGGTGGTTTCTGACATTTTTCGTTCAGCTGTTAAAGCTCTGCAGCTTGGAGCACTCAGGTCCGGATATTGGTATAATGCCAGTTTTGACATAGCAAGGATTGTTAAATGTCGAAGTTGAGCCAGTTCCGATGCTCTCATTAGGACAAGCCATGTTATCTTACGTAAACCAAATCAGAATTCTCACGTAAGACGAAACTGCGTTGGAGTTACTCAGAATTGGCTGGGTTTATCTTATCCATGTTTGGTCATTCCTACCCGAAATGCGATAAGTAAATAAACCCCTTAATTAAGCGAGATCTTGGCTTAGGGGAAGGTCACGTGGGGAATATGCTCAATCTCGGGATGTAGATTAGATGCTTTTCAGTAGGGCGCTTACTTGACTGAATACATGCTCATATCTCATATATGAAGGGGTTTTTATTATTGATCCACATTCTTAAACAGAGCTTGACCTCAGAGAGCTTCCAGCTAGACTACATAAGTTACTGTACCCATTAAGGCAGGAAAGCAACCAATTTCGCTGCTAAACTGGAACGAGTCGAACATATAAAGGTTCTAACTGCCACAAATGGAATATCTTTATTCCATTTCCCCAATCCTTGCCGCTTTCGTCTGTCGCCTCGATGTTGAATTCCCAGAGCAGTCGGGCAACAACAGTTCGTACTTCTGCGAGAGCAAGCCTGTTAAATGATAAATTAGTTCATTCAAACTCAAATAGTAGTAAACTTGTAGAAACTTGATACTCACGGTTGCCCTGCACATGCCCTTGGGCCAAGTTGAAAAGGCCATAAAACAGCCTTGTTGTCTGAGTTTTCGGTGAGCCATCTTTCAGGAAGGAATGCTTCTGGATCGTGAAAATATTCGGGAGAGTGGTACATGCAGTACGCTGGCACTCCTACACGGGTCTGAAATTGAAAAGCTAAAGTCAGCCAAAAACACCAACCGCAGTTCATGAATTGAATAAGTCGCTTGGTCTCTCATATCTATAAGAATAATGCACTTGAGAAAACAAAATGGAGACTTACCCCACCAGGTACCCAGTAACCAGATATTGTTTCTCCCCCCTGACTAAATCAGCATATGTAAACATATTTTAGGTGAGGAATGAAGAGCAAAGTAGCCGCTCCAGAAGACTGTGTCTTTATTTAACATCAGAAAAACTACTTCCAAGACAGCTCCGGCACTTCATACTCTCTATAACAATATAGCATATTCACGTCGAATTGACTTACATCTGGAACAACTCGTGGTTGTGATGTTGGGGCGGCTGGATAAATTCGCATTGACTCGTTGACCACAGCTGCAAGATATTTCAGCTGACTGACCGCAAGGAAATCAATCTCCTCTGGTTCTTGAAAGCTTTTGCGTATTTCTTGAACCAATTTCGAAAGCTTAGTCGGACTTTGCAAGAGAAGATATAAGGTAAAGACCACAGTTGTTGCCACGTTCTCACTACCCGCAAGCATCAAGGCTCCATACGTGGCACGCACCTCTGCCATACTCATTCGGACCTTCTCTTCATCGTATGGTAAGATATAGCTCATAAAGTCACGGCGAGTGCTCTTAGAGGCCAATCTTTTCTCAACTCTCTCCCGAACGAATATGGAGTGTTTGATTTGTTGTTCTGCTAACTTTTTCGAGCTGCAGAATTTTAGAATTCTAGAGATGTGTGGGAACTGGCGACCAGCCCTGGCGAACGTAACAGACTTCATCAAACTTCCAAATAGACCTTCCAGCCATGGATGATATACCTCTTCCTCTAGTCCATTTAGAGATTCGCCGAAGGTCAAATCTGCAATGATGTCGAAAAATATCAAGTTTGACCATTTCACCATGTCCTGTGGTCCTTCCCTACAGCGTAGTTTTAACTTTATCATGAGCAAGTCAATGTAATGCATAATATATGGTTCTTGCTCGAGAAGAGCCTTTTGTGAGAAAGCTGGGCTGAGCTTTCGGTGATAACGAGCATGATCTGAGACTTTGGAGGCGGTAATAATGTTATACACGCCTTCGTCACCTGGGGACAAACTTGCAGCATCTTTCAGCATCAACTTTCTCCCCGAACCGCCTTGGTAAATATCCTTCCATGCAGCAGGGCTCCTGAACGACAATTTATGAGGCAAAACTCGGACCACATCTCCGTATTGATCATGAAGTTTCTTGTATACGAACGGTAGCTTTCCAGTAGTTTGGTACAACACATAGGGGATTGGAGTTGCAGCCCATAGTATAGGCCCAGGGAATTTGCTCAGAGGGTGGAAGAAGACATTGTAAATGACGAGTGCAATGTGATACAACAAGTACTAACCACAATTAATGACATGTATTAGGTCCTAGGAGAAAGTCTAATCATACCGTGACCAATGGGAGAATTATAGCAGAAGCTACTATGCGCTCGCTACTCATAAATGTTATGAACAGGGACTCGGTGGTGTTTGCCATATTAAAGTCACAACCGATCATAATCGAGCTCTGGTAAAATCGGCTCAAGAAAATTGGTATGAAGCTCCCAGTTGCCCTCTCAAGAATGCTCAAGTCAGGAGATAAAGAGAATATCCGTAGCTGAAAATGTTGCTATCATGCTATACCCGCTATGAAACTAGTTCCATTTAACAAAAGAGAGAAGTACGAGGGGGATTTCTGTAAAGTTTCAAGCTTACGTTAGCAAAATACTTCAAATGTGACCTTGTTATTATCATAATTGAAAATTCTGTCTAGTCAGTTTTGTCTTACGAAGCTCACGTAATATCCCTACTTGCTCTAACAATCTCAGGTTTTTCCACACTAATTTTCGTGGCTCACACAGCTATGAACATCTTCAGTATGCTTATTTTTGTATGCTTACCTTATATTTGTTATGCATCCTGGTTATACTTGAACCCCATAGCCGGCAAATCAAGACGGCCTTCCAACTACCTCAGCAGCCACGTCAAAGTTGAAGACATTCGACTCTAAATCTCTGGTCCCACCAATTGAGCAAGTATACAGAACTGTTTGATAAATAACTCAAAATTTACCTGAAACCTCAAGATGACTGTTATATACTTCATAACTGGAGCAAACAAGGGTAGCATAAACTATCATTTGAATGATTGAATACCACTAATTTGGTCCAATCTATTACAGGACTTGGAAATGCTCTTGCCGCTAGTTTACTTCAGCGGCCTGAACACATTATTATAGGAGCCGTCCGCTCCCCTGAGACATTTTTAGCATTGACTGCTCTGCCTCATCATGAAACAAGCTCCATCATCCCCGTTGCTATGCCATTCGATGCCAAGGACATTTTGTCCTCACAAACCAATTTTCAATTGGTCATAAGAACTCTTCGCAGCTCACATCCAGAGATCACCCACATCGATGTCATTATAGCCAATGCGGGAATTTCCAACTGCCATGCTTCAGTTATTGACACCTCTGCAAATGCCGTCGTCGAGCACATGGCAATCAACTCTATATCTCCGTTGATTCTATTCCAAGAAACATGGCCATTACTCATGTTATCGCAAAATCCACGGTTTATCTTCATCAGCAGTATATCGGGGAGTGTCCAAGAAGTACCAAATACATCTACTTTCGCCTCAGTAGCATATGGGATGAGTAAAGCAGCAGGAAATTACCTACTTAGAAAAATAGGGGCGGAAAATTCGACTCTGAGCGTGATTGCTCTGCACCCAGGGTATGATTTGTCTTCCTACTGTGCACAGTTAGATTGTATGCCGGCTGATACTTCTCCTGAATTAGATGGATCCAGACAGACCTAGGAAATATGAGGGCCGTAGCTCAAGGCTTAAAAGAGGCACCTGTCAAATTAGTAGACTCGGTTGGTGGTATATTATCGGAGGTAAGTTTGCCAAACCAATATGGATTATTACTAATTGTAATTAAGGTTGATAAAATGGGAGAAGGAAAAGATTTTGGGTTTAAAACTTACGACCATAGTATTATCACTTGGTAGACAGGTGTCAAATAAAACTTTTCAGCTGTGTCTAGTCCAAGCTTTTGTGATGAGAAGAATATGAAACAACAACATTCTACAGACGGGAGGATTTGAGTTGTTAGATAGTGATAAACTAAATCTAAAAACGAGCCCAAGGAAGAAACCCAGGCTGAACAAATAATATGATATGTATAAAGCTTAAAAGACAAACTTAGTTTCCGTTGAAATAAATATGAGAGACTTGTCAATATTTTCTTGTGTTAAACTTTTCACTCAAGCTGGAACCTTAACCCCAAGAACATCTGTAGTGCTAAAGACATCCTCTATCACCTGAGTGAGTAGGACCACAATTTTATCGATCTCTCCGGAAGTTACGTTGAACGGAGGTGACACGATAACGTGATCACCTACAACTCCATCGACTGTTCCAGAGCCTGGATAAAGAGAAATTCCTCGGGAGCGTTTCAAACCCGCATGTTTGATTCTTCTAGCGATCCCAACATTTGCAGGAAATGCTTTCTTCGTCTCTTTGTCTTCCACGAATTCCACAGCCCAGAACAAGCCACGGCCACGTATATCACCAACATGGGGATGATTTCCCAATGTTGATTTCAGGGCAAGCTCGAGACGCTTGCCCATCAAGTTGACATTCTCTAACAGTTCATCCCGGTGGATTATCTTTTGAACCTGTAGTGCGGCTGCGCATGCAACAGCATGGGATCCATGAGTGTGGCCATGGTTGAAATACCCACCACCGGCCACAAGGCCATCCACGATCTTCTGATTCATTAACAACATCGAAACTGGCGCATAACCACCAGCAAGACCTTTGGCCACAGTCTGAATGTCGGGAGCGATACCTTCTTGTTGCCAGGCATGAGTACTACCGGTTCGACCCATTCCACACATCACTTCATCGAGGATGAGAAGAGCCCCATATTCATCACAAATTGATCGAACTGCTTTGAAATATCCGGGAGGTGCTGCAAGGCAACCCAATGACTATGCCACACTCGTCAACAAAATCTCTTAAAATAGACGATAGTCGTAAACTCACGGATCCGGTAAAGGTCTCAGCCACAAAAGCCCCGATCTTCGAAGGTCCAACTCGCTCAAATTCGGCACGAATTTCTTCGATCAGTCTCTGAACATATTCTTCTATGGTTTCTCCAGCCACCATTCCACGATATATATTTGGCGTTGATACGAAGGACACATGACCAGCTATCAATAATGGCTCAAATGGACTACGTATACCAATCTTTTCTGTCAATGACAGAGAACCCAGCGTCGTGCCGTGAAACGCTCCCTTGCGGGCTATGAAATTCGTTCGTTCTGGTTGATTTACATCAACAAAGTATTGCCGGGTGAGCTTCATAGCTGCTTCCACAGCTTCAGATCCTGAACTATAGTAAGCTCATATTTATAGATTGTGATTCTTGTGCATTTCACCTGATCCCATGATAGTTGCCTTAACCATAACTCCATCAGTTGATGTGATTACCCACCGAGCAAGATCTTCCGCAGATGAATTTGCATATGAAAGAGTGTGAACAAAAGAAAATCTCTCCATCTGCCTTAATACGGCATTCTTGACTTCTTCGTTACCATGACCTAAGCATGCTACAGCTGGACCACCAGTAGCATCCAGAATCACCTGACCATTCTCAAGTGTGAGGTAAAGCCCTTTGGCGGATATAACTTTTGGGTTGGGTTGTTGGATGTTTGGATAGAGAATATAGGTTGGCGCCCCCGAATTATCTGCACTGTCGATATTTCCATTTCCATTACTAGTGCTTGCGAATAATGAAGCCATCCTGACTTGGAGGAGTGAATCAATCAACAAAATATCATGTGTATCAACCCAGAAACTCGAATCCTTTGTCAAAACTAGAAGAGCAAGTATAGTGCTGTAAATCGCATTTTTTTTGAAGATTACTACCAATAACTTGTTGCCCATTATTCGATTATTTGATATTTTTATCACGCCTTCGTCAGAAAATATTACTCAAGCTTACCTAATGTTTGAGAGCGAGAGAATGAGGCCTCATCTCATCACTGTTTGAATCTATATGACAAGATTAACAAATCAAGGAAACAAATAACCGAGATTGCGAGGAGATACATGTGAGATTAGATTCGTCGTAGTCGAAACGCATATCTAAGAAGCGTTGATGCTTAGTCCTTTATTTATTAGCCTTTCACTTGATGAGGATTACTGGAATAAAACCAAAGGTCTAGCTCTCAAGCCATCTCTCAAGCCCTCGCCCCAATGCACATTGTAGGAAGAGGTGGGGTTAGAATTATGAATATAGTGTATGTGGATTAAACATTTTAAGCATTTCGTACTGGGTATACTGTGCTGGCCACTTTTCATTAACGCTTGCTGACTAATCACCGCTTATTCGCCTTTTTCTCCGAGTTGGAGCTCATGAACCCAGTGATAGAACCATTCATCTCGACCTTCCTGCCCAGGGTGGCCAAGCTGAAATATGCTGGTACTTACGAGCATACCCCAAATCTATTCACCCCAACAGGCCAACACAAGGCTACTGTATCATCGCGGATGTATAGTTTCAAACCCCGGCGGTAAGAGCCGCAGTAACAGGCCAGTGCACCTCCTGCTCAAAATTAAGCCTTTCCCACACTATCCCTGCAGACCCAAACTCTCCGGCGAGCCTAAAAGGGGAGGTGGCATTTTGGCACGCAATTCTAGGTGGAAATGGTACAGTAAAAAGACTCAGAAATGACATAAGCCACATATCTTATAGTCATTCGACGTCCAACGCCAATGGGATTAGACGAGGACGAGCGCACTAGTGGAAGGAACATACCCCCTTCCGCACGAATCGAAATGCTTCTCGCCAGGAGACCGAATAAGTACCGAGAGAAAAGCAATGTACTTGTAAACCTGGGATTTATACCTGTGGCCCCATGTTCTCCCCTGTATTTGCCCCCCCTTTAGGCTTAGACACATACTTCGCGCCAAAGTTACATGTATTTACTGTACCTTTAGCTAGCCGCGACTACTTTTCTTACCAAGGGTGATACTATTCGCCGTACTTGCTTCTATCCCAACTATCCCCAGTTATCGCCGAGACAGCTTCCATAGCTTCAGCGTTCCTCTGTTCCCATATCGCAGATCAACGTCAACAACATGGCGGAAGTCAATGAAGAAGCCAGGAATATATTGAATCGCCAGTTACATGGGTTACCCAATGACGGGATTAACAGGAAGACTTCAGTGTTTTCCTTTGCAACGGGGACCGAAATTGCAATTCTCGTCTTGAGTTCGCTATGTGCAATTGCAGCCGGTGTCCTCTTTCCGATCATGACTGTTAGTGGTAAACCTCTGTTTGGGTCCCTATGTTTATTGACACGACATAGGTGATTTATGGACAGTTGGTTAGCGGATTCAATGGGTTCACAGCTGGGACCACGACTGAATCAAAACTCCGGTCTACGATTTCACAGTTCAGTTTATTTTATGTTTACCTTGCAGTTGCAGTATTCATCCTTATCTATGCTAGCACAGTTGGATTCTACTATACCGGCGAGAAGATGGCACGAAGTCTTCGGCATGAATACCTGAAGTCTGTCCTTCGCCAAAATATCGCCTTTTTCGATGTCCTTGGGACTGGAGAGGTTTCAACTCGCATCATGTCTGATATGGGGGTTATTCAAGAAGGAATATCGCACAAATTATCATTGGCTATCACTGCTATTGCAACATTCTGTTCAGCTCTCGTTATCTCGTTTGTCATGTATTGGAAAACGGCCTTGATTATGAGTCCTACCTATATCGTCATGCTCATCATAGGCACTATAGCTGGTCGCCAGGCTATTAAATTCCTAAAGGACTCCCGGAACTATAAAAGTAACGGAGCAAGTATCGCAGAGGAGACCGTCACGTCTGTCCGTCAAGTGGCTGCTTTTGGAATGGCAAACTTTTTGGCCGATAAGTATGACAGCTACTTGAAAGATGGAGAAGTGTCCGGCATCAAATCTCGAAATTCATTTGCTGCCTATGCAGCATGGTGCAATGCAATGCCAAGTCTGGTTTACGGACTGTCCTTTTGGGCAGGATCAATTTATCTTGTCAAGGGAGAGATTAGTGTGGCAGGAGTTACCACTACTGCTTTGACAATTTCGGTTGGCGCCTTCGCCATTGTGAGAGTTGCACCTTGTTTTGAAGCTCTTTTTGCTAGCATTACAAGTGCGGATGCTGTACTCAAAACAATAGCGATCAAATCACCTCAAGATCCTTTTGAGACGAGTGGTACTCGACTGGACGATCTGAAGGGTGATATCAGTTTTCAAAACGTTAGTCTCATCTATCCTTCTCGAGATGACATTACCGTCTTAGATAAAGTTCAATTTGATGTTCCTGCAGCTAGAACAACAGCAATTGTGGGATCATCTGGATGTGGAAAAAGTAGCATAATTGCGTTGCTGGAACGCTTCTACGAGCCCATTTCTGGCCAGATTAGTAAGTATCGGTTCCCTGTCGGTTTTCTTCACATACTAATGGTTGAAAGCAATGGACGGGCATGACATTCAGACCTTCAACCTTGGATGGTTGCGTAGTAAAATATCGCTGGTCGGTCAAGAACCAACCCTTTTCAGCACCACAATTTTCGAGAACATTCGACATGGTCTCGTCAATTCTGACACTGAGCTTTCTATGGAAGAGATCGAAGAACGAGTCGTAGCGGCTGCGAAGAAGGCAAATGCACATGATTTCATACAAGATTTGCCTCTTGCGTATCAAACACAAGTTGGTCAGAAAGGGCTACAGCTATCTGGAGGTCAGCGACAAAGAATCTCGATTGCACGTGCCCTGATCAACGACCCGAAGATTCTCTTGCTTGATGAAGCAACTTCAGCGTTAGATACGAAGTCTGAGGCAGCAGTGCAGCGCGCTCTTGAGTCTGCTGCGGTAGGGCGTACAACGATTATTGTTGCTCATCGGCTTTCAACAATCC
>Ga0247734_1000931_pt1 | contig 23556 bp, 29 predicted proteins | sample UWRJL103311B2_FD_180933 | JGI IMG/M metagenome (GOLD analysis project Ga0247734, IMG submission 180933) | Plant litter microbial communities from Arlington Agricultural Research Station in Wisconsin, United States - UWRJ-L103-311B-2 | ecosystem: Environmental > Terrestrial > Plant litter >... | reverse complement strand
CCTCCTCCTCCGCCGCTTTACAACAAGTTAGCTTGAACTATTGCTTCTTGAATAACACAGGATTATTTACCCTCCTCCGCCGCTGCCGCCACCACCTCCGCCTATTCATTCCGTTAGTTGCTTGAAATCTTAGACTCGGGTGTGAAACTTACCTCCTCCTCCTCCACCGCCGCCGCCTCCTTCAGGCCAGCAATCACAGGAGCAGTCTTTATCATCATCAGGATGTCTCAAACCAGCCGCCAAGATATCAACATCATCAAGAAGTCCAGTAGCAGCTGGCAATGCAGCCGATAGATCAAGAAGTCCGCCACCGCTGGGTGCGATCACAGCAGATGCACTGGCAAGATCAAGCAAAGATGCGGAAATGTCCGCCAAGCCATCAGCGTCGCCGCCGAGTTCAGCACCGACGTCAATCCCATTGCCAACGTCGAGTGGGAGGTCGCTGGCGAGCGGAAGGTCGGCGGTTGCAGATATCCCGAGGTTGATATCGAAGCTTGACAGCAGAGCTGCGTCTGACGGGTTGATTGATGGAAGTGGGATGTCCGGCAGGACTGATGCGGAGATGTCAAGGTCAAGGAGTCCACCTCCGCTCTGAGATGCCGCTGGGAGACCAGGTGTTGGGGTTTGCACCGGAAGCAGTGGTGCTCCGGTGGCTACTCCTGGTAGTGGTGCGGGAGCGCCGGAGGATGGAGCATACGGTAATTGTTCAAAACCGGTTGGAGCTTGGTTGGGCCAGTGGGGGTGGTGAGGTTTCTTTGGGCACCAGCGACAGCGTTTACATGGTTTGGTAGTGGTTGTGCTGCAATCGCTGGTGGTTGTCGTTGTCGTTGGGCAAATGGTCTTTGTTTTTGATCAGTATACAGATAGCTGATTGTGTTTTGGGCGTCATGTATCTTACAGTGTAAACGTCCGTAGTTACGGTCACTGTTGGCTTGCAGGGAGGAAGTCCGGTACAAGTTGTGATTGTGATTGTATTGGTAACTGTGGTTGTCTTTTTATATGGGTGAGGGCGACCACTGGTTGATATGAGTAAGTGCGGAACTAGTATGCTACAAATTGCAATGTTACTTACGCTGCATCAATTCCGTCATCTCCACCACCTCCTCCACCGCTTTATAGCAAGTCAGTACGGTGTATGATATGAGTAAAGCCATAGCAGAATGTTGCTCACCCTCCTCCTCCTCCACCACCTCCACCGCCGCCTCCTCCTATAAAATTGGTCAGCAACTTGGCCATGATTTCGTGATAACAGTATTGTTGATCGGTATCTCGAAGAGCGATATCGTCCTGTGTTTAGTCACTTACCACCACCTCCTCCGCCACCTCCTCCACCTGTAAATTGTATTAGAATCTCATAGCCATAAATAATCTAAGTTCTCAGCGGAGATTGGAACTTCTTTCCCAGAGTCTGAAATAAGGGGGTGAAAAACGTACCACCACCTCCTCCTCCACCGCCTCCGTAGGCATAAGAATACGAATGGTAGCCTTTACTTGCCCAACACTTTGCCTGTTCATCATATGCAAGACCAGAACAATCCTCTCCAGGTCTTAATGCAGCAGCGGCAAGATCAGGAGGAGCTGTGGTTTCTGGAACACCCGCCGAATCAAAGACTACTGATTCAAGAGCTCCTGATTCCAGAGGAGCTGTCGTATCCTGGGCATACGCAACGGCGTGTGCAGCAAACAGGACCGAAAGGGCTGAAGCCCTCATGGCCAAAAGTAGTTTGGGGGAATTAAACGAATGTGGGGGAATTGAGAGAACTGGTTCTTAACGAGAGTAAGAAGAGGGAAGCTCTAATGCTGTGACAAGAAAAGGTAGATCAAGATGGACGTTTATAGTCGAGTGAAGATGATGGGGAACGCCGTGTCTTGTTTACATTCCTGGGCAGGGAAACCCGCAAAGCGAGACATCGAGCAGCAAGTCACATTTCCAGATGAAGCTAAAGAATGTAGCAGAGGCACGCCTCGGTGTAAGAGAACATTCTGTGTGTAGTTGCTATGAAGTCTGGCCAATTATATCTGAAGTTGAGAAATGATGGGATTGAACAAGAAACATGCATAAAATTTGAACGTTCAGAACTGCCAGTATACGGTCAAAAAACTCGACGAGAGATGTCTCTAATCTATTGTACGCTTCATTTCAGTGTACTTGTCCACAGCAAATGTGATAGGGGTTTGAAGGAGCACTCGTTCCTGTTTATACAAGTTTTCAAAATCCAGCAGTATTTACTATAAGTTCCTAATAGAACGAGGACAAAAGAAAGAGAAAGGAGGGAATCCAAAACAGGAAAATATATCAGTATTGAAAAATATTCTTCTCCACTATTTAATCAGTTTTTCTCAGGATTTCCCGAGTCCTCATGCATAGTCCTCATGCATATACGTATACTTTGTAATACGCTTGAAAAGGTGGTATTCCACGCAATTGACATTTTGGGAGGAAACAGTCACCTTAAAAATGCTTGAACCATAACAAAGTTTTACGGAGAAAGGAAATGAATCAATATTTGAACAAATATGGATCTTTTTATATATTTTAGGCATCGTCCATACGAGTCGTCTTGTAATAGCGGAACAATAATGTTCCGCACTAGCCAGGGGCGAAAGTGAAGCCGCTTATGTAACACAAGGCTCACGACTTTCGTGACTCGCCGACGAACATATTCATCAACGCCGACCAACTGTTCAAGTAGCATACGTTGCATCCTTAAGAGATTTATATAAACCGCCGCGATGGCGGCACCCGGCATAGTCCTTGGACGGTCGTTCCGCCTTGTTTCCTCGATACCCCGAAGCAAGTTCGCCGCTGCTACACCGAGGTCAACATCTATAATATTATCGTATGCTCGACATAACTCTACTTTTTCGCAGTTTAGATTTCCACGAGCGGCTACACCATCTATACGAACCTTCCGACCCCAGCAGAGAACACTATGGGGTTCTGCGAACCCTTCCCAGAGCCTGCTGGCGCAGCTGGAGGAGACGGCAAATAAGAACCCAACCAGTGCCACTGCTCAGAATGCATTCTATCAAGCATTGTTACGGGCGAATAGTGAGTATTGGATTTTGTTTCACTCGGAATTTGAATGGTATTGCCTGAATTATCTACTAATTATTGTTAGTGCCTGCCATTATAATCGAGAGACATCAATCTGGAGCATTTGCAACGAACACGTCTACCGAGGCTGCATTTCAAAAAGCTCTAGCTATGTCATCTGGTGGAAATATGCTTGGACAGATGGGCGGACAAGCTGGAAATTATAACGATGCGCAGTTACAAGCCAGTAGGTGGTTCTACTACTCTCCAGTCTACACTTTCTCCGACTTCGGATCATTTCAAATTATAAAGCAAAGACTAACATCTGTTTACAGTGGCAATCGCAGCCGGAAATCGAGGCGGAAACATGGCTCGCACTGTTGGAAGTGTTGGTAAAGAAGGCTCTATTCATGTCGTTGTCGAAGAGACTATTGGCCATTCGATCTTCAAGTGGGTGAAGCTCATAGCATATTTTGGTCTCTTCACATACGTCAGTCTTGTCATTGTCGCCATGTTGATCGAAACCTTGCAGTCATTCAAAAAGATCGGCGGCAAGACCGACAATGAGGCCAAAGCAGAACATCAAACTGTCCGATTTTCGGATGTCCATGGCTGCGATGAAGCCAAAGATGAGCTACAGGAGCTTGTCGAGTTCTTGAAGGATCCGGAGAAGTTTACAACTCTTGGTGGCAAGCTTCCAAAAGGTGTTCTACTCGTTGGTCCCCCAGGAACGGGTAAAACATTACTGGCACGTGCTGTTGCAGGCGAATCTGGCGTTCCATTCTTTTACATGTCTGGCAGCGAGTTTGATGAAATCTATGTAGGTGTTGGAGCAAAACGTGTTCGAGAACTCTTCGCCGCAGCCAAAGGAAAGTCTCCCGCCATTGTTTTCATTGACGAGTTGGATGCCATTGGAGGTAAGCGGAACTCAAGAGATGCTGCCTATGTCAAACAAACACTTAATCAACTCCTCACCGAGCTGGACGGTTTCGAGCAAAACAGCGGTGTCATCATTCTAGCAGCTACCAATTTCCCTGAGCTACTAGACAAAGCGCTTACTCGCCCTGGCCGATTCGATCGTAACGTAGTTGTTGCATTGCCTGATGCTCGTGGGCGGGTGGCTATTCTAAAGCACCATATGTCAAAGGTTATTGCCGACAAAGAGGTCAGTCTTGAAGCTCTTGCGGCAGGAACTCCAGGATTTTCCGGTGCGGACCTGGAGAATATTATCAACCAAGCTGCAGTTCACGCTAGTAGAGCCAAAGCATCAGCAGTCTCCATGTTGGATCTGGAGTGGGCTAAAGACAAGGTCATGATGGGTGCTGAAAAGAAGAGCATGGTTATCAGTCAACACGAACGTGAAATGACGGCGTATCACGAAGCTGGCCATGCGCTGGTTTGCATGTTTACACCAGGTGCAAATCAACTTTACAAGATTACTATCATGCCCCGTGGTCAAGCCCTTGGTATGACAATGCACTTGCCAGAGATGGACAAATATTCGACAGGAATGGATGAATACGAAGCTCGCCTGGATGTGTGTATGGGTGGTAAAGTTGCTGAGGAAATCATATATGGATCACAGAAGGTTACTAGTGGCGCATCCAGTGTATGTTAATTCCTCTTTTTGAGTTGTACGTTACTGACATATGCCTTTTCACAGGATCTTCAACAAGCAACTCAAGTAGCATATGCAATGGTGACACGCATGGGGATGTCACCACAGTTGGGAAATGTTGACCTTGCATCCAATTACGATGCACTTTCTTCTGAAACGAAAAAGTTGATTGAGAAAGAGGTGCGACGGTTAATAGAGGAAGGAAGGGCTCGGGCTGAGGCTCTTCTCAAGGATAAGAGCAAAGAGCTTCACTATCTTGCGAAGGCTCTCGTTGACTAGTAAGTCACAATTTCAAGCCCCAATGTTTATGAATGGCGCGAGTACTCTTGACTTTTTTTGAGTCCCCTTAACTAACCACATTTTTACTACAGTGAAACGCTCAATAAAGAAGAGGCATTTAAGGTCATCAAGGGAGAGAAATTAGAAGTAAGGATATCCCCAGACTGTCCTTGAGCTGGATGATTCGGTCCCATATTGCTTGCCATTTGCTGACTTTAAAATTATAGGGACGGGTGATAATACCGCCTGGTAACATAAAAGTTCCTAAGATGCGAACCGAACTACCCGACATACCTGGAAGTGGTGCTCAAGACTCTGGAACGGAGCCTCCGCCTTCAGCTGTTGCTCGGTGGAAGTGAAGTGGCTTGACTCAAAGTAGAAATCAGAACTAGCTCATTTGTATAACTATTGAAGCGATTTACCTAAGTTCGAGTCTAGTAATTGTGATCAAGGCTTGCAGGATGTTTCCGACTCCTTTAAAATGGTTACTTCCTACGTAATAGACAATCCTTCAGCGTGTTGACAGATTAATTTTTGAAAAGCTAATAATGAATCGAGACATTCTCATGAAACTTTATCATTATCTGTCCTTAGAAGAGACTAAGCTTTGGATATAATGTTCTCAACTCCAGCAGCTAGAGCTTCGCAACTAGATAGGAACCCCCAATTCTTTTGACAATTGTACTCCACAGCTTGTTTAGCATACGCCGGGCTAGTCGTGCCGCACCCATCTTTCAATAGAACGGTGTCCCATGATTTGGTACAAGCGTCTTGGAGCGTACCCAATACACATTGATCGGTGTTGACGCCTGTGAAGAGTAGAGTGGTGATTCCTTGATCTTCAAGGAATCTCTGAGCATCGGTCGAACCACCCCAGAGGCCAGATACTCGAGTTTTGCAGAAACTCACGTCCGGAACAGTGGCTTGCAAACCTTCCCTTTGAGCATTCTTTAGCTCTCCATATAATTCTGTGTTCCACTGATCTGCGATGAGCATTCTTCCTGCATTTACAATTGTGCCATCTTCCAATGTGACATTACCAAGTGGTAATCCCAAACCACGCTCGGTTTTTCGCTCAGTTCTTTTCAGAGTTGTTCGAGCTACGGAAACATTGCTGTTTGTGTTAAGCTCGCTCTCAGTCGTATCTCCATTATCTTCTACCTCAAAATCCTCTCCTGTGGCAGCAACTTGAAATCCAAAAGCCCGCCAAACGACAGGCGGCATGGTTTCCAAATCCTCATCAGTGATGCCCCATGATAGCCAGACCACTTGTATTCCAGCTTTCCTAGCTGCTGGTATGGCATGTTTCAATAACGCATTCATTGCATCGTGGCCCTCACCTATCTTTCTTCCCAGTTCGGGTGCGAGGAAGAAGTTCTGCATATCAACGATTATTAAAGCGGTTTTGGAGGGAGAAATGGTGATGGGTGAGTTTGATGTTTTAATGGTAAGACGAGGATATATTGGTGGTGAAGATGGGGTTGGGGGATGGGTGAGATCAAAGCCATCTTGATTGCTAAAGAGCCAAAAGTTGGAGGGATTTCCCACAACCGTGGTGTTGCTAGCTGAAGGGGCCATAATGAACCAGAAGTTGAGGAGTTATATATTTTCAGGAATTTTCAGGAATTTTCAGGAATTCTAAGTGATCTGGTTATGGTGATGAAAGACTAATGGACAACTAGGTGGTGATATGGAGGTATCTACCCCATTTTTGGGCCAATCACATATATACGAAGGTAGATCGGACAACTAAGCTTCGGGAAAAGCTCAATAGGGTGGTCAGAAGTTTCAGGGATTCAAAATCGGATTCCTAGACCCATAAGTACCCCAATTGCAAAAGCGTTAACACTGGCACTTATAGCTTGAGTATTATCACGTGATAAACATTCTTTCGTCATTAGGATTTGTGATTGGAAAGATAATAATGTCCTTATCAAAAATGATGTGATCAATGATTCCATGTCCTGGTGACATCAAAAACTTTTGTAAGTGAACCAGGTCCAGGGTATCAACTTTAAACTAGAACGACTTGATAAATTGCGTCTTGAGCCTTTAAGTATCGATGCTATCAGCTTGAAACAATTAAGCATGAACACACTATCTTGAATAAACGCTCGAGAGTCGGCTACGAAGATATTCAAAGATAACAGCAGAGCAATATTCTAAGTTTTGTAATTCAACTGATCGCACATGGGTGCAAGGTAATTTAGACTTACTCTGATAAGCATATTAGATCGTAAAGTAGAGCTTAACCAAAAAGTAGTTTCTCATGACAGCAGGGAGTTTGAGAGCTGTTATTAGCACATTTCTACGGAAAGAGAGAAATCAGAATTTTGGCTGTACATCTAGCTAGTGGGGATATGCTCAGCTTGGGGGCTCGAATTTCGTGCAGAGAAAAGCAACATACTTTGGACAATATTCCATCAACATAGAGTGTCCATCAACATAGAGTATCATGAGTTGAAACTTCGGCATTATTAGCCAATGCAATGAAACTCGCAACTGGCTTGTTTGGGGAGTGAAGTGATTCCCAATGTATACTAAATAATTGGTAGATGGAGTGTAGAAACCACCAAACGCCACTTGATATATTGAGCTATCCAGTTGGAGGTACTTTACAGAGCTTGGAACTCTAAAAAGAATGACAATATTGACGTTAACGTGCGCCTCAGGAGCAAGCAAACGTGCTGACCGACCAGATTTCGATAAAATGATGGCAAGAAATAGTGATACTTCAATTGATTTTTAGGATTTATCTTAAAAAAACATCTTGCCTTAGAATATAAGAAATAGAAATCGAGATGCATATCTGAAGATAGCCGGCAGTGGATCCATTTCGCTGGGCGCAAGTTGGAGGAGTGTTTCGACCACTATCTTCAAACTATCTTGGCGTTGGACCATTGAAAGTATTGTCTCTTGTTTTTTGGGGTGTGGCCTCATGCTAAATTTCGATTAGCTGTAAAGACGGCGGTTTTCTCCTTATGCAATATCGACCTCTTTCAGGGAGGCATTCTCTAGAAGACCTTACCGATGAGGAATGCAACCCCTATTGCTAAGCGAGGTAGAGTGAACAGGGCGGGAACACCCGGAGACTTTACTTTCACAGAACCGAGGCAAACATATAATTGAATAACTTGTGATAGGAATATAGAGCTGTAAGTACGCACATCGAGAAAGAACCGCGGCATGAGGGTGAGGGTATGGGTAAAGCCAGTGGTTGAGTGAAGCTTGATTTCCGGCTGAAGATTTGATCCCTATAGACTTACACGGCATGGAGCTAAGAAGATTTGAAGGTGTATCGAACTGTGAGAAAACTACATGTCATATAACACTATATGCTTTATGAAACTTGGCAGCTGCTTTAGCTCTTATTGAAAGAGAGATTTTGAGTATTCAGAAGGACGTTTGGCCGAATGTTAGCAACATGAAGGACCGATAGAGAAGTTCGAAGGTATTGATCATATCACGTGCAGTCGTTTAAAGGGGGGGATAAGCACCTGTAGCCAATCAGAGAAATCACCGATCACACACACCAGCACCCCCACCTGTCCTCGAACCCCGCCTCACCTAATGCAAGTTTCACTTGGAGCTGTGACTATTGATTGATCCGGATCTTCCCACCAACCTTCACCTGCCTCACCAATATAAATTGCACCTTCATCTTCACTTCATACTTACAACTAAAGTCCACCAAGAACATAAACAAAAGGTATGCTGAATCCTAAGCTGTGTTGCTTTACAGATAGTGCGGGGTACTGATAGCTCTGATTAGAACACGCAATTCACATCATGGGTATCAAGGCAGGTCCGTCATGTTCCTCCTCGTGGCGGTGAACTACCTACTCACTCTCTGCAGTTGTCGCTGGCGCGTCTGGAGGAATTGGACAAGTGAGTACAGCTCAATATTGCAAGCCCCGAGTCGATGCTAAATACCTCAACAGCCACTATCCCTCCTCCTCAAGACTTCACCTCTCATCACCGAATTGGCGTTGTACGATGTCGTCAACACCCCAGGTGTAGCAGCTGACCTCTCGCACATTTCCTCCCCAGCTGTAGGTTTAACCGCACACACACACAGCAAAGCATAAATTGATAAGACACATAGAAAATCACCGGTTATCTGCCAAAGGACGACGGTGCTAAGCTTGCTTTCAAAAATGCCGACCTAATCGTTATTCCCGCTGGAATTCCTCGTATGTACAATAATGCCGGACATAACAGATAGATCCTAACAAGTAGGATACAGGCAAGCCAGGAATGACTCGTGATGATCTTTTCAAGATCAATGCTGGTATCGTAAAGGGTCTCATCGAGGTCATTGCCGAAGTCGCACCAAAAGCCTATATCCTCATCATCTCCAACCCAGTCAACTCCACCGTCCCCATTGCCGCTGAGGTTCTCAAGGCTGCAGGTGTATTCGATGCCAAACGTCTTTTTGGAGTCACCACTCTCGATGTCGTCCGCGCCGAAACCTTCGTCGCTGAGATTATCGGAAAGGCCAACCCACAAGAACTTACTATCCCAGTCATCGGAGGCCACTCTGGCGAGACTATCGTGCCACTCTTCAGCCAGGCTAAGCCTTCGGTTACAATCCCAGAGGACAAGTTAGCTGCCTTGATTAAGCGTGTGCAGTTTGGTGGTGATGAGGTTGTAGCTGCCAAGGATGGAGCTGGATCTGCCACCCTCTCTATGGCATATGCCGGATACCGGTATTATTCTTCATTCAGAGCTGGAATCGCCACTGACATATCATAGTTTTGCTGAGAAGGTCTTGAGAGCTCTCAGTGGTGAAACTGGTATCATAGAGCCAAGTTTCGTCTACCTACCAGGTGTCCCAGGTGGTGAGGAGATTGCCAAGGAGACTGGAGTTGACTTCTTCTCCGTTCCTATCCAACTAGGCGTATGTTACTTCCTAAAGCTACCATGACAAAGGTTAACAATCCGTAGAAAACTGGAGCTGAGAAGGCTTTGAACCCTCTCACAAACATCAACGAAGGAGAGAAGACCCTGCTGAAGGCCGCTATCGAAGGACTAAAAGGCAACATCTCCAAGGGCGTCACGTTCGCTCAAACCCCAGCCCAAAAGTAGTTGCCCCTTGTTTGTTCCTTCTTCCTCCATTGCCAAAACAAAAACCAAAGAGCACATTCTTGTTTTCTTCCCAAAAGTCCTCTCTTCAGTTTTCGTCTAGGTAACTCCTGTGCCGGGATCTGAGGGATAGTAAGCTGATCGGTGGCGCTTACTTAGATAGGCTGTGATAGCTTCTGAATTGATTACAAGCGTATTGCTTTGTTGCCCTATTTTTCATTTGGCTAAGCGCATTCAATGAGATTGTTGGCGATGGAAATGGGTGGAAAGGGTGGTGACGGTGCATTTTAATGATTGCATAGTTCAACACTAGAATTGGGATGAATCAAGAACACCTTCTCAATGAATATTTGAAAAGTCTTGTGATGCTTCTTTTGTATCATGCAGAATGTTGTTATGACCCTTCGTGTTTCCCAAAAACGCCATCTATGCCGCTAAATCGTAAATCACCACTTGTAAACTCTACTACAATACAACCCATCCTTATTTTAAATCAAGGCTTTGTGGTGATGGACTTGATCTGAAAAGTCGCACCTGGTAATTCTGATGTTTCCGCTTGGACTGTTGCATTGATGCCCATGCTTGCTAATGCGCCCCTTATGATTCCGCATGGAAACCATAAAAACTATTCGTAGGGATCAGCTTTGTTTCTACTGTATCCACAATATTGCAAATTCCAATTCAAAAGTCTCTCGGAAATATCTGTCCTTCATAGAAGCCAGCTGCGATTATCCAGAACTGGAAGATCTAGGAATTAAAATATCATGATAGCCTAGCCACCCCAATTGAAACCTAGATTGAAAAAGATAAAGAGAACGTACCGGTTCCGCCCTCGCCACGGCATTGCCTCCTGGTTCCGTACTCATCCTACTAAACGGTCTAAATGAATTATCCGTCAACACGTACACGCCTCTATGATTCGTTTTTAGATTGTCAATCTGTTTCCTGAATACTAGCATCCAGAGATCTTTACACAGGAACTTTATTACGTCGAGGGTATCTGTGAAGCGCGGACGGGAGAGGGAGAAGCTGTGCGTAAGTGTCAGTAAATATTCATCATGAAAAGGGGGGATTAATCCTTTTAGCGGATTGTGGGGGAAATACCGTTCAACAAGCCCCTGACCAACTCTATACCCCAACGCTTCCAACCTCCAGAAGACTGCTTCTCGTTCCTCTTCCTCATCTAACTTCCGTTTTATCCCCGCCAGATCACTTTTCCCTACCTCGCCTATCCTTCCCGTCCCTGTCGCTTTCACTCCTGCCGCGCCTCCTACACTACCACCGCCTATGCTGCCACCTACGGCGGGAGTTTCTGCAGATTGTGAAGCTGGAGGTGGAAGAGAGGATGAAGGGTGAGAGGTGTCGGGAGTTATGTCATGAACGACGCGGTAGGCCATGGGTACGATTTCTATCATGAGGAGGTCTAGACAGGATGCGTTTAAGAAGGTAGCAGTTGGGTCGGAAGCGTTGTAGGGCGGTAGGGGGGAGTCGAAAGACATAATTGCGCTTTGTCCGTATTTTATCTGGCAAAAATAGGTATGTGGTTAGGATTGGGGAGTGCGACAAGAAGTTGGAGATTTGTAGGGAAGGCTGATGAAGTGAAGTGAGACCGAGGTGCCAAGACGAGGCTGGACTGTGGTTTTTGGAGATTTGAGTAGATTCTAATGAACTTTTGGCTGGAGGATTATTCTATTGATAAGCAATGCATTAATTCATCTACTGAAACAACACTATATGGCATTCGTAAACTGTAAATTACGCACTTGGATTATGTGTAAGTTGATTGATTGGCATTGTTTTGCTGTTTTGCTACAGCTAATAGACATTGCCATCACCTCTCAGTTTCCTCGCCCATAGACTCCCCATTGCTTCATATAGAGAAAGCAACCAAAAAGGTATCATAATATCTGGCATGGTCCTTCATACGCCTACGTTGATGCTTCCTTCGCCACAAAACGCCGTCCCAAAAAGCAAGCCTGTGGGAATTTTTAAATTTATCGTACAAGTAGAAGAAGTCATAAATAATCTCGAGATCGTCAGGTGGTTTCCTACTGTCGCGGATATACATTCATGGGATTTGGCGGACCTGGTCGAAATGTAGGAGGAAGCGATTGTGGCGGGGGGTACCCGCTGAATTGTCTCTTTGGAGCTCGATCTTCTGGTTCGTCTTCATCCCCGCTAGATGTTAGGTCGATAACAGCCGAAATTGGTCGTTTCCCACTAATAGATCCTGTTGCTCGCGACGGGATTGAAGAAGCAGTAGATGCTTCTCGATAAGGCGTGCTGCTCTGTACAAACCCGCGAGGTGTGCTCATTCTGACACTATCTCCAGATTTGGTAATTTCCACGATATCATCATCATCATCATCACTTGTACTTGCAACACCTCTTTGAGAACCTCGTTGTTCAGGTTCCTTGCGTATGTTCCATTTTCCATCTGGCTGTACCGTTACTTGTTCAGCAGATTTTGATGTATTCTTGAGAATATCTCCAAGGTATCTAAATAAATTCGTAAGCGGAGAGCCAAGTCAGATGCTCTGATTTACTTACTCATCAATTACCAACATATCATAAGGTGCCGACTGGTTGCAAATAGGACAGAGCCAGGTTGGGCCTTGTTCCTGTAACTGTAGGTATGAAGTACCGTCAAAACACTGGTTATGCCGGCAAGCCATTCCTCTACATGGTATAGCGATACGCAGTGTGGATAATGGACACTTCAACGACAAAACTGACGCGGTGGCCACAATGTCTGCATCTCGGGATTTGTTGACCACTGTATGAAATTAGTTCGGCGTGCTTAACGAGAAGGGTAAACCTACTATCGGCCACCACTGTTTCCTTGGTTATTCTCTTTCCTCCCTCAAGCTTCTTCGCCAGCTCTTCTACTTCTACAACCTTGACTAAATAGACGAGGAGGTAGAATTTCTGCAATTTAGTTAGCATTTCTCCTTCTTTATGTAGACGGAGCGAAATAAAAGGGGACAAGCAAGGTAATAAAGGCAAAGGGAGGGAGGATCTTTGGCGCTAACTTCAGATTTAGATTGAGATTGAGATTTATCACTCGCCTTGTTGGTGAGCGCGTACGTCATCGCGATCTTGTTTTCATAGTTGGGAATGTTGTGTTGCAACCGCAAGAGATTTGTGATATCGACTGGCCTCGTAGATCCAGGCTTGTTCTTTAGACCTCGTAAATTTGCCTTGACCTCGCCTCCATTGACCTTAATCTCTGACTGATGTGGGAACGAAACGTCTTGTCGACCGCTTGGTTCGGCAGAACAAAATACCATGACGCGCAATGACTTATCATTGGGTACTCGGAAAAGTGCTGGGTTTTCGCTCATTCTTAGGTGTAATTCAACCGTATGTCTATGTGCTTGCATAACTAAACATCGCCTCTTCGTCAGAACTGCTCACATTCCGATTTTTTTTTTGGCTATGTACCTTGACACTCTTTGGTATCTCCGAGTTGGGTTTGAATGGTATAGAACGGGCTAGACTTAAACTCAAGTGCTAAGAACGATTAGAAACTTCTTCAGATATTGGAGACAATCCTTCAACACGTACCTGCCGGAGCATAACCACGATAACCATTCACACCACCTAGTCCATTACCATAACTAGGTGCTGGCGCCATCATAGCCCCTGGAGAAGCTGAGTTTGTCATTTCTGGCCGTACCATAGTGTTGGGGTTTTCGATCATCCGTTTTAGACGATTGAAGCGGTTCAAATCGCCTACGGCAGAGTGTTGTTTTAGTCCTGGTGAAGGATGCATTAGTAAAACACAACTTCTCCCTTTGTGGTGGCGCAACGCCTCAAGACATTGTGAGGTTGAAGTCCCAGACTGTTAAGTGAATTGGAGAGGGTTTGGAAAGCTGAATGTTGCGCGAGGCTCCAACAGCCTTTCCCCCACCAAACCACATTATACTTACTATCAACTATCCGCTGCTGGAGTTCAGCCTTAAGGCCTTTCTTTGGAATACCCTCGTTCTCGCAGATCTGCTGAAGGATCTTATTAACGTAACCTGACCCTCTCAGGCGCTTTTCGGGGCCTTGCCAGTCGAAATGGCCAAAAGAACCAGGACCACCCCCCATCGAGGTCATATTCCTACGAACTAGAAATGATGGGTCTCAAACGAAAACGCAGGAACAGGGAGAAATGCAAAAGTGCGAGAGAAGATGGTTAAAGAAAAGGAAAATATAAGCATAGGTTGGTTTCTACGTAGTTGTGAATTCGTCTTTTTGTTGTAAAAGCAACTCGATTTCGATGATCATAAAAGGAAGGCGGGCACGGCAGAATCCAAAGGTTAGCCGCGACAGCGCTTAAGAAAGAAAGCTAATGAATAAATCTCAATGCCCCGCAGAAAGATCGCTGAATACCTTAGGCATTTCTCTTCTGCCAAACATTTGGACGAGTCAAATATACAGAACGACCGCTGACCATACTACCCAAATCAGACAGTATGGCAAAAGGCGCACGAGCAAGCACAATCAAGGCCAACAATTCCAAGTTGAAGAGCCGGGTATTTGGTCCCATTGAAACTGCCCGAACTGAGAGGTTATCTGCGAAACTTCTCGAGTTGGCCGCACAGCCAAAGCCACAATCGAAAGATGCTGATATTATGATGGATACTGAGAGTGGTATGTTTTATTTCGCGAATCAAAGTTTATATATTCTGACCGAGAACAGGTTCAGCAGAAGCCGCGGCCGGTTCCAAATCGGATGGCAAGCAGACAGATGGTAAGATAGATGCAATATTCCTAAGGCGTATAGGGCTCACAATCTCTAGATATGGATATAGACGGCGCACCAAAGACTACCGCTCCATCGAAAAGAAGTCTGCGAGTTGAAAAGCGAAGAAGCAGCAGTCGCAAAGCCTCTATCGTCTTCCCCAAATTCAAAGCAGGAAAAAGAGTTGGAGTGAAGTCAAAGCGGTCATAGTATGGCGGACTGGGGAGAATTCTGAGCAATTGGTTTCAGGCGTTCTGGCTGCATTCACTGGAGTTATGGTTTCCAAAAGATCTATGAGAAATGTCCCCTGGGAAGTAGATTACCCAGGCTCCTAGGGCGTCTTTTGCTTTAACTAGGTATGAAATGAATTACCTTGTGGTTTATAGCATAAAAATATGAAAAAGACGAAGTTTGCGCAAAACAAAACACTAGAATTCTCACGGCATAATATGTGTTCCTGTATTTTGCGCTCACAGAAATATTTCCATGCCAAGAAATCGATAAGAAAGCTTATCCTTCTGCACTAGCTACATAGGCTTCTGGCAGGTCAACCTCAACGTGTTGACTTCAATTCATCCCTCGATTTACTCTCTTCTGGACATGGCAGATTATTTTGCTTCTGCGCTGCTCATTTGGCGGATATACACATAAGAAGTATTCCAGATTGGCTCATTCTAGCCTACTAATCTTTTAATGGCGTTAAAAAGCTCTATCATACTGCTCATCGCAGCGAACATACTAATCCCAATTGCAATATTGGTATTTGCGAGTGGTTTCTTTCCCTATAAGCCATTCCTACCTGGTCTTGCTGTTGAACATGGCAAATCACCAGAAGCACCATTTGATAAGGTAGTTTTTATGGTGGTTGATGCGCTGCGAAGGTATGGAAAACAGCCAATATCCAGGGACAAGCTAATCGTAGCAGTGACTTTGTATTCTCGGAGCCATCTGGGTTTCAATTCACACAGAGGTAAGCTCCCTGTTCGGACTAGGATTTGATACAGGATCATTAGCTAATATGCACCAATAGTCTCATTTCAATTGGAGCTGCGCTCCCATTTACTGCTCATGCGACATCTCCTACCATTACCATGCCTAGAATCAAAGCTATCACAACAGGCTCTACTCCGTCCTTTCTTGATGTGATTCTAAACTTTGCTGAGTCGGATACCTCATCTAGTCTTTCAACACAGGATACTTGGCTGGCACAAATGAAAGCAAAGAAGGCTGGGAAGTTGATCATGTATGGGGATGACACCTGGCTCAAACTCTTCCCGGAGACTTTTGACCGTTCAGATGGGACATCGAGCTTCTTTGTTTCGGTCAGTCATGTTTAGAGACGTGTACATAGAACTAGGCTGAATATATTCGTTAGGATTTTACGGAGGTAGACAACAATGTTACCAGACATGTGCCAGATGAGTTAAAGAATGATGACTGGAATACTATGGTTTTGCATTATCTAGGCCTTGATCATATCGGACACAAGACTGGCCCTCGGGGGTAAGTCTTAGATCGATTATCCTTGAAATTCATCTAACGCCTAGAAGCCCAAACATGATCCCCAAACAACATGAAATGGATGGCATTGTTCGTCAAATTTATGAAGCCATCGAAACCGAAGCTTTCCTCAAATCTACTCTCTTAGTCTTATGTGGCGATCATGGAATGAACGATGCTGGTAATCACGGAGGCTCTAGTCCCGGAGAGACTTCTCCTGCTCTTGTCTTTATATCTCCAAAGCTCAAAGACATCACGTCAGGGTTGTTATCACCAGCTCCATTCAACGAAGATTTCCGATACTACAAGCATATTTCTCAGTCGGACATAGCTCCAACTTTAGGAGGCTTGCTTGGGTTTCCTGTCCCTCGTAATAATCTAGGGGCTTTCATTGCAGATTTTCTTCCATTGTGGCCTGGTAGGTAAATTCCCAGAATACAATACCCTTTGCTGATCTAATGTAGCAAGGGACCAATCCAGAATTCTAATGAAAAATGCCCAGCAAATAAATGGCGTTATATCAGCTACGTTTCCAGCTTTCGATGATGCTGCTTTTTCAAGAGATTGTAGCATTCTTTTGAACAATGTCGATGAACTCGCATGCAGCTGGAGACTTCTTAATACTCACTTGAAGAAGTTTGGGGAAAACGAAGACATCTTAGATGACAAACTACTTGTCTCCATATCTAATGTACGTCTTAGAGTTGTTTTATCTTACAACTCGCTGACTGAAATAGTGGATGAAAGAGGCTCAGGAGTTGATGCATGGTACAGCTAGCGATTATGATGTTTCCAAATTGGCTGCGGGACAAATTTTATCAGCAATTGCTCTTGTATCAAGCTTCGTTGCAGCTTGGGGACCTATAACTTGCTCTCTGAAAACGAGTCTTCCTTTTTTGCTAATTGCTTTGCTTTACGGTGTTATGATGTTTGCCAGCAGTTACGTTGAAGAAGAACAGCATTTCTGGTACTGGGGCAGCTCGGCATGGCTGGGATTGCTTGGGTTCAAAGCGTGAGTCAGTCTACAGTACTGTTCAGGATCTCTTACTAACTTCCTTTGAGTTTCCGAAAGTCACCATATCCTGTGACTATTTTTACATTACTTCTTACACTTGCTCTCTTAAGAATCATTCGACGATGGAATCAAACTGGACAGAAGTGGGCTGGTGAACCTGACATATCTCGAATGTTTTTCGATCATAAAGTTATGTTTTGGGGCCTTGTAGGCTCCACTTACTTATGGAACTTACAGTCTCTTTCCAGTCGCGGCTTTCCTCGTTTCCCTAAGTTAGCTGGAAGGGCTATTGGGGCAGCACTAGCTACAGCAGCAGTCACCTTTAAGTTAGCTTTTACCAACGAAGATTCGCCTGAACTTATGCTCTGGGCTAGTCCTTTAAATCCTGAATCAGGTGTTACATTGTTATCACGGGCTAGGATCGCGTTCATTGCTATTGGTATCGCACTTGCCTATACATTACTAACAGGAATTAACAAACCAAGACGAGCAGAAGGTATGACGTACCCCCCGTGTTTGCCCTATCTGTTACTGATAAATTCCAGCCACCATGCGGACCACCCATGACTTATTAGTTCTATTCTTGACTGTCCAGTCCCGAACCACCAATATCCCACTGCTGGTACTTTTCGAAGCTCTCTTCTACATAATCAAAGATCTAGACCTCGGTCTTGTTGAGATTACAACTACATCTTTATTATTACAATACATGTCCTTCTTCGCATTTGGCGGTTCAAACGCCATCTCATCGGTCGATCTCTCAAGTGCCTACAACGGTGTAAGCGGCTATAATGTCGTGGCAGTAGGCATCCTCACATTTGTTAGCAATTGGATTGGTCCCATATATTGGGCTTCCGCTACCAATATGCTGCTACTGCGCCTAAAGAGGCAGGGCCAGAAGAATTTGCTCTTTCAACATCTGGCTATGCTTACAGTTTTTGTGACCTGCAGTCTGTTCTTCGTGATGGCAGCTTGTACGATGCTTCGGACTCATTTATTCATCTGGACGGTGTTTTCGCCCAAGTACTTATTCAGCATGGCGTGGAGTATGGGTCAGCATCTGTGTATTAATATCGGTTTTGGGAGTCTTCTTTATTGGCTTGCGTGTTTGTACTCATAGAGCAGCATAAAAGAGCATAGGCCAGAAGGAAGTCAAGCTCATGAAATGGCGCACACATTAAGAATAGATAGTATATCATAAACCGTTGGGTTTATTCATCTCCTTTCCGCTTCTTTTTCCGTGAACTCGAACTATCACTATTACGAACCTTCACCTTCGCGGGTTTGTTCTCTGCTAAACTTCTCTTCTTGGTTTTTGTCGGCCTCTGAAGCTTACCAATCCCCTCCTCCTCTTCGAACAAATTACCGTCTGTATTCTTCGTAGTATTCCCTCTTTTTACCACTTCTCCAAAATCAACTCTCTCCGAACCACCGACAGGCTCTTCTGGCATATCACTCTTAGCCTCCTCTTTAACCTCTAGTTCTGGCCTCAGAGACTGCACAATTGCCCTGATCTGGGCCAACAGTCCCATTAACATGAGTCCCAAATTCGCATACTGTCCATCAGCAACCACAGTTGAAAAAGCTCTGTCACTAATCAGCCCCGATTCTCTTCCTCTACTCAGTCCCCAATGTGCAAGGAACAGAGCCCAGTGGGGAAAACTCACAAATAACACCGTTCCTCAATCCACTTCCCCAACCACTCTGCATGTTCTTCTACCCTCTCACGTGATTTCACTACGAAACGATTCTCCTTCCCGTCCGCAAACTTCTCATCTCGTTCTAAATCTTCGAGTTCGAAGATGAGTTTTTTGGTGTGCTGACGAAGCATGGAAAATGGTTTCCACCATTTAGCAACACGATGTTGATTTTTGTTGCGGTGGTAACATGGCGTTATTATGTGAGTGTAGAGGGAGGATAAGTCTTCAGCAGGAGTTGACATGATATAACGGTCTTTTAAAATTGTCGTCGTGTACGAGCTTGAGGTTATGGGGTCGAAAGGCGATTTAATCATGAAGCTGTCTTCTCTGCTTTGCCTGGAGGTCCGTCGGTCTATATTTTTTCAGGCTCGTAACCTTTAGCGAGCCCCCTAAATCCTTGGCATATCTACCTAACCCATTCACACCGAAGGTGTAGCATGTATACGCTTATCTGATTCAATGAGGAATCAAAAAAGAAAATGGCAAAAACTCAATTAAAGACTCATTCGTCTTCTGAGGAAACCTAATTTAATAGGGTTTATTATACTATTGATCGCCAGATCTCACCAACCCAGGCCCACTATGCATGGTGAGCTACTAGACAACTTGACCAGCTCCCCTGGTGCTAGCCTTATCCCGGGTTTGTATACTCAGACATGAACTTTGCAACTTATATACCTACAGGCTTTACTCTGGTGAATTAATGGCGAAGTTTAGCGATATCCCCTGAGTGCTTGGCAAAATTACATACCAAGCAAAGAACGGAAGACCTATGATCCGGGGACCTTTCATCCCTACATCATATCTCCTGTTGCCTGGGGGAATACCCTCACAAGGAGATGTTGGATTAGTTATACTACATAGAATTATGTTACTACTATGATCAAAACTTAAATATACCACAGTTATAGCTTCTATCTGAATGGATTAATGAAAAGACTGTGGTAGCCCAAGTCTTGCCCTGGTATGTATCAGGGGCTTTCAAATAACTCCAATGTGTTTAACAACCCAACTTTGACTTGTCATCCCATAATTCCAAGGTGCGTGTTGCTAGACGCTTTTACTTCTCATCTCGTCAGATATCTTTCTCCTCATATTCTCACAATTTGCAGAATTTCTTACCGTCAAGAATTGAGTTTGAGCCTTAGAAGCAGCTTTTACAGATTTCTTCCAGTCCGTCCGGCACCCGTAGAGACCACCTTCAGCTTCTCACCCGGGCAACAAACACTCTTGGCTATGATGATGTCGAATGGATGGAGAAATGCGGCAATTCCCCGCTGAGAATGGCACCTTCAATAGTGAGGGATTTGAAGATGAGTTCTCAGACGATATGTCGTGCCTCTCTCACGCACCAGCGACATGGCATGGGAAGCCCGAGCGGAGTTTTTCGAGGAAGACGGGAAGAGGATTAGATATGAAGGAGCAGAGGAGGAAGTAAATACATTGCGGAGTGCTTGAATCATCGCATCGAAGTTACTGAGCGGGGTAGTAACAAGGAAAAGAAGGTGCTGGCTGTGCCAGGGGATGAATAGAAGTCGTGCGCGGATCTACTAATGAAGCTCTTCTCCTACAGGCCTGGATATCGTTTGATGGCTAAAGAGTTTATCCAGCACGATTGGTTCAAGATGTAAATTGAGGGAAATATTCCGAAGCTACAGTTGAACCTTTTCCAAGAATGGAGACTTTTTTGACTGAAACTTAAAATAACAATATACATGTCCCACCCACGATGTCGAAATTAGGAGATGCAAATATGATGTGCAATTAGAAACAAAATACTTTTTTGATCAGCTAGTCATTGTTAAGTAAGTCACTACGGCAAGAACTTACAATGCCCACTTGTCGTCAAGGCATCCTAAATTACAAAACTCCTCCCAATTTCCCTTCAGCCAACATATCCCTAATCATCTTTCTTCGTATTTGCAAGTATAGTCTTCATCATCTCATTACCCACCCTCGTTGCCTCCCCAAATCTTGGCTCAAAGAAGCGCTGCGTACTTTCAAATCTATCTCTGTACCCTTCAAAATCCCCAAAATCGACACATTCACTCCATCCCCGCGCTGCAAATGTGAACTCCAAATCATCGCTCCGGAAAGTGTTGTCCTCAATCGCAATCCTAATCACTTCATCTAGAAGTGCTGGTTGGCGGTATAGGTATTCGGTGACGCCAAGCCAGAGACGGAAGAGGGGGGTGGAACAGATCATGTGGTCATAGGGAACGATGGAGAGAGACGACCAGCAGTCCACCATTGCGAGAAGGGAGAGATGGTTATTGGGGGTGGGTGTTTCTGGTTTCTTGCCTAAGGAAAAGCGATCAAGGACCTCGTCTTTTAGAAGTAATTCCCCATCCCAATTTCTACTCCCAAACACTTTCGCACCAGCTGTCTTGATGCGTTGCTCAAGTTCTTCTCTATGGCCACCCAACATCAGTTTATACAAATCAGTCACACTTTGCGCATACTGTTTAATCTGTTTCTTCGCATACGGATTCAATATTGCAAGTCCGGCATACACATGCCATTTTTGAGAATAGATCCTGAGTGTGAGGTTGATTTTGACATTCTCGATACCGCCAACGTAGCGAGCGATTTCCCATGGAAATTGGGCGTTGGCGTGCCAGGCTTTACCCATCGAGAGGAAGGCAGCGTGTGTAACAGCCTGAGTGTCGGCGGTAATGCGGTCGTGTGAGGCTGCAGACAGGTAGACATGCTTGGACTTAAGGCATGAAAGCACTTTTTCAACCTTTGCAAGACTGGTGGGGGAGGCACGGTGCTGGATTAGAACCTAACATCATGAGATTATAATTTTTTTTTATAGAGAAGTGGAGGTATATCTAGGAGATGCTCACAAGTGGTTGACCGGCTGGGTCGATATTGGGGCCATGAAGAGAGTGGCAGGAGATGATCTCAACGTCTTCTGGTAAGTGTTCCTCGAATGCTGCGATCTCGGGAGCTTTGCAAGAGGTTTGGCCGCCTACGATAGCACCTTGCTTAGTTGCTGTGATAGATTAGTTCTTGCACGTGCAATTAGATTGACCTTCATACATGGACCATATTGCGCTACGACTTTGTCAATGGAAGCTGCTTCAACGTTGTAGATAATATAGTCGCTGGATCTCGAGACGAGATGACCATTGGGAAATATGTGTACTCGATTCTATGCACTGCTCAGCACATGCTGCTAAAACTATCTATATACAAGGTGTTTACTCTATCTGCGAATTCCTTACAGAGGCCCTCGTACTTCTCTTCTCTGTCACATGCATTGACTCTATTCCTTATTATCAGTAGGAGCTTCGTGAAGATATTGCCTGAGGTTTGATGTTAGCATGTATTCCCTAAGATGGATCAAGACAAAGCATAAACATGTAGTTCTATTTCAGACAATGTATAAAAAGGTAGCTGAGATTTTTCATCAGTGAAAGCCAGCCGCCAGCAAGGTACCAGAAAGGTAGTCAAGCCAGCAGAAGACAATACTCGAGCCAAATGCACTCAAGTCATCATAATAGTGAGGTAAAAAAGGAATTGGAGCTTACCACTTGAGCTTCGACTCAGCGCTGACACAATAATTTGTGCCAGAAGATAGGGAAATTTACCTCCATCCTGCATCGCTGAGTCGCCTGGCGTACATCTTCCCCATGTCCCCCATGCCGATAATACCAACTGTAAAGTTGTCGAAATCCATTGTGCCGGCCATATCTATTCCCGAAGAATTTGAATCCCGAATGAATAGAAGCCCGAAACGAAAGTAGAAAGAACAAATAACCACAGTAAATCCCTTATCAAAACCGAAATAAAACAAACATATCAACACCAGATAAAGTCCCAAAGAAATGGAGGGAAGTATCGAGGTCAGAATATTTTAATGGTAGTTGAAGGTTCTTTAAAAGAGGTTGAGGGAAAAAAAGTTGTCTCTTAAGCTTCACGCTAAGACAAATCCCACCTTACTACTTTAGGAATAGGCGCCAAGTAAGCTCCGCACCACACAATTCTTGAAATCGACATCGCGAACTTTTTCGTTTCGAACTTCAAGATTTGAGAGATTTGATTGTCAACTCAAAACCATAGTCAACATGCCACCAAAGAAGGCCGCCCGTCCCGCCCAGGAGAACATCTCCTTGGGTCCCCAAGTTAGAGATGGAGAGCTCGTACGTTGCATCCCATGCGCGTCCAATACCATTGGGAACCCCTCCAAACTTCAGTATTGGACAGCCAGCTAACACAGAGGTTGTTCACAGGTTTTCGGAGTCGCAAGAATCTTTGCGTCCTTCAATGATACCTTCGTCCACGTCACCGATCTTTCGTACGTATTCCCATAAGCTGGGGGAGGAATTGCCCAGCTAGATATATATATATACACAAGAGAAGGTTCATAGGCTAACATTCTGGGTGATTCCAGTGGCCGCGAAACCATCACTCGTGTCACCGGAGGCATGAAGGTCAAGGCCGATCGTGATGAGTCCTCCCCATACGCCGCCATGTTGGCAGCTCAGGACGTCGCCATCCGCTGCAAGGAGCTCGGTATCAACGCTCTGCACATCAAGATTCGTGCTACCGGAGGTTTGTTTTATCCAAACCCTCAGATACGAA
>Ga0247734_1000930_pt1 | contig 23561 bp, 19 predicted proteins | sample UWRJL103311B2_FD_180933 | JGI IMG/M metagenome (GOLD analysis project Ga0247734, IMG submission 180933) | Plant litter microbial communities from Arlington Agricultural Research Station in Wisconsin, United States - UWRJ-L103-311B-2 | ecosystem: Environmental > Terrestrial > Plant litter >... | reverse complement strand
GCAATATTGCCATAAAGGATCTGTAAGTGGCCGGTGGCTTTAATCGGTTTTTCAACCGGCCATATAATATTCTGGTCGTCAAATTTTAATTCAGGTACATCTGCTAAGTTCTCGGCAATAGTTTTACCGGTTACGGTTAAGCAATCGCCGTGTAGCCAGCCTTGTGCCAGGCAATATTTCATCACCGCAGGCACACCGCCAATGTTGTGCAGGTCTTCCATCATGTATTTACCGCTTGGCTTCATATCGGCCAATACCGGGATACGGTTGCTGATGGTTTGAAAATCATCCTGCGTTACTTTAACGTCAACGCTTTTTGCCATGGCTATCATGTGCAATACCGCGTTGGTGCTTCCGCCCAATACCATAATTATCACCATAGCATTCTCAAATGCCTTGCGTGTCATGATATCGCTTGGTTTAATATCTTTCTCCAGTAAAATCTTAATGGCTTTACCTGCTGCTAAGCATTCTTCTTTTTTATCGTCACTCAGCGCCGGGTTAGAAGACGAGTAAGGCAAGCTCATTCCCAATGCTTCAATAGCTGCCGCCATAGTGTTAGCTGTATAAATACCACCGCAGGCACCTGCGCTCGGGCAAGCGTTTTTAATAACGCCCATAAAATCCTCCGGCGTAATTTGCCCTGCTATCTTTTTGCCCAAAGCCTCAAATGCCGATACAATATTAAGATCTTCACCTTTCCAGTGGCCTGGTTTTATAGTACCACCATATACCATTATTGATGGGCGGTTTAACCTGCCCATAGCCATAATAGAGCCAGGCATGTTCTTATCACATCCCGGCAGGGTAATTAGGCCATCGTAATATTGTGCGCCGGTTACAGCTTCAATAGAATCTGCAATTATATCGCGGCTCATTAACGAGTAACGCATCCCTTCGGTACCGTTGCTCATGCCATCGCTCACACCAATGGTGTGGAATATTAAGCCTACCAAATCTTCTTTCCAGATACCTTGTTTAACAATCTTAGCCAGATCGTTAAGGTGCATGTTGCAGGTATTGCCATCATAGCCCATACTTGCCACACCTACCTGTGCTTTTCTCATATCATCGTCTGTTAAGCCAATGCCGTAAAGCATGGCCTGGGCAGCCGGTTGGGTAGGATCCTGCGTGAAAGTTTTGCTATACTTATTTAACTCTATAGCCTCTGTAGTATCTGATGGACTCATTTTCTAAATTTTACGATCAACGTAACCAATAAATTTGTTAGTAGATTTTTAGGTTGCAATCTGTTTATGTAAGGTAGATATAGCTATTGCGAACAGCAATACTTTTCAAAAATAATTTTAAAAAGTATATAATTCTGATATTTTATATAGTTCAATATTAAAATCTGTTAAATGTATAAAATAAAGAATATAAAATTTTACAAACTATACCAAAGTTTAAAACGGTATTCGGTATGCTTTTTATGCATGCATAATAAAAAGCCGAAATTCTGCCTGAAATTGGGTGGAGGGGCAAAAAAGATGTAAGAATAGCATATAAGTTTGCTACACGGATAAACTAATTGCATCTTTAAATACTTAAGAAACATTAAATGAAAAAAGCCTTAACCTTAGTTTTGCTATCTGTTAGTTTTTACTGCTCTGCACAAAAAGTAAAGTTAGAACTCAACCTGCAAAAAGATAGTACCTATTATTTAACTACCAACGCTAAAATGAATATAGACCAACTACTGAATGGCGAACACCAGGTAGCAATAACAACTATAATGGGCAAACTGGCTAACAAAGTAGTAGCTGTGCGTGATACGATATATGAGTTGGATGTGCAGTATAAAGGCCTGGGTATGCATATGGAATTAGGTGAAAAAGTTATTGATTTTAGCAGCGATAAAGATGATTCCTTTTCTAAACTCATGAGCACCATGCTAAATAAATCCTTTACAGTGATGATCAGCAAAGCCGGAAAAATTATAGAGGTTAAAAATACAGATGTTCTTTTTGCAGGCTTGTTCGATAGTATGCCACAAGCATCAGATGCACAAAAAGCACAGTTAAAGGCCCAGTTACAGCAATCATTTGGCGAAAAATCTATAAAAGGTAACCTGCAGGAGGCATTTGTGATTTTTCCTAAAGCACCATTATCTGTTAATGGGAAATGGGTAGCTAATACCAATATGGAGGCCGCAGCAGTATCATCTAAAACAAAAACTACTTACACCTTAAATAGTATTACAGGCGATTATTACGAGATTGGTGGTGCAGCAATTGTATCGGCAGATAAGGATGCCGCTTACAAGCAATCGAGCTCTATGTTTATGAGATTGACAGATATAAACGGCACCACCACCACCACTCTTAAGCTCGACAAGAAAACCTGCTGGATAACAGAAGCGCACATTCTAAAGAACGTTAAAGGCACCATGGAGATAAAAAAGGAATTAAGCGGAGCAGTGCTGATGACCTACCCAATGATAATAGATGCTAATTCAACGCTAATGGGAAAGTAACTCCGATAAATAACCTCCACAAAAAAGGTCCGAACTACAAGCCCGGACCTTTTTTAATATCAGTAGGAATGTTTTACTTCTGTGTAATACCTTCTGCTAAAACAGTTACTTTATTATTTAAAGCTTCAACAACGCCTCCTTTAACAAAAAATATGGTTTCGTCTTTTGCCGAAATTCTTATTGTAAGCTTACCATCGTTTAAAGTAGAGATGATAGGCGCGTGGTTGTTCAGGATCTCAAAAGAGCCCAAAGTACCGGGCAGGGTAACTGAAACAGCTTCGCCTTCGAAAACTTTTTTATCAGGAGTAAGGATTTCTAATGTCATTTTTTGGGTATCAAGTATTTAGTATCAAGTACCAAGTAAATATTAAAAGTATCAGGTAAGTAAGCAATATTCTTCTTGCTACCTGATACTTTGTACTTGCTACTAATTATTAGCTTCTGCTATTAATTTTTTACCTTTTTCAATAGCATCTTCAATGCTGCCTACAAGGTTAAATGCTGCTTCAGGGTACTCATCAACTTCACCATCCATAATCATGTTAAAGCCTTTGATAGTTTCTTTAATATCAACCAATACACCTTTTAAGCCGGTAAATTGCTCAGCTACGTGGAAAGGTTGTGATAAGAAACGCTGCACTCGGCGTGCGCGTGATACAACCAGCTTATCTTCTTCAGAAAGCTCATCCATACCTAAGATAGCGATAATATCCTGAAGTTCTTTGTAGCGCTGCAGGGTTTCTTTAACGCGCTGTGCTGTATTGTAGTGCTCATCACCTAAGATAGCAGGGCTAAGGATACGTGAGGTAGAATCCAATGGATCCACCGCAGGGTAAATACCAAGCTCGGCAATTTTACGTGAAAGTACGGTTGTTGCATCTAAGTGGGCAAATGTAGTTGCCGGTGCAGGGTCGGTCAAGTCATCCGCAGGCACGTAAACGGCCTGTACAGATGTAATTGAACCACGTTTTGTAGACGTGATACGCTCTTGCATGGTACCCATCTCAGTTGCCAGTGTTGGCTGGTAACCTACCGCAGATGGCATACGGCCTAATAACGCCGATACCTCAGAACCTGCTTGTGTAAAGCGGAAGATGTTATCAATAAAGAATAAGATATCGCGGCCTTTACCTTCAGCATCACCATCGCGGAAATACTCAGCAATAGTTAAGCCCGATAATGCCACACGTGCACGTGCACCGGGAGGCTCATTCATCTGACCGAATACGAAGGTAGCTTTTGACTCTTTTAAAGCTTCAGGGTCGATCTTAGATAGATCCCATCCGCCTTCTTCCATAGAATGCATAAATGCATCACCATATTTTATAATGCCCGATTCAAGCATCTCGCGCAGTAAGTCGTTACCTTCACGGGTACGCTCACCTACACCTGCAAACACCGATAAACCGGCATAAGCTTTCGCGATGTTATTGATCAGCTCTTGAATTAATACTGTTTTACCTACACCGGCACCACCAAACAAACCAATTTTACCACCTTTTACATAAGGCTCTAATAAATCAATTACTTTGATACCTGTAAATAATACTTCCGACTCGGTAGAAAGGTCTTCAAAGCGGGGAGGGGTAGCGTGGATAGAACGACCGTTAGTTTTGTCCAGATCGGCAATACCATCAATAGCATCGCCAACAACGTTAAATACACGGCCTTTAATATCATCACCAACCGGCATCTTAATATTCGCTTCGGTATCTAAAACTTTCATACCGCGCAGTAAACCGTCGGTAGAGTCCATGGCTATTGCACGCACACGGTCTTCACCTAAATGCTGCTGAACTTCTAAAATAATTTTTTGTCCGTTGTCTTTTGTGATCTCAAGCGCATCATAGATCTTAGGAAGATGTGCATCATCAGCGAAACTTACGTCAACTACCGGACCAATGATCCGTGATATTTTTCCAATGTTTGGCATATATAACCTGGTGTTTTAAAGAATTTTAAATGAAACAGATACACTTTAAACAAAACGGTACTATTTCAGAGGCGCAAAGTTAAGGTTTATAACCAAATATTTAAATAGTTACGGCAATAAACTTGCAGGTTTTTTATTCAATAATTTTTAGTACGTTTGAAACCCAATTTTAAACAATAAATTATTTTACGTAACCTTTAATTAATGAAAAAACTTTTACTGCTAATGCTTTGGCTGTCGCCTGCGCTTGCCTTTGCACAGGGGTTTCAGGTAAATTTACTTGGCCAAAAGCAAATTGGTATGGGCCACACGGGTACCGGCCTGGTTCAGGATGGCTCCTCAATTGCCTTTAACCCCGGCGCCGTAGCCATGCTGAGCGATAATTATATACAGGCGGGTATCAGCCCGTTATGGTTTAAATCGGGCTTTCAGCCTACAGGCAGTAACACCACTTATTTTACAAAAGATAAAGTAGCCACACCATTGGCAGGCTATGCGGTATGGGGGCCAAAATCATCTTTCTGGAAATTTGGCATCGGCGTTTATACCCCTTTTGGCGGCCTTACCGATTGGGGTAACAACTGGCAGGGCAAGTATGTATTAGAAAGCCTTGACCTTAAAGCCATATTTATACAGCCAACAATAAGTATTAAACTGGCCGATTTTTTAAGCATTGGCGGTGGGTTTATATACAACCACGCCACGGTAGATCTGCAGCGCGCCATCCCTGTAGCAGATGCTAATGGGCAGCCCGGCCAGGCACGTTTAACCGGCAGCGGCAGGGGCTACGGCTGGAACGCGGGGATCTTCATGAAAACAGAGGCCAATATCACCGTAGGGATCAGCTACCGGTCGAGAGTAAACACTACTATTAATAAAGGCGATGCCATGTTTAGTGTAGCGCCATCGCTGCAAGGTAGTTTCCCCCAGCCAAATACTTTTACGGCGGGCATCCCATTGCCGCCAACCGTATCGTTGGGACTGGGTTTCTACCCTTCAGCAAAATGGACGCTGGCCTTTGATGCTAACTTGCTTGGATGGAGTACCTACAAAGTGCTTGCATTTGATTATGCTACAAACACATCTGCCTTACAGGATACCTATTCGCCGCGTTTTTATAAAGATGCTTATGCATTGCGCGGCGGTGCCGAATATAAAACTACAGATAAACTGGCGTTGCGCTTAGGCGGTGGATACGCAAGTACCGCGGTAAAAGATGGGTTTGTAACCCCGGAGGTACCCGATGCAAACCGTTACTATTTAACAGGTGGGCTGGGCTATAGAATTACCCCTAAGTTAGATGTAGACCTTTCTTTTGAGTACGAGCACCTGTTTAGTCGTACCCATGTTAATTACGAAAGCAATCTATCGGGTACGTACAAAAGCAACGTATATATCCCGGGTATTTCATTAGCTTATCACTGGTAGTATTTAATATCGAAAACATATGAAGACGTTAAAACAATACATATATCTTTCTGCGGGGCTGCTGTCACTGGCATCCTGCAAGCCTTCTTTTGAAACCCCAACGGGTACTAAAGGCAGTGCCGATTTTACCCGGTACATATCGGTTGGTAATTCTTTAACCGCCGGTTATGCCGACGGTGGTTTATACCTCGAAGGGCAGCTTAACTCGTACCCCAGCATTATTGCCAAACAAATGGAGGCAGTTGGTGGCGGTACTTTTGCGCAGCCACTGTTTAATGCAGATCAGCCGGATGGTTCGGGCTATCTTAAATTAACCGGTTTTAATCCGGACGGTACGCCAATAACAACCACTGTAAAAGATAAACATGCGGTACGCGGCACGGCAGATATACCAGGCTTTGGCACGGTTACCCTGTACACTAAATACACAGGTGATATTAACAATTACGGTGTGCCTGGCATTAAACTGCAGCAAATTACTTATGCGCCTTATGGTAACCTCAACGGGTTTTTCGAGCGCATGCTTCCGGGTAACCCGCCTACTAACACCACCACTTATCTGGATTTTGTAACCGCCAAGCCTTTTACCTTTTTTACTAACTGGCTGGGTAATAACGATGTGCTGGGTTACGCAACAAGCGGCGGTGCAGGAGATGTGCTTACTGATAAAACGCAATTTAACCAGTTATATAACTTAGCAGTTGCAAAACTAACGGCCGCAGGGCAAAAGGGAGCGGTAGCTACCATTCCGGATGTAAGTACTATTCCGTACTTTAATACCATTACGGTTGATGCTATTGTTGCGGGTGTAAAGAAAGCCAACCCAACAGTGGCCGGTATTTACATTAGTGCCCGTACGAGCAGTGTATTGGCTACCACTACCTATGCACCGCGTTTAGCTACATCTATCGACAGGATTATTTTAACCTTTGATACCAAGAAGATAGGCCAGTTAGTAACAACGCCTTTTGGTAACCTGCCTTATGGCTTAACACAATATAGCCCTGTTGATAACCAGTACGTGTTAGATGTAAATGAAATAGCTTTAACTAAAGAATATGTAACTGCTTACAATACTACCATTAAAGCTGTGGCAGCATCAAAAGGCCTTGCTGTATTTGATGCCTATACTTTTCTGAATGATCTTAAAACAACAGGTAAGGTTATAGATGGTGTAAGCCTTAACTCCAACTACATAAGCGGTGGTGTGTTTTCTTTAGATGGCATCCATTTAACCCCTCGCGGTTACGCTATTGTAGCCAATGAATTTATAAAAGCTATAAACGCACAATACAGTTCCTCTATCCCGCAGGTAAATATTTCTGCCTATAACGGCGTTAAGTTTCTGTAACGGCAGTTAGTTTATAGATGATGGTTCATAGTTTATGGCAGTTCCTGCCTAAATTATGAACCATTTTTTGTTTTTGACTGATTTAGATACGGCTCTTATAATGAACCATCAACTATTATCTTGAACTAAACTCTAAAACTATTTTCCCCATGTGCTCGCTGCTTTCCATTAACGTGTGGGCTTGGGCGGCTTCATCTGCCGGGAAGGTTTTGTAGATAACGGGTTTTATTTTGCCTGCGGGGATGAGCGGCCAGATGTGATCTTCCAGCTTTTGGGCAATGGCGCTTTTAAATGCCACATCCCGCGACCGCAGCATCGATCCGGTGATCACTAAGCGTTTCCGCATTATGGCGGCAAGGTCTACCTGTACATCTTTACCCTTCATGGTATTGATCATCACCAGCCGGCCATCATCAGCCAGGCATTGGATGTTTAGTGGTGTGTAATTGCCGCCTATCATATCCAGTATCACATCAATGCCTTTGCCGTTGGTGAGCTCGTTAATGGCTTCGTTGAATTTTTCTTCTTTATAGTTGATGGCTTTATCGGCTCCCAAAGCTTCACAGAATTTGCATTTATCGGCAGAGCCTGCGGTAACATATACAATGCTGCCTAATGCTTTTGCCATTTGTATGGCCGTTACACCAATACCGCTGCTGCCGCCATGTACCAGCAAGCTTTCGCCCGGCTGCAGGTTTACCCTGTCGAACACATTGCTCCAAACCGTAAAAAATGTTTCGGGCAGCGATGCTGCTTCTGCAAATGATAAATTATGCGGCACGGGCAGGCACTGGCCTTCGGGTACATTACAGTATTCGGCATAAGCACCACCAATCACCAGGGCACAAACCTTATCGCCGGTTTTCCAGCGGGTAACGTCTGTGCCAACTTTCGGTTACTATGCCGGCAAGTTCCAGTCCGGGAATGTCTTTTGGTGCACCTTCCGGCGGCGGGTAGTTCCCTTTGCGCTGCGCCACATCCGGGCGGTTAACACCTGCTGCCATTACTTTTACCAATACTTCGTTGGCTGCATAAGCAGGTACAGGCTTTTCTGCCGGTTGTAAAACTTCCGGCCCGCCGGGTTGGGTAATAATGATTGCCTTCATGTTGCAATACAAACATTGGTAAAGCTGCAAAGTTGGCAAATTCTCATCTTTTATTCACTCCTCAAACTCTCCACCGGATTCACCAGCGCTGCATTTATTGATTGAAAACTAACGGTAATAAAAGCAATAACCAGCGCGCCTGCGCCTGCTGCTGCAAACACCCACCACTGGATGTTTTGGCGATAAGCAAAGCCTTGCAGCCATTTTTGCATCACCAGCCAGGCCAGCGGCGCGGCAATAACAATGGCAATGATCACCAGCCTGATAAAGTCCTTGGATAACATGGCTACCAATGTAGATACCCCCGCACCCAATACTTTGCGGATGCCCAGTTCGCGGTTGCGCTGCTCGGCAGCATAGGCTGCAAGGCCAAACAAACCCAGGCAGGCAATGATGATAGCCAGCGAGGTGAAAATGATGAACAGCTGGCCTATGCGCTGCTCGGAACGATACATAGCGTTAAAATCCTCATCCATAAAAGAATAGTTGAATGGCTCGTTGGGGGCAATGCTTTTCCATTTGCCTTCTATCTGCTTCAACAAAGCAGGCAGGTTGCTGGTACTTGCTTTTACGTTTAAACTGGCCATCCAGTCGTTAGCCATTACCATTACCAGCGGGGTAACATTATCCCTTAACGAACTGAAGTTAAAATCCTTCACCACGCCTATTACATGATACTTTCTGGCATGTTCGCCCTGGCCGTTATAAATAGTTTGATTGATAGGATCGTTAGCGAAGCCCAGCATGCTTGCAGTAGTTTGGTTTATAATAATGCCTAATGAATCTGTAGAAAGCTGACTGGAAAAGTTACGGCCTTTTACCAGGCTCATGCCCATAGTGCTTATATAATCTTCATCAACCGGCCAGTACTCGGCAAACATACCGCCTTTGTGCTCTTTGGAGATGGAGTTTGTCCAGCGGTTTGTGCCGGTGGGCAGGTAGCTGCTTAAGGTAGCATTACTGATGCCCGACAGTTGTTTCAGCTCGTTCTTCAAGATTTTGGGATCGTGCAGAACCTGCGCGTTTTTAATAACAATTACCCTATCGCGTTCAAATCCGAGGTTTTTATTCTGGATATAATTGAGTTGATTATAGATAACCAGCGTGCCGATGATCAAAAATATGGAAATGGCAAACTGTGTAACCACCAAAAAACTGCGCAATGCACCGCCTTTAAACCCGGTAGATATTTTACCTTTTAATACATGGATAGGCTGAAATGCCGAGAGAAAGAAAGCAGGGTAGGAGCCGGCCAATACACTCACCACAACAGTTATCAGCAGCAGCATTGGAAGGAGCCAAACGAAGGTTTGCAGTCTGATAACTATCTGCTTGCCGGCAATATCATTAAAAAGCGGCAGCAAGGCCCATGCGGCCAGTGCGGCAATAACAATAGCTGTAAACGTAACCAATACAGATTCCGACAAGAACTGGGCAATAAGATACTTACGGCTTGACCCCAATACTTTACGTACACCAACTTCCCTTGCGCGGTTTGCGGAGCGGGCTGTAGATAAATTCATAAAGTTGATACAGGCCAGCAGCAAGATAAACAGCGCAATTGCGGAGAAAATATAAACGTATTCAATATTGCCATTGGGGGCCAGTTCACGCTGACGGTTAGATTTGAGGTGAATATCTGTTAACGGGGTTAAGTTCATGCGGATATAGTTGCCCTTTGAGGAGAACTTATCGTAATCAAAATCTGCCGTGTTGATATTGCGGCGCATCAGGCCATCAAACTTGGCTTCCAGTTTCTTGTGATCTGCGCCGGGTTTAAGCAATATGTAGGTGTTGGTGTTAAAATGCGACCAGCTATGATCGGTATTCGGCGCAAGCGGGATCAGGAAATCTGCCCGGAAATGTGATTGCGAAGGTATATCACGCATTACCCCGGTAACATTGTGTACCGAACTATCACCAACCATCATCAGCGTTTGCCCTACGGCAGCGGTGTTGCCAAAATACCTTTTTGCGGCAGACTGGCTGATAACAATAGAGGTTGGGTCATTTAAAGCCGTATGGGTATCACCCGCGAGCATGGGCATGGTGAAGATCTCAAGGATGCTTTTATCGCAGTACAGCACTTTATCTTCCACCAGGTTTTCGTTGCCTTTTTTAAAGCGGATGTTCATGGCAACAGATAAGCGGGCTGTTTTTAATACCTCCGGGAAGTTGCTTACCAGGGCATCGCCAACGGGCGGGGCAACCAGCGCAAATGACGAAACGGTTTCGCCATATTTAAGATCGGTATTGATGCGGTAGATCCTGTCGTATTTAGTGTTGTACCTGTCGTAGCTTAGTTCATCAACCACATAAAATACAATGAGCAGGCAGGTAGCTAAACCCAGTGCAAGGCCCAATATATTAATAAATGTAAAGCCCTTGTTTTTTAGCAGGCTGCGGAATGCCGTTTTAATAAAATTCCTGATCATGATTATAATGGTTTAAATTGCATTATCGTGCTGCTGATAAGCAAAGTAAATCTATAACTAAATATTTAGTTATTCAAATAAATCTGTCAGAAAAATATTTTATTCGCTCTTCAAGCTCTTTGCGGGATTAGCCATTGCCGCTTTAAACGATTGCGAACTGATGGTAACAAAAGCAATAACTACCGCGCCCAAACCCGCCAGGGCAACTATCCACCATTGTATGTTCTGCCGGTAGGCAAAGCCCTGCAGCCATTGCTGCATGCTAAACCAGGCAAGCGGTGCGGCAATGATAAACGAGATCAGCACCAGTTTAATAAAATCTTTAGAGAGCATGCTTACAATGTTGGTAATGCTTGCGCCCAGCACCTTGCGAATACCAATCTCTTTATTGCGCTGTTCGGCAGCGTAGGCGGCAAGGCTGAATAAGCCCAGGCAGGCAATAACCACAGCCAGCGTAGTAAAGCAAAGAAACAGCGTGCCGGTACGCTGCTCGGTACGGTAAGCGGCATTAAAATCTTCGTCCATAAAGGAGTATTCAAAATGCTGGTTGGGGGAGAGGGCGTTCCATTTACGTTCGGCTTGTGCTATGAACGAGGTTAAGTTAGCGCTATTTACCTTGATGCTGAGCGCGCCTTTATCTTCGCCCAGTAGCATCACCACGGGTGTAATATTATCCCGCAGCGAGCTAAAATTAAAATCTTTCACCACGCCTATAACATGGTACTCCTTCATTGTGGGTTGATTAGGAACACCTACTGCCCGGTATAGCTTTTTATCCAGCGGGTCATTAGTATAACCCAGCATGCGGGCCGCGGTTTCGTTAATAATTATTGCTAAGGAATCATTAGCTAATTGTTTTGAAAAATTCCGGCCCTTAGCCAGGCTCATACCCATGGTATTGAGGTAATCTTCATCAACCGGCCAAAGTTCGGTAAACAACGCGTTTTTAGGATCGGGCGTTTTATCGCGGAATACCCCATCGGGTGCGCGTACCACCCCGGTAGGTAAAAAGCCGCTCAGCGAGGCATTCTCCACGCCGGTTAGTTGCTTGATTTCCTGCTTCAGCACTTTGGCGTTTGATGCTTCGTTTACGTTTTTGATCACCATTACCTGGTTGCGTTTATAGCCAAGGTCTTTATGCTGAATGTAATTTAACTGGTTGTAGATCACCAGCGTGCCGATGATCAGAAATATAGAGATAGCAAACTGAAACACCACTAAAAAATTGCGGAAGTTGCCGCCCTTAAAACCGCTGGCCACTGTGCCTTTTAACACGCTGATAGGCTGAAACGCCGAAAGGTAAAACGCAGGGTAGGAACCGGCCAATACGCCGACAACCAATACAATTACAACAACAGATGGAAGCAGCCACAGCAGGGTTTGCGCGGTAACCACCATCTCTTTACCTGCCATCTGGTTAAACAAAGGCAGCAAGGCCCATGCAGCCAATACCGCTATAATGGCCGCACCGACTGTAACTAAAACAGATTCTGATAAAAACTGTGCGATAAGATAACTGCGTGATGATCCTAACACTTTACGCACACCCACTTCCCTGGCACGGTTGGCCGAACGGGCGGTGCTCATGTTCATAAAATTAATGCAGGCAATAAGCAATACAAACAATGCAATAGCCGAAAAAATGTATACATAAGATGCACTGCTGTTGGCGCCAAGTTCGTACTGGCGGTTAGAATACAGGTGCACATCGGTGAGCGGAGTGACGCTCAGCCGCATGTAATTGCCGCTTTTCTCCATACGTTCGTAATCTGTACCCATTTGTTTCTTCATCAGGCCGGCAAGCTTGGTTTCAGACGTTGCTATAGACGTACCGGGCTTAAAAAAGATATAAGTAGTGTAACTGATGTTGTTCCAATCGTTGCTTTTTGCATCTGTACGCCCGGCAATCGATAAGAAAAAATCATAGTTAAAATGCGATTGGGCGGGTACATCTTTAATTACCCCGGTTATTTTATAGTTGGTATTGTTGCTGGTGATTAAGGTTTGCCCAACAGCATTGGCGTTGTTAAAATATCTTTTGGCGGTGCTTTCGGTAATAACCGCCGTGTAGGGATCGGACAGCGCAGTTCGGGCATCGCCATTAATAAATGGCAGCGTAAACACACTAAACATCTCCGAATCGGCATACAGCACTTTATCTTCCTGGATAAACTCGCCGCCCTTCTTCAGTCGTACGCCCTGGTCGTGTATCAATCTCGCCGCATGTTCAACCTCAGGGAAGTTGTTTTTTAAAAATGCGGCAAGCGGCGGCGGCGATATGGCAAAAGATGAGGTATTACCGCCGTATTTCAGATCGGTATTAACACGGTAGATCTTTTGGGCATTGGTGTTGTACTTGTCGTAACTTAATTCATCAACCACATAAAAAACAATCAGCAGGCAGGTAGCCAGGCCCAATGCCAGCCCTGCGATATTGATTGTGGTAAACCCTTTGTTTTTTAACAGGCTGCGGAAAGCGGTTTTGATGAAGTTTTTAAACATATTAAAATTGTGTAAGGTTTAGGCTCTCTCTATTATAGATGGCTTAAACCGTTTGGTAATTATTAGGTGCCGCTAAGTTATTTAATAGGCTGATACGCAACTGTTAAATAAAGTTAAACCTTGCCGGTGTAAAAAATTGACACAGTAATTATTGCAGCTGTTATAAACTTTGCTTTAAATAGTATTCATTTGTAAAAACAAAAACACTATGTCGTTACAAGCTGGCCAGCCGGCCCCACAGTTTAAATTAACATCATCAGATCTGAAAGAAGTTTCTCTGGCCGATTTTAAAGGGAAGAAAGTAGTTATCCACTTTTTCCCGTTGGCATTTACAGGTGTTTGCACTACGCAGCTTTGCACTATGCGCGATAGCTTTGGTTATTATGACGGGCTTAATGCGCAGATATTGGGTATTTCGGTTGATTCGCCATTCACACTGGCAAAGTTTAGAGAAGAGAACGCCTACCAGTTCCCGCTTTTATCAGATTTTAATAAAGATGTATCATCTGCCTACGGCGCTTTATATGCAGATTTCGCTTTCGGTATGAAGGGAGTATCTAAACGCGCGGCTTTTGTAATTGATGAAGAGCAGAATATTATCTACGCAGAAGTGCTTGAAAATGCAGGTGAACTGCCAGATTTTGAAGCTATAGCTGCCGTTGTTAAATAAAGGCGATATTTTTTATTGAATATTTTCCGTTCATTATCAGCGGGTTGTTGGGTATAATTTAATCTGCCTGAAAGATATTTTAAAAAAGTTTGCAAGGGATACATAAATATTCTATTTTTGCAGTCCTTTAAAAACGCACTCGTAGCTCAATTGGATAGAGCGTCTGACTACGGATCAGAAGGTTAGGGGTTCGACTCCCTTCGAGTGCACATTAATATAATCACTTAGGAGTTTAAATCCCTTCAAGTGCATAGTAACCGCTTATCAAATACTAATTCATAAGCGTAAAAATTTAAGCCTTTGTGTAATGTTCCCAAAGGCTTTTTTAATTTTAAATATAAGGGATGCTTAACTTAGTACTGTTTGGTCCCCCCGGAGCAGGGAAGGGTACTCAATCACAAAATCTTATCGAGAAGTTCGGGTTAATTCATCTTTCAACAGGTGACTTGCTGCGTAGCGAAATTGCCAACGGTACTGAGCTTGGCCTCGAAGCAAAAAAACTGATGGATGAAGGGCAGTTAGTGCCCGATGCGGTTGTGATAGGGATGATCAGTAATAAGCTTGACGCTAACAAAGAAGCTAAAGGCTTTATTTTTGACGGTTTCCCGCGTACGGTGGCACAAGCTGAAGCACTGGACGAACTGCTTACCTCTAAAAAATCGGCCATATCCGGCATGATCGCTTTAGAAGTTAACGACGATGAGCTGGAAAGCCGCCTGTTACTACGCGGTAAAAGCTCGGGCAGGCCCGATGATGCCAACCCGGAAGTTATCCGCAAACGCATTGTTGAATATAATACTAAGACTGCACCGGTTGCAGGGTTTTATAAAAACCAAAATAAATTTACAAGTATAAACGGCATAGGATCCGTAGAAGAAATATTTGCTTCTATCCTTGCTGTTATAAATACATACTAAGGATTTTGGATTTCGAATTTTCAATTTCGGATTTATTTCTGGATTAAATTCGAAATCCAAAATCCGACATTCGAAATCTTCCAATTATGTCCCAGGGTTCAAATTTTGTTGATTATGTAAAGATCTGTTGCCGCTCCGGTCACGGTGGGGCGGGTTCTTCGCATTTACACAGAGATATTTTAACCTCGATGGGTGGCCCCGATGGCGGCGACGGTGGCCGAGGCGGGCACGTTATTGTAAAAGGTAACGCCCAGTTGTGGACATTGCTGCACCTTAAGTTCCGTAAGCACGTTATTGCCGGCGACGGTGATCCGGGCGGCAGTTCACAAAGATCAGGTAAAACCGGCCGTGATGAGATCCTGGAAGTACCGCTGGGTACTATTGCCAAAAATGCCGAAACTGGTGAGATCTTATTCGAGATCAGCACCGATGGCGAAACCAAAATACTTTCTAACGGCGGCCGTGGCGGTTTAGGTAACTGGCACTTTAAAACGGCTACCAGGCAAACCCCGCGTTTTGCACAGCCTGGCGAAGAAGGCCAGGAAGACTGGAACATCCTCGAACTAAAAATACTGGCCGATGTTGGTTTGGTAGGTTTCCCTAATGCGGGTAAATCAACCCTGCTGTCGGTAGTATCTGCAGCCAAGCCGGAGATAGCCGATTACGCCTTTACAACGTTGGTGCCTAATTTGGGTATTGTGGGTTACCGTAACAATAAATCGTTTGTTATGGCCGATATACCGGGCATTATAGAGGGTGCATCACAAGGCAAGGGCCTGGGCATCCGTTTCCTTCGCCATATCGAGCGAAACTCGGTGCTGTTGTTTATGGTTCCGGCTGATACGGCAAGAACAATCACCGAAGAATACGAGATCCTGCTGAGAGAACTGAACGAGTACAACCCCGAACTAATGCATAAGCCCCGCGTGCTGGCTATTACCAAAAGTGATATGTTGGATGAAGAACTGCAGGCAGAAATGGAAAAGGACGTCCCTGCGGACATCCCTTATGTGTTCATCTCCTCGGTAGCACAAAAGAACATTACTGAGCTGAAAGATCTGCTTTGGAAAGAGATAAACAGGTAAGCCTGTTTACCGGGCCTTATCGGCAAAGTAGAGTACGTAATCGTCGCTTAGTTCTTTAAGTGAAAACCCCTTATATCCCGGGAAGCTTTTTAAATACATGGTAGCCCGTATACCAATGTAGCTGGATGGTAGCAGGATATATATTGGCCCTGCATGGCCCTTGTGCAGGTAATCTTCCTCGAAATTTATTTTTAATTCCGGCGTAAGCGCATTTAGCGTGATCACCCTGTTTTGTTTTATTTCTAAAGCGAGATCTACGCTGGTGAATACAAATATGGCATTGTGGTGCAGCTTATCAAGCTGTGTAATATAATCTAAAGAAGGCTGATCTATAAACTGCTGCGAGATACCCGAGGTGCCCCTTGCGCATTCATCTTTTAAAACCTGGTAAGCTGTGGCATAGTACGCAATGCTCATACCACCGATAAATAATACTACACAGCCAAACGCCCATTTATACGGCGGTTTTATATGGCTGAAGATAAACAGCGTACCCGGAACGATCAGTAAGCCTATCACACGGAAATGCCTGCTCTCATAAGAGATATTCATTTGGCGCAGGTAAGCATAGCTAAAGAATAGTATTGATACTACATAGAATGTAGTAAGTAATAGCCTGTAATCCGAATTAGGTACATGCCTGCGAATAGCTGAGATCAATGCAATACTTAAAGCCGCCATTAAAACAATGATGACAATAGCCCATGCATAGCTAAAGATCACTACATCGTTATGTAGGATCAACCCGTTTGCCAGGTCATCTACCGAGAATCCCGAAAGCAGCGGTGAGGCCAGTGGAAAGGTAAATGTTTCCCATTTGAGAGCCAAACCGATGGTTTCCGTAGCAGGGCTTTTACCTTTGGAGAGATATAGGAAATAGATAGTTACTAATGAGATTACTGCAGGTACGCCTATCCAAACACCCTTTACAAGCCAGGTTTTAATCGGTTGCTGCCTGCCGCAGATGCGGATCCATATAAACAACAGCCCAGCCCCGTACATCCATAAGAACGAGGATTTGCACAGGAAACCTATCCAGCCGGATAACAATACAAATGCAACTAACTTAATGCCGGGCTTATCTATTGCTACACATCCGTATAAAAACCAGCCCAGGTATGCGAAAAGCAGCGACTCGCCGCCCGTGTAAAATATGTAGGGCATAAAAAATGCCTGCTGGCAAATAATAAACACCAGGCTTAACGCCGAGATGAGTTTACTAAAGCCTATCTTTTTAAAGAATATATAGAAACCGGCTAAACCTGTAAACTGGCAGAATATTGTGGTAAGCCCTGCCGCCTGCCCCAGGTTTAAGCCAAACAATATCTTAAACAAATAAGGCAAAAGGTATTGCCCCGGCGACCACCAGCTTAAAAACTGCCCGTAATTTAAAGCGATATCATCCTGATCGGGACTGGTTATGATATTGAAACCACTGCCTGCCTGCATAGATTGTAAAACCCTGAAACCCCAACTGGGATCGGGAAAAATAGCCGATGGGGTGATAAACAGTAATACCGCCAATACACTTAGCAGTATGCCGATGGCTAATAGAATGATCCTGTGAAAAGAGTTGGTTGGTAACATTTAGGTAGAAGTAGGGGGAAAGAAGTGTTATTCGATAGTACGCGGGCGGATTTTTACAGCCGGGTTGCCCTGGTAAATAAAGTAGGGCTCCAGGTTTTTAGTGGCTACAGAGCCGCTGGTAAGCACCGCATGTGAGCCAACAACTACGCCCTGGTTAACAACAGCAGCGCAGCCTATCCAGGCGCCATCTTCTAAAATGATGCTGCCGGTTATCAGGTTGAATGTTCTTTTTTTATAGTTGTGGCTACCGGTTTCTAAAATGGCTCCCTGAGAAATACATACATTGTTACCTAAGGTAACCAGTACCAGGTTGTCTATCCATGCACCTTCCCCAATCCAGCTGCGGTTACCCATTTTTAGCAGCCAGGGATATTTAATATTAACACGGGGCTTTATCACCACGCCCTTGCCTAATTCTGCACCGAACAATTTTAGTAGTGAAACTTTCAGTCCGTTGACAGGGAACAGCATCGATTTAAAGAAGACAGCATTTACATAATACCAAAGCAAGCGCTTAAGGGCATTGCCGCCGGGATTATAAGGATAGTTATTGTATATCGATAGGTCTGTTTGCTGCATTTTGGTTGGTTGAGGTATTGTTTACCCAGCGATATAAAGCAATAACAATAACAATGTAAATGAATACATCAAATATTAGGTGATGATCTACTATCCGTGCGCGGCTCCTGTTCCAGTAAAGGGCCAGTACCATTAAACGGAGGATATTAAGGGCCTGGATACCTAGTAAACCTGCCAATAAGAACCACAATTTTGGCTTTAACTTTTTAGGATAAGCAATAACAAATGCTGCGAAAAAGCTCATTACCCCAAGGCCCAGGCAGCTATAGATCAGCTGGATCTTATTATGGCTTACCACAAGCAGCTCTGTAGTGCTTACAATAGAAATAAACCCAATATGGTTAAGTATAAAGGATGAAGTATGCAGCAATCCCCAGCGCAGCCAGGCAACGTAATTTAAATGTTCATCTAAAAAAGCATTGTAATTGTTACCCGGCGAGGTTAAGCCGAAGAACATGATATTGAAATAATAAAACAGCAAAAACAGCACAAGAAATTTTATGCTGAACATGAATGCCGAATTATTTTTTAAGTTATTTAACACTTTCCCGTTCTTTTATTATCTCGTCAATTTTAATATCCACCACCAGCCTGAACCAAAAGCCTTGCAAAAAGTGGAATATGATACCGGTTCGCCCATCCAAGATTCCCAGCTTAAAAACCATCCGGTAGCTGAAATACAGCATTGGCCTTACATAACGGGGCAACCGCCACCATAATTGTTTAAGCCATGCGGTACGCTCATCCGGCGAACCCCAAAAGCGGGGTTTAAGGGTTTGGTTGCGCAGCCCCAATACGCGTTCGGTTTCTTCCAGTGCAAGCAGGTCGCTGTATTTGTTGTGCTTATCAATCCAAAAGCGGATGTTGTTCTCCTTTAAATTTTCCTCTAAAATAAAACCCTTTTTCCAGATTGCAGTATTGCCCGGTACAATAAAACGGTGGTCCATATTCTCGTTCAGATCAGAATAGCCAACCCCGTACCTGATCATCTTTAACAAATAAAACGGATAATAACCGCCATATTTTATCCAGCTACCCTTAAAATAGTTTTTACGGCTAAAATAAATGCCGTTAAGATGCTGGTGGTCGGCATTTTTAAAATCAAATAATTGTTGCTGCAATTCAGGTGTAACATGCTGATCGGCATCCAAACAAATTATCCAGGGAGTTTTTATTTGGAATTTCTTAAGCGCAAAATCCCATTGCCTGGGGTGGTTTTCAAACGGATTTTGAAGCACCGTTGCGCCCGCAGCTTCGGCAATGGCCAAAGTACTATCGGTACTGTAGGAATCTAAAACAAAAGTTTCCGCATTAAGCTCCCGGATGGAGGCAAGCAGCCGCGGCAAATGAATTTCTTCATTATAGGTAAGGATAATTATAGAAAATTCGGTGTTCAATTCAGGCGTGCTTTAATGATCATGCTCATCCAAAGGTAGGGCATCCGGCCGCAGCCTGCAAAATCTGTTATTGTAAACCCCTTATCTGTTAAAAGCCCGCCCAACGTTCTGGCCGACCACATTTTGATGTGCCCGCCCAGCCAGGTAGGGCTTAGGTGCTGGTCCCACTTGTTGGTTAAGCTAAGCACCAGGTTTTTTAAATAACCATGATAAGGGGTAGATAAGATGATCTCCCCGTTTTTGCTGAGCGATTGTTTACAAAAATCTATAAAGCTGGCAGGGTCATACAGGTGTTCAATAACCTCGGTAGAAATAATGGTATCAAAGCTAAGGTGTTGCAGTTGGGTCGGTAATGCACCGGTAGACAGGTCCTGCACAAAAAAGCGGTCGGCATTGGTTTGGTGGGCTATGGCTATGCCCTCTGCAGAAGCATCGGTACCGTAAGCGTTGTATCCTAATGAAATAAGATGATTAACCAGGTAACCGTTACCGCAGCCAAGATCTAAAATACACTGGTTTTTATCCTTGCTCAGCATCTTAAGTAAAGGGGCCAGCATGTAGTTGAAATTATGCATTATTTCGTTACTGCTGTAGCCGTAATCTTTATAATCGCTCATTTGCCTGCAATTTGTTGATAAAGGGCAATGTATTTTTTAACTAAGGCCTTGCCGGTAAAATCGTTCCGTACAATTGCCGGGGCAGTTTGCCGTATTTTATTAAGGTCTTCCCGGTGGTTCTGGCTGATATTTACAATTGCATCAGCAACCGAACGGGCGCTGGTTTTACAGATCCAGCCTAACTGGTTATTACTAACGTAATCTGCCAGGCCAACATGCTCGCTTATTAATACGGCTGTGCCCATGCTAAGGCTTTCTATCACCACGTTACCAAAATTCTCATCGTAGGAGGGAAGCACTAACAAGTCGTGCTGTTTTATCAGATCAAATTTATCATCGCCGTAAAAACCTGCCCAGGTTATTCTGTGGGCAATATTTATGCTTAGCTCTTTTAAATAGTTGATATAGGCCGCGTCCCCGTCACCGGCTATGGTTAAGTGATAAGGAGCCTCTACCAGTTTAAGCGCTTCCAGCAGGATATCAAGACCTTTTTTTTCTTCTATACGCGAGAAGAAAAGCAGTTTTAGCTGAGGGGAAGATATTGTATCCGCTTGCTGTTTTGGTTCACTTAGTTTAACAAAGTTGGGCAGTGCTGTAATGCTTAGCGGCTTAATTAATTTGAGGATGGCATCCGTTTCGTGCCGGGATGTGGTATGGATATGGCTTTTATTTAAATAAGGCTCGCCAAAAAACTGGTGAATAAGCTTTTTAGGACCTGTATTACGGTTGCTGAAAGAATAAGGACTAAGCGTGCCGCGTGGAGATACCACTACTGGTACTTTTTTAAAGATGGCTATCATACAGGCAAACACTGATACCAGGTTCCACCAGGCGTGGATATGAACCACATCAAAAGAGCTTACATTTTTCCATAAGCTTCTGAGCAAGGCGGGCGAGAAATGGGTATGATCTTTAGTGATGCGTTTGAAATAGTTTACGGTAACGCCGTCGATATGCTGTGGTTGCGAAGTGTTCACAGGCAATTCGGCTGTGCCGTTGGCGGTTGTGGCATATACATTTACAGTTACGCCGGCGCGGGTCAACTCTTCGCACAGCATAGCTGCCGACATGGTAGGGCCGCCATAGATGACGGCCGGTTTATAAGCAGCTATAACATGCAGTACTCTCAAGCCTCTTTTAATATATTTTTGGACCGCATTACCCGGAACACGGCAAACATGCTAACATAGCTCCAAAATACGGAGTTGATCAAAAATTCAAAACTTAAGCCCCGCCAGAATAACTGGAACAGGCCGCTAAATATAAGCGCTGTACCTAAAATGTAGCCCCCAAACAGGTATTCGGCTTTGTTGGAAATCAACTGTGCAACCGCGCCATAAACAAACATGCAGATAAAAATAGCAGGAGTACCACCGGATAAATAAGCATCTACTATAACCGCGGGCTTTGCCGATACGTTAGACATGCGGTTTACCACCCCGGCATCATACACCCGCTCCATCACCAAAGCCTCGGTTACCGGTTTAGATGGCCAGAAAACACGTGGAACGATAGCTATGGCCGATTGTTTTAAAAGCAGAGTACCGTAAAAATCAACATTGGCGGGGGTAGATTGCACAAACATGGTGAACATATCTATCTCGCTTAACCTGTATACTAAAAAGCCCCAGTTAGAATTATCGGTTTCGCTTAAGGCTGCATCCAATGCTATCTGGGCAGATTCTTCATTATCAGCTTCGCCCGATGAAGCAACGTTACGGAAGGCACCGATGTATGTAGGCAACACCATAAACAACAGAAGCAGGGCCGGGATAAACACTACCGTTACCAGCTTTTTATAATTTGGATAAAGGAATATCCCCAATACCAGTATGCTGATAATAATAGGCTCTTTATAACCGGATGTTAATGCGTTATAAAAGTTAAATATATAAAGCATACTACATACCAAGGTGTTAACACTTTTTTTTAAGGGGATGGCAAAGGCTAAAGCTAAGGTGCCCGCTATGAAGCTTAACGAGCTGAACTGAAAGTAAAACTGCGACAGCCCCGGGAGTTTAAGAAACGCTATTGATACCGGGAAAGTGATGAGCGCAAGCTGCATTAACAAATTTGCAAGCGTATTTTTTTCGATATAATATTTTTGCTTTTGCGGATACTTCATGCAGATAAGTATGCCCGATACAAATGCAGCGTGCCCAAGGCAGTAATAGCGCTGGCATTGTGCTGTAAGCAACAGTTTATCGGTATTTACTACACCTACCAGCGTTTTCTTAAAATCATCATAACCAAGCACATTGTAAAAGTAAAAGATAGAGGTAGTACACATATACCCGGCAAAGATGATGTGCATGATGAATAAGGGTCGCATGATCTGTTCGCTCACGTGCCTGTCTGTAGGTATAGGCCTAACCCAGCCGGTTAAGGTTATGGCGAATATAAAGAACGAGCCCGACCAGGCTATAAAGTATGACAGCACCGGGTCGCTCTGGAAAAGGAGGGACAGGATCCAGGGAATGTACAACGCTATATATCTTTCTATTCCCTGGTTACCCATTTAGTTCGTTTTCAATTGCTTTTACAATGCTGGTAAAATTCCATTGCTGTATCATACGGGCAGCGTTTTCTCCAAATGTATCTAATGTTTCTTTTGATTGCGTAAGTGTGGTAAGATAGGAAATAAGATCTTTCAGATCACCGTTTTTAAAAACGTAACCGTTATGCCCTGGTTGAACCAGATCGGCCGCGCAGCCAACTTTATCAGAAACCAGAATGGCTTTACCACAGGCCATCGCCTCGTTAACCGCCAGCCCCCAGCTTTCGCCCGGCCCGCGGGACGGCAGGCAGAACAGGTTGCAGGCCTGGTACACTACCGGCATATATAATTGATTCTGAAACTCCATAAAATGGATGTTATTACTTGTTGCCGCCGCATTTTTTAATTCAATTTCCATATTGCCGTTCCCAACAAATAATAAATGGCAATTAGGTGTATTTAATTGCAAGAACGCGTTGAGCAGCAGCAATGGGTCTTTCTTTGCTTCAAACTTCCCGGCAAATAAAATAAGGATCTCATTTGGTTTGATTTTTAAACTTTCCCTCAGCATATTCACCTCACTAATTCTACTGATGGCAAAACGTTGGTTATCTACCGCGTGGGGGGCAAATACCAGTTGTTTTTCTTTTACACCGTACTTTTTAAAGTAGGCCTTATTGCTTAACCCTGTGTAAAAGGCAACATCTATATGCTTGTAAACCCAATTTAATAACAACCATTTCAGGGCGCTTTTTACGCCGGGTTTTTCATCAAGCAGGGTAGAATCGCCGCGGAAATAAACCGGTATTTTGTTTTTGAAAAACCGCAGCGCTTTTAAATGGCTTTGATAAGCCCAGCCAAATACCAAAACGGCATCAGCTTGCCATACCTGGATCAGCTCTGTAATATCGGGGTTAATAATTCCTATAAAATGATGCGAGCCCGGATCTGTAGATATGTTTTTAAGCCATGCATACTTGT
>Ga0247734_1000929_pt1 | contig 23562 bp, 24 predicted proteins | sample UWRJL103311B2_FD_180933 | JGI IMG/M metagenome (GOLD analysis project Ga0247734, IMG submission 180933) | Plant litter microbial communities from Arlington Agricultural Research Station in Wisconsin, United States - UWRJ-L103-311B-2 | ecosystem: Environmental > Terrestrial > Plant litter >... | reverse complement strand
TGTCTCGGTCACCGAGACCATCCATCTGACCTCTTAACTGGATTCGCATTCGACGAGCCATCCACCTATCTCTTTCATAAGCTTCCGCAGCTCGACTCGTATTCTGCCACTATATATTAGCCGCATGCGTCTAGAATTTTACTCGTCTTGGTTGAACTTCCAACCATGTGCACATTATACCTGATTCCTTGTCATATTTTTGATTTAAAACCCGATTTTAAAGAATTCAGCGTCTAATGCAACGTTTCTTCAACATTATCACATAGTTTTACGGTTTTCATAGTTTGAATGTGATAAACTATTTAAGAGGATAGGTACCGTCGCGGGTGCCATACCTTGCTCCGAGCTAATGATACCGCAGTTCAATGCAGCCGATGAAGTAAAGCAAAGAAAGAAGTGTGGACTCACAAGTGGTGCATTGCCATATAACATTGGCTGAGCACGAGTGTATGACATCTGTAATGTACGAGGTTGATCTTCTACGTCAAATGCAACGTCGTCAGGGGGGGTATTTCGAGATGACGATGGTGTCGAGTTTTGAGAACGTTCAGTTCTGGGATAGTAATAAGTGACCCGGCGGTCAACATCAGCCTCTGCGAATGGGGGTGGTGCTGCGGATGTCTTCGTGCTATTCGTCGGAGATCGCGGATATGGCCCCGTTGAATTTCTCTTCTTCGCTCTTCGATGGCAGTATAATCTCTTGACTCTGGGACTGGTGGCATCAATGGCCCATCGATCTCTATATTGAGAGGATTCCGGCGCTCAAAACTTTGATGCAGTCTCATGCGCTCACTGTGAACGCGCATGCGGTTCATCCGAGCAATATCAGATGCGTCAGGAGAAAATTCCGGTTCATCTGGAGGCGAGACATGTTCCGGATCCTCATCTTCCTCATCTCTCGAATGTGTTGATGGTATATTGTGGAGATCCATCGCGTTATCCAGCGCCATCAAGCGCCGCCTGCGAGATTCATACCCAGGTCGCGCTCTACTTCCGCGAAGAGTGCGCTGCCGTCGAATCGCAGACCGAGGAATTCCAGTTTTATCAATGAAGCTTGCTCCCAATTCGGGAGATGGAGGCGCGACGAAGATACTAGACACGGGTTAGTTTTGGTCGATAACGGAGGAGGCTGGAAAAAAGCATACGGCAAACCCATTTTTGCAAATTTATCGAGTATGTGAACAGGGGAAACTCCGGGTTTTGAGATAATCGCGTGTTGCGACGGCGATAAGGGTAGCTTTGATAAAAATGAATGGGTTACAATGTTGCGATGGTATGGACGTATGAGAGTTGTTGATGAAGGGAGGCGAGGCGCACTGACTGGGGAAGGCACCGGTCGGCAATCTGAAGATCAACTAGCGGGATATCTTGGCACTGTCCAGTACGACGGAGTACAACTTTAAGGGATGATTGAAGTGAGTTGTTGGAGGATTTATTATACAGCACTTCGACCTGATTGTTTACAACGAACGCACGCTCCTTCAAATTAAGTTGGACGTTTGCCGCGGCTGTTAGTGTCAAGGTTTGCGACTTTATTACCGACTAAAAAACCCAGAACCAGACATCGGAGTGGGGGAAGCTACGATACGGTGGTATCGTACCACGAGCATATACATGCGCGAGCTCCTCTATCCTCGAATCTATTGGAACCACAGTTATATCCCAAAGGCCCTATAGAGAACTTACTGATCAATCTTTGATTGCGTCTCCTCGAGATTCCAATACTTCTGGTACCAAAACTAACAATCAAAACCATGCCATCGCTATGAAGATAGCCTTGCCTTATGGATCTAATCTAAAGTGGATATGCAGTAGTACAACGCTGTAAGGCTACGAACGTCAACAATTGACAAATTCGATCATACATATGATCTTCTCAGCATGATTGAGTTGGGGTTGACGCGCATCAGTAAACATATCTCTTCAATCATACCTCAATCCAGCGCTAATCTTGCAATAGGCCGTCTTCTCAAGTATACTCCGCAAACATGGAAGGCGATACACGTAGCAGGAACCAATGGCAAGGGGAGCATTTGTGCCTACCTCTCAGCCATGCTAAATGCAAGCGGTGTACGATGCGGACGTTTTACCTCCCCGCATCTCATTGACCGCTGGGATTGCATTGCAATTAATGAACGAACCGTACGGGAAGATGTTTTTCGCACTGCAGAACAGTTGGTGGAAACGAGGGACAATACAGACAGAATCGAGGCATCCCAATTCGAGCTTCTTACAGCTACAGCTTTTGAGGTTTTCAAAAGAGAGAAAATTGAGATGGGGGTTATTGAAGTTGGACTTGGTGGAAGATTAGATGCAACAAATGCCATGGAGAATAAAGTAGTAACGGTTATATCAAAGATTGGGCTTGATCATCAGGGATTTTTGGGGGACACTATTGAAGAAATAGCTCTCCAAAAAGCCGGTATCATGAGACCCGGAGTTCCCTGTGTCCTAGACAACAGCAATCCTCCTTCAGTGCGGAACGTAGTTGAGGAATATGCCGAGAAAATTGGCACTGAAGTGGTGCTCAGTTCCACACAATCCTCTTTCCTAGATGAGCTCTCAGTAGCAGATTTCGAACCCCATCAGTGGCAAAATCTAGCCTGTGCTCACACAGCATTTCATCTCGCATATACGAATTCGAAGTCTCCTCTACATAGGATTTTACCAGCGATACAGAGCATTCACTGGCCAGGCCGCCTCCAAACACTAGATATCCGATCCGTAACGGGTCGCTCTCAGCCCGTTCTACTAGACGGCGCACATAACGTACAATCCGCCACCGTTCTTGGATCATACGTTGACACAAAGCTACGCAGCAGTACTAACAAAGTGACATGGATAATAGGCGCCTCATCAGGCAAAGAGCTTGACGGGATCCTCAAACCTCTACTACGCCCCAGCGACTGTGTTGCTGCAGTGACATTTGGGCCAGTAGATGGAATGCCTTGGGTTGAAGCAATGCCCCCCCAGGACATTCTCACTGCGACTACTGCTGCTGGTGTACCGGGAGCACATCAATTTGACGCTGGTGGTGATATCTCGAGTGCCTTACGTTGGGCGGTGGCTGTTGCCGCGGACGGCCCAGTGGTTATTGCTGGGAGTCTGTATTTAGTTTCGGATATTTTGCGTTTGTTACGGAATGCCGAGAGGTTGACGACACAGCTCCTAGATTAGATACTTGAAATTTCTAGTACCACTGAAGCTCTTACTAGAAATTGTGCATCATTCAAATGTGTATAGAAATCCAATTAAACCTAGCGGTGCATAGTAACGAAAGCCAGAAATTCTGGTTTTTTCCAGCTAACGCAGCCTACAAGTCAAACTAATTACAAAGGTAAAATATAAATTAGGTATTGTCATTGTGAGCTTCATTCCAGCTTTCAAGTTCCCATTTTTACTGATTCTATCCATTACGCACCCACTTCTTTCCAACTATCCTCCTCTACACTTACAATAACCTCGTCCACCGGCAGCCTTTTCTCGACAATCTCTTTTCCATTCACTAAATCATTCTCCCAGACCCTCTTCTCCGCCTCTACCTCATCCTTCGCAATCCCCGCCTTCACATGTCTCGGCACCAATCTCCTCGCCGCAACCTCAAACTCCACTTCCACAAACCACCGCTCATCCATCAACGCCGCCGCCTGGCTCCACGGCTCCTGCTCTAAACTCAGATAATTTCCCTCAAACACTAAGATTCTCGTAGAAGCTAGGATGGGGATATCGTTATCAACGGGATCTTTGAGGGCGTGGGAGAAGGAGGGTGCGTAGATGGTAGATGTGTTACTGGTCAGAGGGGAGCGGAGGACTTGGACGAGGGACAGGAAGGAAGTCCCGTCGAAGGTGAAGGCGGCACCGCGGCGGGCGTGGGCAGTTTCGGGATCAGGGAGAGCGGAGAGCTGGGCCCGAGTTAGGTGGTAGCCATCCATGGGAATGAACGCGGCAATGTCTTTGGTATTGGGGTTTTGGTTTTGGTGAAGGGTGTTGAGGCGCTTTGAGACTGTTGCTGCTAGCGTGGTTTTGCCTATTGAATGTCAATTATGAATTTCAAAACTGATAGCACCTGGGATAAAGAATCCAGGTAGGGCCAATTTGGTGGTTTTAGAGCTAGAATAGCCAGACTGGTTGCAACTTTGGTTCTTGGTATCTTCAACAAACAGCTCAGGTGGACAATGCCTTGTGAACTTGAAGAATGACATCACATGCGAGAAAATGCTACTTCAAGCTCTATATAAGAGAAGCATAGGTCGATACTGCCGAAGCAGATTGCAACTTTGGTACTAAATGAAGAAACATACTCTACCCAAGATGTCCTGTGCATTACTCGAGCACTTGCCAGTATAACAAGCACCCATCGTAGCACAATCTTCTACAGCTATATCTTTACATCGCCTATAAAACAACTGAAAAAGTCCTACCTGAGCCAGGTACCCCTGATACGGCTATCAAAAACCGTTGATCTTGGGGTACGCTCTGGAATTTAGCTATGCAACTCGTCAACTTTTGTTCTTCAATAATCCATGGACTTTGAAGCGAAACTCACTCCAGACTTTCTCAATAAGTTTGTCGACTTGAGCCTCCATGTTGCATTCGCAAATTTCTAGTCTTCAATTATCGGATATCAGATTTGGATTAGGAGTTGCTTAAAGTTAAAGATTGTGGTTACACAGTCGAAGTCAGGGCGTGCTTAACTACCCCACCAAATGATGCGTGGTGGGGTACTCCGTATAGTATGTAAAATATGTCCGGTTTGCCATCGAGCCATTGTCAAATCACTAACACCAACGACAAAAGCCTCGCAAAGCCCCCGATGGCGCGAATAAGGATATAATATATGGCAGGGAAGCTGTCGTTCCGCCTACTTAAAATATGACTTCGCTAGAAGATGAATCCGGCCTCTTCGCCATCGACCTAGATATCGACACTCCACCTTCTTCTCCAAAACTCCCCCGCGACCATCAGAGCGAGGAAGCCTTTCTCGAGGTCAAGAATACATGGAGACCCAAAGTCGAGGTTGGAGATGTAATTTGCCCCGCCTTTCACCTCTCCACATTATCCGGACATCAATTTCCTTCTCACATAGTCTGTACAAGATTTGAAGTGGACTAACGAAGAACAAAGATAGCAGCAAACCTCAAACTACCAATCGAGAACCCGACCAAGCAAGACTCTCAGAGCATTATGCATGCTATCGAGGAATTATATTTTGAGAGGAGATATAAAGAGGGGGCATGTTTGACGGAGAAGATATTGAGGGATGGTGGCGGTGGTGAAATCAGAGAGGTTTTGGAAAGGTATTTGAAGAGGTGTGAAGAGAAATTAGGAGGGGAGAGGAAGACATGAACAACGAGACACGGACTTGTGGGTTAAAGTGTTATAAACACGAGATATAGCCGAAAGGTCTGCAGGCTACATACATTGCGTACATTTAGCTACGAGGACTTCTGGGGTATCAAAAGGCACGATGGTCGCTAAGACTGTGGTCATAAAAGAACCATAGATATGTCATTCGAACAAGGGCATATTAAAGGGAGAAGCTACGGCTGCCAAACATCATCTCCAGTCAAAATCTGTCAGCTGTAACTAGCAGCTACGCCGCACTTTATATATGAAGTTGCTGGAAGTAGAAAAGGAAGTTTTAAGGAATTGCACAATGACATATACAAAACAGAGCTAAGAGGTGTGATCATTTTTTTCTAATCCAAACTCAATGTCTAATATTAGAGCTTGCGTGCTCTTCTACCGACCGACAATATATAATAGGATTTGGCCATATCCTCATCTATTCGGCCATAAGGACAGGACAAACCTCCGTCTATTCGCATACTCGTACAGATCTATTAACTTCTGGAGCATGCGATTTATAACTGCTCCGGGGTTCGGAGCATATCTCCGGTGTCTCCGGTATCTTTCGGTATCTTCCCAATCCAAACTCCAAAGGGGACTTTTATGTATCTGCTCTAATCGTAATTCTGAAAGACGCTTTAATAGGCAACGCTAAAGGGAGAACGCAGGAAGTAATCGTAATGGTCGTAATCATGTGGTGTTGCACTTCGGCTCGCCTCTCTTAGGCCATCATGGTCTGTTGATTCCGGGAAATCAGCTCCTTCTCCTTCTTTTCTTCTTGGAACACCCTCCGGCTCATCTCTAGTACAGACTCGAAGCCTTCCCTTCCTGTCTGGGCATTTTTGGAAAACGCACACACGGATGCTTCCTCGACGGCATTCTTGATTTTTTGCCATCCACCGCAGACGGCTGTGATCTTGGCTTGCTGCACAAATTGCGTCTTGGTTTCTGAGAGCGGCTTATATACCACGGTCTCCCGCACATTTATGATGTTGGAAAACGTCATGTTTGACGACGTCATAGTAACCTTTTTTGATGCTGGATCGACATATGAGATTTCAAAGACAATCGAAGTATCATTGCCGCCCATAAGCGTGCTCAGCCATTTCGGAGCATTTTGTTTGCAGGTTATTAGGCGTTCTGTACGTAACTGTAAGATCGTTAGCACTTTGATAAATTGAAGCAAGAGCCAAAAAGAGCGTACTATTCCAGTCTCGAGATCGACCTTCCGCGATAACGTGTCGACGGCAATTACATGTGTTGACTTATTGTTCCATGGGCAGTACTTCCTCCAGTTCGCTGTAGAAACCTCCTCCCAGGAGTAGTCGAAGGAGCAATCATTGGAAAAGACCCTCATTTTGCTCGTGTGTCGCTCGCGTGTGGTAAGAGATCGTGTGGCGTTCTTGTTTTTATAAGACGAATATGACTCTAGGTAATAGTGGTGGAGTCCGCGGGTGAGAGGATGCTTCGTATGTTGCAGTTAGAAATGTTGGCAGATGAGGAAGAATTAATAGGAGATTCGTAATGAGGTTTTCAATGTCTACCGGCTTGCGAAGGGTCGAAAATCTTGGGCGAGTCGAGACTAGCGGGAACTGACGGAACAGGGTTTGCCTCTCGTTTAGTATGGCTGAGTAATAATAAAACCTCTGCAATCCAATCAGCGATTTTCGATTTTTGAGCATGGGGAAAGACTTGGCGATCTTTGTCCTCGGCTTGAAAGATTGCCAAGGGCATTGATATCAGGTTGATGGCTGATGGTTGATGGTTAATAGAATTTAGGAATGAAATTAGACTGATGTGTTGTTCGCATTTTACTTATAAGAGCCATAAGAATCTATTTATTTTTGGTCTAGCTTGTGGTGCTGCTGTGTCGTTGAAATTAAACAAATGCGCCATCGATCCCCTGACCTAGTCGCATAAATACAACGTACACACGAACGAACTCGTTCCTCATATATCACACTGTCTATATCCACGCTCGGTCACCGGAATCCTTTTCATTGCCTTATCTTCGGGCTTTTCTGGTTTATACATAGCTACAAGGAAAGGGACCCTAGAAGTACGGCAATATCTCGATTGCATTGAACAAGGACGCGACAGTATCATCACATATCTGCGAAGAAAGCACAATATACACTTCAGAAATGCCTCCTGAGTTGAGAAAGCGCAAAGTCGCGGGCGTTTCTGACCCAGAGCCAGCCCCAGCCCCAGCAGCTAAGAAGCAGAAGCCAGTGGCCAAAATTGTCGAAAAGGTCAAGAAAGTGACCGCTGCTGTCACCAAAGCCACTGGATCGACCGGTTCTGGAAAAGTTACCGTGGGTGATACCATCAACCTTGAGGGCTTTGGTTCTGTAATTGAGACCAACGATGGCGATAAAACTACTCTCAAGGAGCTAGTCGAGAAGAGCGATGCGGGTGTTGTTATTTTCACATATCCAGCAGCCTCAACTCCAGGATGTAAGTACTTTTGAATTCTTCATTCGCCCAACCACCGTGACAGGCATTTATGTGCACTTCCGCTCAAAGCCAATCCATTGTATCAATATAACTCAGACGTTTTCTCAAAAATGTCCAACAGAATGTCAGAAATATGTGCTACTCAAGAGCTTTTGAAAGGAATCTGAATGTACGATATTCTCTGGCACAACTTCTAACACAATGGCGGATATTGGCTGAGCCTATATATTCCATCAAGGAATTTCACGACTGGTCATATGAATGAGCTCAAACTGATTGTCACAGGTACGAAGCAAGCGTGCATGTTCCGCGACCAATATGCAGATCTTACGTCCACCGGATTCGTCATCTATGGTCTGTCTAACAACAGCCCTAAATCCAACACTACATTTAAAACAAAGCAGAATCTATCATACACCCTTCTGTGTGACCCTGATAGAACTCTCATTGGGGCGATTGGTCTGAAGAGGGGAGATGGGAAAACTACCAGAGGTGTCTTTGTCGTTGATAAGTCCGGGAAGGTTCTGCTAGCTGAACCTGGATCTCCTGTGGGTACTGTTGATGCTGTGAAGAAGCTTGTGGAAGATGGGAAGGCCGTCAAAGAATGACGGTAGGGTGATGCACAACAAACACATCGATCATGTTGTTTTTACTCAACGGATTCCTGAACTAAGTATATGCATTCGACACTATTTACAATGCGATAGGATTTGATGATGAAAAATGAAATCAAATTCTTCATGGTAGCCTTCCTCGAAAATCGTATCACACATTGTATGTGATTAAAGTTGGAGGTTCTTCCTCGCCCGGGCCGTTGAATCGAAGCTCTTGAAGTATGAGTTTTTCAAAAACAGCTTCCCAGCATAATCCTCCAGTCATACACCGTGCACCCAAAAAGATAGACCTGATCTAATTAAATATATGACAATTGTGAATGTAAAGTAATTCAATATCTGGTGTGACAAGCGACTTCAAACTGGCGAGTTCCCGACTCCCGACCCCCGACCCGACAAACGGATTAACTATTGGCCGACATACATTTCCAACGTCACGTCTTGAAGATTGTCAATCAAACCACCATTGAGACCACCAAAATTGCCTTGGAACCAATTGTGAACGACTCAATTGGGCATTCGTCGTACCAATTAGCCCGCCATGTCTTCCAAAGCCGTAGCCAAAGCTGCGCGAGCCAGCGGAAGAGTAATTGGCGTTAACAAAGTTTGTCCCCCTCACTATCAAGAATCTCTCCTCCTGATCCCAAGCACAGAAATACACCGTCCAATCCACTGGCATTTGGGAGATGATCCGTCGCGTTTTCGCCGTCGACTCCACACGCTCAAATGGTATTCCTCTAAACCCTCAATTCCGTAACCCACCCCCAGGATCCAACGAGCCGTTTTCCTTCATCGATCCCGTTACCCTACCTGCTGGAGATATTGCCGATAACCCATACTGGAAGCGTGATTCCAGACGTTCGTACCCAAGGCTCTCGGTTATGACACAGGGCGATGTTGTCAGTTTGCTAGGTGCGGGGAGCAAGATAGCACCAAAGAAGGAATTGATTGGTGAAGCCGGTACGCAGGAGTTGGCGCTTTTGAAGAAGGAGGGAGAGGGTGGACTTGCAGCTTATTTCAAGAGTGGTGAGAGGGGTGCGCTGGAGAGCTTGGGGAAGGATGGGCTGCCGCCGTTGCCCAGTGGTGCGAGTTTGAAGGTTGGCGCGGACAAGTATAAGTTGACCGAGGAGAATGCTTATCCTGAAGAGTACGTATTTGCTTCCAAAGGTTTTAGATCGAGGCTAACTTCTCTAGATACCCATGCCGAACTTTCCAATAGAGAAGACATAGACCGAAATGTACATATAAACTTTACCGAATTGAACTTGCAAAATAATGTTTTTGTGTACATGGTGAAAAGACAATGATTGCTCTGCATATTTATTTCATTTTCTTTTAGCTCTTTGTATCCTTTTCCAAATCCGTTCTCTCATATTGATATGCGGCAATAGTTGTCTTGTGCATTGGTAGCTGTTCCCCGTCATTTATTTGCTTCATCTTGCCATGCATTTCACCTAGCTCGGGAAGTGATATACTATTGCTATTGTATGTTAATCTCTTTTTCTCTAATAGAATTTTGTAGCCATAAGCCGAATAGCAACAATTTCAGGCCTTGATCCTCATGGAAAGATTCCCACAAGCAGCGTTTTCATCGTGGCTGTTCTTTTAGCTGGCATGACCAGTGAGCTTGGCCATAGTTACTTATTGACTAGTTACTTTACTCATAGATAGGTACGTGTTTGCCTCGTCTGCTAGATCTTGCTTAAACCACAATGCGAGTTTGATCCACGGACGGAGTCATTGAGCTTGTCTATATTCACCACCGGTGTCGCAAACCGTGAATTGCAGGGGAGGGAGTTGAGGAAGGTACTCCCAAAGTGAATATGGCACGCTAAAGCGGTTTCTGCCTTGGATCGAGGGCTCTTATCGTATTGAATAAGTATGCAAGGCTGCGAGCGGTTATATATGAAAGACACTCTTTTGTCACAACTCTTCCTCTCCAACTCCATTCTCCGATCTCAACCAAAACTCTCCATTCTCTCATACCGATCCCATTCATCAAAGCTCTTGTTTCTGTACACTCCTAGCTCTACAGCCGCCACTGCTGTATAAAACTCTTATCGAACCAGTACTGCATCACACTGCATCAGCACCAAGCATAGCCCGGCGGGTTCTCACATCATAATAACAGTTATAGATATATTGAGATTCCATCGAACTTGCTCAAGATGGCCGGTGGTGGGCAAAGAAAAACTCAGAAAAGCAATGCCGTTGATTCAACTGTGGGTATTTTTACAAAACTATCTTAGCCAATTACTGATGAAAGTTTAGAAGAGACAGCGCAAGAACACTAAGGCTACTCCATCTTCTATCCCTGACGTCAGCTCTGAGTTTGATATTCAGGATATCTGTAACAAGCTCAATGCTCTCGGGAATGATCGCCAAATCACCACAAGTGATGTGAGGGGCATCTTAGGACCGACAATGCAAAATATCCAACTCCTCTTAGAGAACCAAATCAATGCTACCGCTCAGAAGTGCAATTTCATCGCCAAGGATGCTCTTGAAAAAAACTTGGTAGAGTACCGCGGCAGCTGGGAGGACATGTGGCTGTTTGACGACAACTACACGCTCGGAACCAACGGAAAGCAGATTATCATCCCCACCGGCTCATGCATGGCATATAAGATTAGAGATGCGCTCAATATCCAGATATTGACAGTCGGTACCATCTCGAAGTTTGCTGGATATCATTTGCTTTGGGAGGATCCAGCAAAGCATTTGAGATTGTTTGCCTTTCTTGAGGGTGAACCGGAGTTCTTTGAACAGGTCCGCTATGAAGACACTCTTCTCGATAATGGTGCAGATTGGGATAACTGGGATGAAAAGATGCGCTCCATCCGAAAGGATCATAGTTGGAAACCAGTTTCGGTAATTACTTCATTAGATAAGAGTGAAAGAATGCTAACAAAAAGTCAGTACGAAGATGCCTATTATGCTATCTATAAGCCTCTGCAAAAGTACCGAGAAGATGTTCTCTTCTTGATCCGAACTCATCCTTACTTTGAGCGATACGCTAGCAACAAGCATCGAGAGCGAATTTATCGAACATGCTTTAAGCTCTTTTGACCGTCGGTTCACATACATGATGCGGGAATGGACCGGGCAGCAGCATACATGTGTATTGACCGAGAAAGCCCTCAGTTCCGGTCCTCACATGAAACTTGGAGGGAACAAGACGTCCGCTATGTTTGTGGATAATTTGAATGCAGGTCCATATAACTTTGAAGATGTCAAAGTGGCAAATGGTAAGACTTGGGTCGAGCTTGGGTTTGGCACTACCTAATTCTACTAGCACCATGGTCTTCTATATGTTTAGTCATAGTCGAATACCAGGGCCGGGAGTTTTTGAAGGGTGGTTTCTGGGTGGGATTATGCCTTTCTTTCCTATACAAGGGGTATATGGGTGGACTCTGCTGCTTACAGCAAGTTGCAGAGGTATTCATGGTTCTTTTTTCACTTACGCTTTCACTATCTGCTGGTTCTTATTTCGTTTGGTTGTTTGGGCTTGCATTGAAGGATTGATTAGTTTACTAGATGGTGATTCATCCTGACTGCGCCTATGAATCATTCGCAGGCAACTACATGTAGACAGCACATTCAGTCCTGGTCCCAACGCATATAATGGGATAATTTTAACATATTGGTGACCATTGTGAAACAAAGATGCGAAACTTTAATAATTATACTGACATGGTGCGCATATGATAATAACAGCGTGGAGGCTGGAGCTTTGGTAAATGTTTACCTACCAGAGGGATATTGAGAACTTTACTGCTAAATGGGCCACAATGCTGCCGCTCCCCCAAGCTGTAAATTATGTTGCAAAGATGAGCTAAATTCAGAAATAGATATTTAGTAATTAATCTCTAGCTCCGTGCAACCAACATCAATAGGGATTCATGGCCATAGGTAAGTTTGGAGTGTCTTAGATCTCTTGGAGTGGCTTGTCATCATGACGTGATGCTGGTGACCTCTGTCAGTCTGAGATCCAACTAGATATATGTGGAGGGGATGAAAGGAGAGAGAGAAACGTCATACTATTGGCTTATGGGGGAAGCATGACACTTGAGTGAGCTATGCGACCTCTCCATAGGATGGTTCACTGTACGATATGTCAGAGCTGATACCCAGTTGTAGTAAGTACCACAAGTGATGCTTACCACCTTGCAGCATAGATCAAATAGCATTTCATGAATTTCTAGCACTTCGAACACTGATATCCTCAATGCTTCCATCTTTGGTAATTCCACTTTTCTCCGAGTCGTCACTACTGCCTTTTTGTTCTCCAGTCATCCTCTCGATGATCTTAGCTTTTGCTTGCGCCCTCTTCAGACGGTCATCAAAATCCGATACAGCTTCTTCAGTATTTTCCGTAGATAGACTTTCCGACTCCGCTAAAGCATAGAGTACTTTAATATGCTTGGCGAGGCGTGCATTGTCCAGCATGTGAGGTATCTTGCAAGTCTTTTGAACTAGCTCAGTAGTGACTTGAGCTATCAACGTTCCTTTCTCGTTCCCCGATACACGAGTGGCCGCCTGTAATGAAGGCAGTCGGTTTGCCCAGATGAGTGATTTCCCGTGAAGTCTACTGCTTTCAACGTATTTCTCGAACCCTTTCTCAAGTCCAAAAGTGCGACCTTCCACTTGACCCGCTTGCACACCCTCTTCAAACCCTTGCTTGTACCCATCCCCATAGAAAGATTCTTCCAAGCCTAGAACTTCATCAAAAGTAGTTGACATCGTGATAATGTAGTATCCAGGTTTACGCTCGGTGAGTAGATACGGTTTTTCTTTTTCCTTTTAGTTTCTGTGGCGAGGCTGACAATGCCAAGCAATCCTGATGAATGTCACTCCTCACTTGGAATAAAATATATGTCACGTATAAACTAAGGCAGGCTAGTAGATAATAAAAAATCACCAAAGCAAACAATTGGTGTAGTGGTAAAATTCGATATCTGGTACGTATAGGGAGCATTACTTGACCACACTAACCATGTTTAGATGTAACTTTCTCTCCACAATGTGGAAACGTACCTCACAGCCACCAGGTACTACTTGTATTACCAGGATTCCCCCATCAATTCAACATTGGGGCAACCCGTAGATACAATCTACGGGGGTTTTATGGGCATAGTGCTCTGATGAACAGATGATTTGGCCCTCGGGACTTGCGTCTATTCGAGATGCCTGACGTGTGAACCGGTTAAGAAGTCCGGCGGTTCATACTGCCTTAGGGAATGTTCTACCCTATCCATTTAGGGTACCAAAATACCTGCAGCATCAGAGTTAAGGTCGTCACTGTCCAACACGGTGCTTCTGAAGTTGTTCCCCTGGTAACAAGAACCCTTTAAATTGCTCCCAAGACTTGTCAACTGGCAAGTCAGGCAGGAGCCCTAATCAGGTCGCTGGGAAGTGGTGGCTGTGGGAAAGACTGAGGATCACCTGGGCTTCATTCTTACTTAACACCTAAGCTGAACCTGGCTGCATTCTCTCCCAATTTTTTTTTCCTTTCCCTTTTCCATCAAGTAAGGAGATCAAGAAAGAAGTCAGCCAACTAACTCCCCTGTGACCAACATGAGTTCCATGCTTCAAATTGCCCACAATAGTACCAGTTGCAACAGTATGTACCGCACTACCTCGGGTATCAAACAACAAAGCTGGAAATTGTGCGATCATCCAGGACTCATCCTATTAAAGCACCGTTGAGCTCAATGAAGTTAAGATATCTTGTTGAGAAAGGAAATAGGAATGCGGCAAGGCTGGGAAAGCCAACCTGATAGATGCTGCAAGGCTGACAGGGGGGTGACGAGGCTGGAATCTTTTCTTTTGTCTTCGCCATCAGAGAGATATACTTCGCATATACCCGCACTGGAAATACACATATACTTTGGCTAAGGAGGTTCATAGTGGCAATTTAGGAGTATACTTTCAAACTCAAAACTTTCTCATATAGTTTGCAAAATCTATGACTTTCAAATATTAACAATATGGTGTGTGAAGGCAATGATTCATAACAATAGTTTACTATAAGTAGATATACCTTTCAATTACTAAGCATACTTGTTGATAATAGAGCCATCATCTTCTTGAAAAAAAAGCATTGCCAGGATGTCTATTGAATTTGCAGGACTGCTTAGTTTCTCAATTCTCTACTACCCTTTATCACTATGATGATGTTCTAGCCGCTTGTGACTACACATTGTCTGGCAGAGCGACGTTTGGTGTTCTCCTTTTCGACAGCTGTAATCGAGCGTGGTTCCTTTTGGGTAATTGAAATGATTTTCCTCAAATAGAGCCACCATGTCTCCCAACTCTCTCCACTCACCAACAACCAATTCATTCTCTGAGGCATCAACCAAAAAACCGTTGTTATGTGCCGCAGAAGTCATGTTGTTTCTATTAGCGGCTGACATGTATCTGGCCCCTCACTAACTAAGCTTTCTGTGATTCGTTTCTCTCCACCAACTCCCCAACCCCTAATCCCCTTCCCATTTTGACCTTCCTCTTCTTCTCTCCCTTGTCCGTAGCCTCATCTTCTTTACTACCCAAATCCCCTACGGGTTCCCCTTCATCAACATCCTCTAGCAACTCATCCTCGTCAATCACTTGCTGTGCGATCGAGCTCAAATCCAGCTTCATCGAGTATGCATCCTCGCCATCAGCATAATACTTCGCTTCCACGCTCTCGTTTTGGAAGCCTAGGGTATCGCGGTATAGACGCAATGCTGCGTTGTTGGAGACACGGACATGGAGGGAGACATATTGTGCGTTGAAGGTTTCAACCATAGCTCGTTCTATTCTCTCATTAGCCCTTGTTGCCCAATTTCCACTCTCCTCAGCGATCCGCCTCAGATCAGCAGAAACAATCTAGGGAAGAAGAGGAGGGGCGTAGCATACGTGACTGCCTCATCAATTTTTCTGCGATACCCAGCCTTCTATGCGTCCGCATGACACTCAGACTCGTAATATGTCCATGTTGTATCCCATCGGGCGGATCCTCATCCATCTTTGCCAGGACGTATCCGACAATCCTTGGGTAATCATAAGGGGATTTCTTCGGTCTCGAGACATCTACCGCCACATATGAGAGTTGTGGCCATGAGAGCGCATGGTATAGGTAATATTTCATGAAATAGCTAGCCCGTTGATTAGTTGTGCTGGAACCTCTGCTTTGGGGTTGGGAGGAAGAGGTTACTTTTCGGGCAGATTGGTGATGTTGGCATGTTGTACATGAGGTATGTCGGACGGGTGGAGTAGCCGGATATCCATGGCTGCTGTTATCCCTATACTACTATTGTGGAGGTGAAGGCGTACTCTTTTTTTGTCCGGAAACCCCAATTCGAGGTCGTTGCGCGGGAGAAATTGACGATTGGTGCGGAAGTGTTCACGACAGGGGAGCTCGAGACGAGGCACCATCGAAGTGGGGGGCGGGGTGAACGGGCTGTAGAGGAGTTATATTTCTACTTCTACCCAACTATATCCTTCTCTATTCCTTTCTTCTTGAATTTACTTTGCAGGTTCTAGAGATTTGGACGGAAAATCAATTCTTTCGAAAAATCTATAATTTCATCACATATATAATGGCGGAACGACCAGCTCATATGAGGACAACCTCCACCAACCTCGGCGGGGCACGCAGCTATCGTCCTCTCGATGGGAAACTCGCCATAATCACCGGCGCATCTCGAGGTACATTTCCATCTATTTAAAAATCTATAATCTCCCAGATCCAAAAGGCTAACATAAATTCAGGGATCGGTGCAGCAATTGCCGAAAACCTCGCTGCGAAAGGTGCTTCCTTAGTGCTAAACTACACCAGCGATTCCTCCCTCGATATCACGAACCAGCTCTCGGAATCCCTAAGCGCAGCACATGATGTGCGGTGCCTGGTGGTGCAAGCCGACATGGGAGCCGCCACGGGGCCGGCACACCTAATAGCAAGCACCAAAAACCACTTCGCGCATGCCAAAACCGGCAAGTTTGTGATCGACATCTTGATCAACAACGCGGGCGTGGCGAGGGACCAGTTCCTGGCGGACGTGACGGTCGAGGAGTTCGAGCGGCAGTATAAGATCAACGTGCTGGGCCCGCTGTTGCTAATGCAGGCTGCGTCGCCGTATCTGCCGCACGACCGCAGCGGACGTGTGGTAAATATCAGTTCGGTGTCTTCCTCCGAGGGGTTTAAGGGCCAGTCGATCTACGGGGGCACCAAAGCTGCGTTGGAGGCCATGACGCGAACGTGGTCGCGAGAGCTAGCGGAGCGGGCGACTGTGAATGCGATTAACCCAGGCCCTGTGCTGACGGATATGTGGTCGAAGACGACTCCGCAGTTCAAGGAGAGCATGCGGCCGTTTGTGGAACACTCGCCTGGTATGGCAATCCGCAAGGAGATTGACCCGGAGGCTTTGGTGCTGGATGGGAAGAATGCGGGCGGGAGACCCGGGTATGTAGAGGAGATCGCGGGAATTGTGGGTATGTTATGTACGCCAGATAGCTTGTGGTGTACCGGACAGGTAGTTTGTGCGAATGGGGGCATGAGGATGGCCATATGAGCTATATCTCTATTCCACAATGAAATGAACAAATAAATATGAAGTATTTTCTCTAAATTCTGGTGATCGGGTGTCAGTGGGAACTAGCAAAGATCTATTTTCGGGGGCATTGATTGCAGATTTCAATGATATACAGAATTATTGATCAGCTTTCATTGCTTCCTAACCCTACAAAACATCTCTAGATGGACACTGGTATATGAAAACGCTTAAGCTATGGTGCCGCAGCAGGCGGAGGGGCTTGTTCCTCGGCGGCGCGACCTTCTCTTAGTGGCAGATCTATAGCTGCTGTGTTCTTTGCCTTCTCCTTTTCTGCCTTCTCTGCTGCCTTCTTTGCTGCCTTCCTCTCCTTATTCCTCAACTTATCAGCGGCCTTGGCTGCCTTCTCCTTCGCTTCAAGATCCCGGGTTGCCTGGCTGCCACCGTATTTCTCCTTCCATTCAGCCTCTTTCTTATCATCTATCCTCGTGAATAGATAAGCGGCCTTTCCAATCTTGTGTCCACTAGTCAATGCATTCGCGTTCCATGTATCTGGGATCTGGCCCAGAGGCAAGTTCAGCTGCTCTACAATGGCCGTGGCCGTAGAGGGCATGTATGGCGAGGAGATGGATGCAAGGAGATTCGCAAGGTTCAACGCAAGTCCAATGATGGTATTGGTCCGAGCAGGGTATTTTTCGAGGTTCGCAGTATCCAAACGATACTGTAGAAGATTATTGCCAAGGGAGGATATTTCCATGACTTTCTTCAATCCTTGTCTCAGCTTTACTGCTTCTAGATCTGCAACATACTCCGCAAGGAGTGTATTCACGTCCGTGACGAACTTTGGGAAATCGTAAAATTCCTCGCTTCCTTCTGGGGAGGTGTAGGCTGGCGAGAAGTCCGGTACGACCCCATCAAGCTTTGCGTTGACAAACTTGACCAATCTATTCACGAAATTGCCCAAATTATTTAGAAGCTCGCTGTTGTTGGCTGCGATGAAGGAACTCCACTCGAACTGGGTGTCACCAGTCTCCGGTCGGTTTGCAAGCAGGTAGTATCGCCAGACTGACGGAGGAATTCCGGTTTCCTTGACCGAGTCTCCGAAAACTCCAATACCCCTGGACTTTGAGAACTTTCCATCCTCGTAATTAAGGTACTCGGTGGTAGAAAGGTGGTTAAGCTGGGTCCATTTGTCTCCCGTACCAATTTGTGAGCCTGGGAAGATGACCGTATGGAACGGCACGTTATCCTTTCCCATGAATTGGAAGAGTTTGACATCCTCAGGATTGCGCCACCACTGCTCCCAGTCCTTTGTATAGTTTGCGGTGATCGATGGGTAACCAATGCAGGCATCGAACCAGACATATAGGACTTTCTTTTCGTAGCCGGGCAGTGGTACTGGGGTTCCCCATTTGAGATCTCTTGTAATACTTCTACCCTCCAGACCTTTGTCTAACCATGCTTTGGTGATCGCAATACCGTTTTCAGACCAGCCTCCAGCGTTGCTAGATTCCGAGAACCACTTTTCAATATCTGGCTGCACTTTGTCGAGTCGTAAGAATATATGGGTGGTATCTTTTTGCACCGGTGTTGTTCCATCTAGCTTGCAGTGGGGGTTGATGAGTTCAAACGGATCAAGAAGACTGCCGCACTTGTCGCATTGATCTCCCCTTGCATCATCGTAACCACAATTGGGTTTGGGGCACGTTCCCTCAACAAAGCGATCTGCGAGGAAAGACTGGTGATTGGGAGCTTCACAGAATGGCTGCTGTGTGGTGCGCTCCTCGAGGAAGCCGTTCTTGTATAGTTTGGTGAATATATCCTGGGCAATATCCGTCTGTTGCTGGGTGGTCGTTCTGCCAAAGTAGTCAAACCCAATCTCGAACCAATCGTACACAGCTTTATGTTTCGCGTGGAATTCGTCACATAGCTCTTGGGGGGTTTGGCCGGTCTCGAGGGCCTTGGTTTCCGTCGCAGTGCCGTATTCATCGGTTCCGCAGATGTATAGTGTTGGTCGGCCTCTCAGCTTGCTGAATCTGGAGAAAACGTCGGCGCTGAGGACGCTTCCCACGACGTTTCCGAGATGAGGCACATTGTTGACGTAGGGTAGGGCGCTGGTGATGAGTATATTCTGTTTACCCTTCTCGGGCAGTATTATCTTTGGGGATGCCATTGCGTGATCTGGAGTTATTGTGTTTTAGGAGGACGTTGAGGCTGAGGATATATAGAAAAGAAGACGGGTGGTGGGGTGAGTCAACAACCACAAGGCTGAGTGCGCGGGGTCAGGATTGAGGCCGAGTCGAATCCACAACAAGCTCGCTTACAGCACTCCGTATACTGTATGTGGATTCTGTGACTACCTATGCTGGGGATGGTTTTATATGGTCACAAATTCTCGGTGACCATATAGTATTGGCGAGTCATATACATGTGTGGCAGTTGTGTATGGCAAGGAGATTTTGGGCAAATAAACAAAAGGCTCAAGAACCCAGAAATCAATAAAATATAAGAGGATGATCAAGCAGGAGTAGCGGCTGTATAAGTATAACGTGAATCACCAGTAGTATTAGGCCCAATCAAGGTTTGTCTACGCAACTTTGGAAACAGCTCAAATGGGCTTTTACGTTTTCTATAAGAGTACTCAGAGGCGCTAATCCCTGAAAACAAAAACGCTAAACTTTACTTACTTTAGGGGTTAAATTTATTTAAAGTGTGATTCGGCGGCCTATTATGACAGCCTTGAGGATTGACTCAATACTAAATATATAAGCAAGGACTCTATAGAGAGAGCTTCAAGGGATTGCCAGAAATAAATTTGGCGTTTTTTAGTACCAGAGATAAGTGAGAACTAGAGAGCATCGGTATAATTATGGTCAAAGTCAAAGTCATAATTGGAAGATAATCACATATTACTCACTATGTTGGACTCTCGTAAATCTACCTGAAAGGCGGCATTTGAATGAGAGGGGGGTTGGGTATTATAGGTAGCTAGATGCCATCATTACTAGTCGGTAGCGTGGGAGATTGGAAAAGTGTAACTCGTGGCTGAGAAGCTGCCGAATGATCCGATTTTCCATAGTAATTTACACATAGAGAATAAATTGAAATCATTAGATACAGTAACACCAACGTCAGCTTTGGAGCAAGTATGGTGGATAGACCAAGCTCTCTTTTGTGAACAATTGCGGAAGCAGGAAAGATGCATCTCCCCAATTCTCCATACTGACTGACGTGCGCACTCGCTGATGTCATCTAGAACTATATTCTTGGGGTCTTTTACTTTTGGGACGCATAGGGGAAGGCTATTCACAGAAATAACTTTTTAAGGCCTAGCTTTTAAATTCACAATCGTATATATAGACTGATTTGAAACTTTGAATATATGACGGTGGTCAGATCCTCAAAGCCTTTTGAACCACCACTTGCAGCGGATAGCCATTACCTTGTAATCGCATAGAACTTGAGATACTATTCATATATTAATAAAAATAGCAAACAACAATAACAATAAAAATAAAAATAACAACAGACTTTAAATGTAATTGTGATGATTATATACCCTATATCTATCTTTTATCTCTGTTATCTCTCATCTTTTAGTTATCTCTCATGTTCACATAGACAGAAACAATATACAAAAAGTATCAATAAAACAAACGATAACATATAATAAATATAGAGATAGGATATATATCAAAAAAAAAAAGGTAATGTGCATCCCTGCCCTGCGTCGAGAGACGCACCCCTTGACAAGACAAACCATCGGCACTTTGAATTCAATTGATTCTAAATTCCTAAATCCATTGAAAATTCCTGGAATTTTGTGTTAATCAGATTGCATGACCGCTCCTGAATGGTCCAAACCCCAGCTACTCCAAAAGTTACAATCGTGTTGTCGCCGTGGCGCCTGATTGCGGAGAGTGTCAATTCTTAGTATAGTAGGACCTCTCGACCTATAGCACGACTACAAGCTCCTTGCGCCTTTCAAAATTATAGTGCAACAAGGCTGCCAGTGGCGATTCAGCTGTGTCCAGATGTTCAGCTGAACAGTTGTACAGCTGTACAGGGGGTTTCGGGAGTGTTATTGGGCTCTTTTGAAGGTCTATAAGTACAGCTCTATGCTCCACGAAAATCTACATTGAACTTTACTGCATCTCAACAGCCTTGCTTTTAATCATACGCAAATTCTGCATAATTATATATTGTTTTCTGTGAGCAATATACCGGCAGCTTCTGAAGCATGGGTGATCAAGCACAAGCAGTGTTCCAGAGAGCCTTTCGCTCGGGACTTGCCCAGGCGTACAATCTGTCACCGCAGAGCGAAGTCATTAATGATCCGGAATTGTTCTATTCGACATTTCAGCAAAACGTCGCCATATGGAATCCCAACATCCCTATCGACGCCCGTTCAGGCTTCCCCGGAGCCGACAAAGTGGTATGGTATTTTCCATTGACGGACGTGGAGTTGCGACACAATTTGAGGAACCTCACTCACTTATGCGTCTCTTCCCCTTTCAACTCCTTCGGACGCGCCATCAGTTGCTTAACAATACCTTACGTTTCATCCGGGCTTGCAGGCGCACCATCTAGTGATTTAATCCTTGCCGCGAAATACGGCGTCTACAGAGATGCCGCTACAATAGCCTCTAATATAACAAGGACCTTCGCGAGCTATCTATCCAACATGAATAGCATGAGACCTATGTGTGCCACGCAAATTCTGATTCGAAACGACACGATACTTGATTTGCAAAGAGTTGCCGAATGCATGCGTGATATCTGTAAGAGTGCCTCTGGTTCGCTCACAATAAGTCCAGATATCATAGGTATAGGGGTAAGAACAAATTTCTCATTCCAAAGATAGCGTGCAATTAAATTGTCCATTAAGGTCTGGACGGCATACTTTATCCAAGTGGGCATTTGCTTCGTCGTACCTATACTATCGGTCTTGTTCCGACGACAAATCAAGAGAAGCGTACCCCCTTCTCGCCTTGGGAGTCCATCTAGTCAAAGGGGAGAAACCGCAACGCAAAAAGGGCTGCAGCAGAAGCCATCGGGATATAGACTCAAAAGTCTTCAGGCTGCTTTCACTACTAGCCTAGTTGATTTTCAAAAAGCTCAATGCTACTACATAATGGCTATTCAGGCAGCGAGTCTCATTACGCTCCACCGCACCCGGGCAGAAGATATTGTCGCACAGAGGCAGGCAACTTCAACCGTCGTCAGCGTTGTTGCAACGTTAAGTACTGTGGCCCCGACGGTAATTCTTCTCTGTCTTTGTATCCTGGAGCAACGATCTTGGTATATTCTCCTCCTCACGGTCTTAACGTCAACTCTATCGATTTATGTGTTTTTCGACCCCATGATCATGAGTATTCCGGACCGTTTCTTCATAAAGCCGAATAGCAAGGTCTCCAGCTACACCATAACCGATCCATATGCACTCTGTTCAATAAAACTTAGCAAAAATAAGCCTATATGGCACGGCCTATCCACCCCTTGGGCAATCTATCTCTGCGGCCTAATCCTCGCATTCATCACCGTAGACCACATCTTGAATTTACGTCTTCCGCGTGCCAAAGATCGACCGTATTTCCTTCCTTATAGCAGGGTTCAACGCAACTTGGAGCGCTTTGTGGCATACCTTCACAAGCGGAGACAGACGGCCTTGATCAACCCAGGCAGAAGGGGAGTTTATAACCTGGCCAAACTCTTCATGCTCACGGGCGTGTTTGCTACATGCTTCTATGTGCTAGGTCAAGTAATCTCGAGTCTATACAGTTACTATGCCGCCATGTCGGTCTCGCATGACTGGAGCTTCGGCCAGATTGTGTCGGTGGCAATCTGGGTTCCCGTCGTGGTCGAATGGTTCCAGCTATCTTTCCGTGAGTCCTCGCTCGCAATTCCCTTTTCACATTTGCTCGACAACTCTAAATTTGAAGCAACAAAAAGAGAAAGAAAAAGCTAAATCAATGTCAGGTGGAATGGAATCCGGCTCGGAATACCGCATACCCCATCCTTTCCGCGTAACACAGGTCGGCCCATCAACAGCGACAGCAACAGCAACATCATCAGACGTCGTCGATGATGACACGACGGCCTCAGAGGACGCAAACGGAACGGAGTTGGAGCATCAAGCATTCCTAGGCTTCTCCGGCGGCAGCAGGAGAACCGCAACAGCGGAATTTTAACAAAGGCAGATTAATTTAATATATATATATATAGATGTATCCATTTTGCTTTCTGGAATTAGGTATAAAGTAGGTTAAAAGTAGGTAAAAAGATAATAAGATAATTCAACAATCTTTTCCCCCAAAAACCCAGAGCAAAGCCATACAGTAATTTCAAGCACATATAATTTTTCATTCTTTTTCAAAGGAATAGTACCACAACGGTGGATGGGATTGTTTATTATATATATCGTGGCGTTTGTAGTTTGTGGTTAGCATTGGGGGTTGGCGGTTAGAAAAGAAATCGAAAACTCTCTGGAAGAAAGTAGATTTTGAAAGAACCAAAAAAGAAGAAGAAAAAAGAAAAAAGAAAGAAAGAATAAAAAGAGAAGAAAATAAAGGATATTTAAACCAAAAACCAAAAACAGAAGTAATAAA
>Ga0247734_1000928_pt1 | contig 23562 bp, 18 predicted proteins | sample UWRJL103311B2_FD_180933 | JGI IMG/M metagenome (GOLD analysis project Ga0247734, IMG submission 180933) | Plant litter microbial communities from Arlington Agricultural Research Station in Wisconsin, United States - UWRJ-L103-311B-2 | ecosystem: Environmental > Terrestrial > Plant litter >... | reverse complement strand
TGATGTGTGAACGTTGGAAATTGTAGTTAAAATGAGCACGAGGAGTATGAGCGAGTTGAAGAATGATTGATATTTTTGATAAGAAATCTAGAGAAATGAAGAATTAATAGCTACTTAGTGATATGTTCCAGGTCCAGTCTAATAAGAGGCACAGCGGCTGCCTACGTGTTGAAGGAGCTGAAGTGTAGCTCGGTGTAGGTAAATCTAACCGCTTTGGAGCTACTATGGGCCTGTTGCCTTTGCCCCAAGCCCAACCGAGATGCACGACACATTGATGCGCTGGCCGTACATCTGTATTGGCTACTCTCAGTAATACACCACACCAGCTGAAACATATCTGTTGGTGAGGTGTGAGTCAAGCGAACCATGAGCGGGCGATTGACATCAATGCGAAGGCGTGAGTCTTCACCGAGTCCCACCAAGTCTTGGCCAAACAAAACCAATGAGATTCACATGACATACCAACATCTTGATTTCTCCTTACTGGGTTGGTATTATATCTGAAACATAGATTCCTCATCAGTGCGAGGTTTGCTCTTAACCGATCCCAATTTCTTTAATTGAAATGTAGTTATTACTGTCACCACTTCGGTGTAGACTGCAATGTTATTGGTGTAAGGGGTTTAAGCGAGCAGGCTGCTGCTTGGTTCCTTGAAAATCAATACAGGTGATCTGTTTGTATTAATCCTAGAGAAAGAGTGAGTAGGGAGATGGTGATTAAAGCCAATACCTTTTTGAACCAAGCCTACTGCATTTTGCACAGCACAATATTTTAATATCTCTCTTTCATAAATTTGTCATAAGCTCGCTAAAAATCGGACATATTGTTGCACATGAGTTTTATGACTTCCTTGGATGATATGGCACTTTTCCATTGCACAGGTGATGTCCTGTATATCCATAATATAAGAGTGTAGTATCCCTGGGGCTCATTGATATGCACTCTAATTATTGGTAACATCGCAAAATATTTTTAAATGTGACAATTTTGGCCAATGTGATCATTACTTCTTTGAGGTCATAGAAAAGAGAATGTGAAGCACACTTAGTCTCAAATGAAGATATCAATGCATGGATACTCACTATATGGAGCCCGTTCTCCAGGGTGCACCTCCAAACAAACAATCCACCACAAATTTAGTTGGCCAAATTCCTGAATACTACAGGAGACTGTGGAATAACTCTGAGTTGCTCGTGTAAAACACTTCCGAATCGCTAGACCATGAGCAAGACTCTAGGATTTTCAACCCGGAATCATTACTAGGATTGAAACTGAGGTATATGTCTTCTTATAGGGTTAGAATAGTATCAGGAATGGGAGAGAAAGCTGGCAAGGGAAGTAATTATTTGACAAAGGAGTTTGTTCCATGCTTTAGATCCGGAACACTCTAGTTACTGTGACCCAAAAATCTATCCGTTCTAAACACCGATAAATACTCGAACACAAACGATTTGAGAGATGGTTTCAGTACTTTACCTTCTCGAATCGAAAGAAGAAAAACCTCAAGCTAGAGTCAATAGTTATCGAATATTTACAGTCTCGTATCTTCGCAGTGTGGGTACAGTATATAATTCTATCAGCAGGCCATCCCAGGAACTTCCCATTTTTGACTCAAAACCCAAAAGGCCAGTTTGATCTGACGGACAAGCCCAAGACCGACATTAATGACTCTCTTAAAAATAAGTGAGATAGCTGTGGCCATTGAAGAGGCTGCAGCAGAAGGTTGGAGTAAATAGCATAATCATATAAGTCTGGCACATAAAAACATTGTGTTCTTCTATAGTCGTGAGTGAATTACGGGCTTGAGCACTGCAAAATATGTCACAACGTGAGGAGCTTGCTTAGCGAAGGAATTTTGTTTTTAAATTAACATGCAAACAGGAATCTAATATAGGTACATGATCCTCATAATCAACCCAAAGCTAATTGTTGAGCCTCAATCCGATCATCGTGTTCACAGAGTACCAAGAAATTGGTGGTGTTGAGTGATAATAATCCAGCCCAGGCGGCAGGCTTTTCCGCAATGATAAGCTTGTTACCCCATGACAGGCCTCCATCATCGCTGGTGATGATTTTGACGTAAGCGTTTCGATGCCACATTCCTTCCAATTTCTCCTCGTCTGTCATGAAGCTGACAACCAATGTTTTCCCTACTAAAGCAATCGACGGCGCGCCTGCGTTTCTCTCTGTTTAATATATAGTTAGCAGAGTAATCTTTGATGAAGAAGAGTAGTGGATAAGGGAGAGTAATGCCCCTGAACTTCAGAAATGGAGAGTCAAAGATACGTACTCAAGCTATTCGGGGCACCCGCATCACCAAACCAGGAGTCGTATATCAATCTCCTCTCCCCCCAAGTATTCCCATCATCTCTAGATGTCACACTCCACACCTCAAACCTCGCCTCAAAAACAGTTCCGTCGCCCTTCTCCTCCACCGTCTCAAAGACCGCCATCAGATGCCCTGTCCCCGGCACAACTTCCTGAATCCCAATCATCCCGTCCCTTGTCACTAAATCCTTTCCAGTTACAATCTTCGCATCCGACCACGTAACACCTTGATCATGGGAAACCCGCATAAGATTATCCTGATCTCTCCCTCCTCCAAGTTCCCTTGAATAGAAGAATTGCAAATTCCCGGAATTTGAAAGCCGCAGAAAGGGTTCCCAGTTACCGTTCGCTGTTCCCGGCTCTTGTGTTGGTGTACTTAGATATTTCCATGTTTTCCCATCGTCGTCACTGTGGTATATCATGAGACGGAAATATAGATAACCTTCATTCTGTCCGCCCGGTTTCTCTTCTGCATTGAGAGCTTCCGGCGCTTTGGTGTGCGCGCGAAACGCGCAGAGTATACGGCCAGAGGGCAATTCGAAGAGAAATCCATTGTCGAGTGGTGTGGCTTCAGAAGCTGGTTTCGAAAGAACAATTCCATGAGGAGCCCAAGATACGCCCTGGTCTAGAGAAACCGCGAGCTGGATGGCATTTTCGGGATCGTAAACCGTGAAGGAGGCTAGCAGGATTCCGGAACGAAGCTTGATAGCCCGTGGATAGGTCTGCTTTCCTGGTTGGGGATAGAGGAGACTTGGGGTGCCGATGAGGCTGGGCTTAAGGATTGGTGGGGTTGTGAAGCTGAGAACGCCGCTGGCGCCATGGATCAAACGGTTGACATGGGAGTCTGGTCGCAGTGTGCCTGAGGCCAGGAAGTAGAGGAGAACGATTAAGAAGACTGCAGCTCCTAACGTTCTTGGTATTCGCAACATGATTTCAATGAGTGGATTTGTTTATGTCTGTGGCATGATTGTGTTTTTGCTTCAACAGCAAGTCTTGAAGACCTGCTTGCGGCAAGAGCAGAGCTAGGAAAATCCGGGATGTACAGTTCAGTTTCACATTGCTTTTAAACTAGGTTGTTCCCGCGAATTCTCTTCCAGTTGGTGAATATGCCAGACACAAGTTACACTTTTAATTCTAAGCTAGTGAACGGGGCCAAATCAGGGGCGAGTTGAGTTGACTTTGTCGATCGCCAATCTCTGGGCCTTGCTTTGGTAGCTTCGCAAGGGAGGGAGCAGGGAGGAGGGAGGATCCGTTTTGGCTCCCGTCAGTACGTAACCGCGATGGTATCGAGCCTTCTTATCGATCTTCAAGAACTATGACAATTCAACTGCAATGACTGCTGAAAATACGCGTTATAGTTTAGAGCGTACTATTGTTAAACATGTTTTCTAAATATTCACTAAAAGAGCATGAGAAATCTAGCAGGAGGCCCTTCAAAAGGAATAACCCCCCGGAAAAGATCTACAAAGCTTTATTAAGAACACAAAAAGGGAATTGAGCCAGCCAGTTCCATATTCTCCATTATCAAAAATTTTATTCCTACGAGTTTTGAGTAAGATTAGAAACATAACTGCCGGCAGAGAGGTTCTTTACGCTCTATCCATGCCTGGTGACTGTGATTGATTAAGAAAGGAACTCCAATGTATGTACGTCAAGAAGAAGAGATTATGGGAAGGAAGAGGCGACGGATGAGAAATCCTGTGTAATTAGAACAAGATACGCAAAAGAAATGTGGAACTTCAATTGCTTTGCCCTTAGAAACCGTTGATCATCCTGTCCGAATCTAAACGTATTCAGGAGGGACAAGGGTGCTGGCTTTGGGATTTTGCTGTAGAAACATTTTGCGTCTCTTTGCTTCCCAGCAATAACTGTGAGTACGACTTGCATATTGCACCTTATGAACTCCACTGACTGTATTTATGTACCAAACAAGCGAAGTTTTGAAAACAAGCTTCCCCTTTACAGAATGCAGGTAAATATAGCACATAAGACAATTGCTTGCAATATTTGCACACCAAAAGCGGTTGTGTAATCATATGATAGTTACAATTCCCCATAAGTAAATAAGTGGGGCGTTCGAGAGACTAAGCAAGATTGTGGAATTGCAATGAGCAAGATGCATATGCGCTGTGAACCAGCATTTTGTGAATTTTCCTACTGGCCAGTAGCCGGACTTGTTGGTAAATATAACATTTGGCATTGACTCATGAGTGCACCTCCGCACATGCAGTGAATCAAAACCTTGACATATCTAGCTCTGCATAAACAGTTGGAATGCTGCTCGGTGACCTATTTGGGCCTAGAAATAGCTTTCTTATTGGCGCGGAAGAGTTAACTTATAGAATATTGGGTGAGATACGGGTTACATCGTGAAAGACGCATCTTCTTAGATCAGCATGTTCAGTAAATCTAGACTCTACCAGTAGATTCAAGAAATACATCACTACTTGCTAGCGCCTGTTTGAAAAACATATCACTCTTATGACAATATTTAGCTATATATTTTCAAAAATATGACAGACAGGAACGCCTTTTCTCTCTTTCCCGTCACACTCGTGGATGTCCCAACTCTCGCGAAGTACAGTGCTGAAGCGTTTCTGGTGGATCGTCAGACCCAGATGAAAGGCCTTGCAAAAGTGCCCTACGATCTAGAGGATGTTGCAAGATCTCACATGTCTGATTACTTCACAGATCCAGCCTATCTGAAGCATAGTCGGCTCATCAAAGCGGTCGACAATGCCACTGGAGAAATCATGGGCCACGCCTGGTTTAAATTTGTGAACTTTGATCCAAAAGATGTCCCGACTTTGGAAGGGAGGACGAAACCTTTGGTAGAGAATGATCAAGTTTCAGCATCAGATGTCGGACTGGGTCCAGAGCAGCAACAATCTGTCCTCGAATCTGTGAAAGGGGCTGGTGCATGGAGAAAGTTTTCTTCTTCTGATGAAGAGGATCCAATTAAGCGTCTCGAATCACTGACAGGCGGAGATATGATGAGGTGGCTAAAAACCTTTGAGCCAGAAGGCTTGAAAGTCATTCGAGTCGTGGGATTGACAACAGCGCCAAAATATCAAATGCGAGGTGTCGGATCTGCACTTCTTCGATTTGCGACTTCCGTCGCGGATAAGATGGAAGTTTACTGCTGGGTTCACTCCTCAGAGCCTGCCTGGGGAGCCTATGCGAAGTCTGGATTCAAGGTTGTCGGAACGTTGGATGTGGATTTGGATGAGTATGCTCCTGGGCCGCCACCGAAGGAAGAGGAAGGTGACGGGAAATGGGGACATTACGTTTTTAGATATATGCAGTACTTCCCATCGAAGAGTCAGTGAATGGAACATGGCGAACTTGTAGTACCTCTGTTATGACCAATGAAGGCATGATAGAGTAGCATTGAATTGAGAATTTAATATCTATATATTGTTAGCGGATAAAAGCGTGTCTGTATATGGCTTCTATTAGAAACTTGGATCCGGAGATGCAAAGTATTTCATTGATTTTTAGACTGCTTACGAACCTAACGTAAACGAAAAGGGGCGTCACGTCTATGATAACCTCTAATTAGAACGTGGAGCAAGAAAGATGAGAGAACATGTGTAGAGGAGGCATCTGCCCCATAGTTTAAAGATATACCTTTTAAATTACCTTGACTACTCCTATTAGCTGAGCAACTCTATGAGAGTATTGCATACACAACTTCTAGCTCTTGATCGTTATTTATAATATGAAATTTAGCAGTCACTCCTTACTCATATAGTGAAGAGTTTTTTATACTAGTCTATTCTGTGAGTACGAACAATACGAAAGGTAGAGCACAGTATTAACTGCGATGATGTAGGCTAGCATGGAGATGATGCACGCATCTTTCATTCTCTTTCAAGCTTAATAAGTATAATATGACCTGTTGCTGGTAAATGTTTAGATCAATAGATCACTTTCAGTCACAAATTATATATTGGAGATGAGGTCGGTGCTCTGCATGCTGTTATTGGATAGAGAGAAGACATAGCGACAATAGGAGCAGGAGAAACGATGATCCGATTACAAGTTTCTGCGGAATCAGCTAACTGGACACAAAATTGTGAGGTTGTTAAAACACAGACCTGCAAGATGACCGTATAATCCACCAAAAGTACGAACAATAAGATACTTGCGACAGCTGAACAGCGTTAACACTTAAAGTTGACTTTTGGGTCCTTGATGACGACATGAAAGTCTTCAGTAGACTTTCTACAAAGAATGAAAATCCCAAGGCTGAAGCCCTTATCTATAGGGGGAAGAGGAAACGAGTGCGGAGAGATGAGGTTGCAAATCTGTGATATATTGTATAAATATGTAGATGCGTGTTTCTTTCCAAGAACGCCATAATATGCAAAAAAAGCTAAGAGATGCCAGAACTCCAAAAAAATGCCTGCTGAAAATTCCACCCAGAAGATCCAAGCTTCCTAACACCAAAAAGATTCGTCCATGCTTCATCCCTCATCTTAATCATACACATACCAATCAAACCTCACCCCAACTCCCCATTCCGCCAGTACTAGCCAACAAACTTCCGCTTCCTACGCTCGCCGTTCCATGACCAAAATCCCAATAATGCCTACTCCCTGTACTCGATAAAGATGTTCGCTTCCCCATACCACTCATTCTCTCGCTCCCACACCCGGAACTACCGCGTCGAATATGCGGTACCTCTTTTCCTGGGACACTTACTCTGAACGTTCGTGGACGTTGGATTTGGCGATCACGGGTTACAAGAGGGTGGTGTTGACGGACGCGGGCTGCTCGGGCGGCGGTATCGGCTGTGCTGGCAGTAGCAAGGTGTGATGTTCCTTGACTTAGAGAAATGGTCGGTGCAGATGTTGAACGGGTGAAACGGGATCGGAGGTAGCGGTAAACCATTTTGATATCTAGGTCTCGCTCCCAGTCTTCCTGGGTCAGGGGTTGGGACATAAGAGTTGTTGTACGTGGTGTGGAGTCTGCTGTGGGTGAGGCAAACGAGGTCGATGATATGGGGATTGAAATGGGTTGAACGGGCTGGATTGTAGGATGGAATTCTACACCTGGAGAAGTGAGGACGGATTGTTCGTTATCAGTAAAAGTGTTAGCCGGTATAGCATCTCGCGCGGATTCTGGAATAGCGGGCAGACCAGCGTAAGGTAATGGCTCTTGTTGGGTTTGCAAATACGTTGAGAAGGCTCCTGGATGATCGGATATTTGACTAACGAGAATCCCTAGCTCTCGTGCAATTCGTTCCAAAAGTCTATACTCCCAACCTGATTCCTCGTGTTTATTAGCCTCCACAAGACTATTTGTTAGTTCGAGTGGCGACCTAGCAGGTGGCGTGGTCGATAAATCATCATCCTCCGGTAAACTCTCCCCAAATAATATAGAAAGCAAGTCATCATCAATTCCCATCAAATCTTGAATTACCCTCCTGGTGATCTTATTCCAGAAGCTCTCATTTTCCTCACTAGGCTCAGCCATAGCCATCTCCGTAGTTTTGTTAACATCACTGAAGGTCGCAACATCCTCTTGTGCTCTCTCAAGCATCGTCGTTCGTCTTTCGCTTGACATTGATTCCTTCCGTCTTCTAGTCTCCCGTTGTATCTCCTCAACCAGTACTCGACTTTGTTCCATCCTCCATTGCTCAATCCGTCTTGTTCTCTCTAGATCAACAGCTCTATCACTCTCAAGCTCCAGCACAGCCAAGTCTACACTTGGGCGTCGTCTCTTCGCCCTCCTTGGGTTATATCTTTCGAAGGAATATAAGTGTTGCTGAAAATCATCTCCCATTGCCGTCTGATCCACGCGGAAGCTTCCCAATCCATCATGAGTCGGTAAAACCGTACCACTGGCCTCCCCTCCTTCCCCTCTATAGATGCTGGGCTCCCTGAACTCGTGTAAGTGTGAGTCCAGACTATCCAGCTCCCCGTCCTCTTCCTCATCTATAGCGTCTTCCGTTTGTTCAGATGCTTGATCATAGGACCTTGCAGCGGTATCTAAACTGCCAAAGTCACTGATACGCGACCGGCCTAGTGTTTGAGTTTGGCCTGTGGAGGTAGTGTATGTGCGGTCTGTGACAGATGCCACGGATGGAGAGAAGAGAATCCATTCTTGGGAGTCTCCGAGTGGTTGTGACTGTTGTGAGGTTTGCTGGGGTTGGAGTTGCTCAGGCGCGGTGTAGATACGTTGAGGAGCGGTGACCTGCGGGGTTGAGTGTCTGAATGCCATTCTGGCTCAGTGAATCATACAATATTCCAATGGAATTTTGAATATGTGGATAATCGTGCCCCAGGCTGGAGATGTCGCCGGCTTCGACAGAAGTGATCGACCCTGTAGATATATACTTGCTTGGTTAGACGGTAGGGGCGGGAGGTGACGGCGTGGAATGGGAGCAGCGAGTCAGCGATCGACAATACCGGAATCGCAACTCTTTGTCGTCTCTTATATTCTAAAGTGTTGGTCCGACAGGGCAGGAGTGTTTTCCGCCTATGGATGCTATGGACTGTAGAAGAGGCTGTTAGGAGAAGGAGTATAGAATGTAAGGTCGCGTGTACCTGTGTCTCTATATGAGGTGAGGCTATGAGATAACCAGCCACGTGGGGGGAGTTATCATTGGTTTCCTACTGCTGCGCTCACTCATCAAAATATATTGGACTCTAAACAAAATATATTAAAAACCCGACAGGTTCAGTAATCGTAAAGAGTTAATGATAGATTATTCATGCCAGATTACACTGCAATAAGCCGAGACATCTGGTCTCAACATTCGTGACCTTCGTTCTCGGATTGCTTGCTTGCTTATCGCGGCTCCGATTAGATTAGCCTGCTTTGGGCCTTGGAAGCGTCACCAATGTGTCGCTAGCAAGAGTGGGAGCTCAGGTAATAATATAATGGCTGGATGGTTTGTTGGAGGTTGCGCTGCTATGAAGCCTACCAACCGATAATACTATAGTTGAATTAGTAGAAACTAGTCTCGAAATAAGGTTGTGGTATGGATAAGTCTTTCTCCTTGCGTGGCATATGTTACTCTAGGCCAAAATTATTCGTGGATTAACGGCCAGGTACAAGGTTCTGAGCCAAGAAACTCCTTTTTTTAACACCATATTTTACTGTATATTTGGAGGAATTAGAGTGCACAGTAGTCATGCTGCGTCAAAGATATCACGAGTGAAAATAGATCGTTGAAAAGCAGTAGCAATTCCGTAAATACAATGATTGGAGAGCTAAATGCCTCTCAAGACATTATGCAATCCTGCCATCGCAAATATAACGCCTGTTCTGCCCATCCCAAACACAAATATCATCTATGCCTCTTGGAAAGCAGCTGGGAATCTTCGGACGTTGTCGGCCAACTTGCCCTTGTTGCTCAAGAATTGAACGTAGGCACCATCAACCAAAACCTGTCCAGAGTTCTTCTTGTCCATATACTCTTCACGGCGCAGAGGAGTGAAGCCCCAGTTCTTGGAGACGATAATCTTTTGGCGACCTGGGAACTTGTATTGGGATCTGCGGAGAGCCTCGATAGCAGCGGCACGGTCTGCGAGAAGTGTTAGAAACAAACGAGTTACACCGCGGGAAGGACTTACGAGAATCACGGGTTCGTAGACTCAACAAGATCTGGCCAATGTTGACACGGGCAACAGATCCGTTGGGCTTACCCCAAGCACCACGCATTCCAGTCTGCAATCTATCGGCACCGGCACAAGACAACATCTTGTTGATTCGGACAACGTGGAATGGGTGGACACGGACACGGAGATGGAAGGATTCCTTTCCGGTGGTCTTGACCATGTACCTATTGTAGTACGTTAGCCTCTGCAATCATGAATGGGCTCCTCCATTCCATATAAGTTTTTTTTGGGGTTTGGAAATGCCCTTCCTCACTGCCAGGTACCCCGCCAAATCGTCATGGGGAGTGATAAATACTCACTTGTTGGCGCAAATACGGGCAGCCTCAAGAGCCTCGGAACTCAGTTGTTCGTACTCGTTGGAGACCATGTGGATGCAGAGAGGGAACTCATCGACGTTCGCACGCTTGCGTCCGAGATCGAAGATACGAATCTTAGGGTCTGGAACACCACGGTTGAATCGGGACTTTGGGTATGGCTAGCAGAACTTGTCAGTTCACGATTTTGAGAGTAATTTCATTGTCCACAGCTTCAGAAGTATCAATTTCCGACCGCGAGAGATTCCACCGCTCAGAGTGGCAACTGAAGGATTTTGTCTCTTTTGGCCTCCTGAACGCTCTGAAGCCGTGAATCAAGCTCCACGCACCTTGTTCTTGCAGTAGCGGTAACATCTCGCTGGTCGGCGTGCCATCTTGAATGATTTCGAGTTGGCGTTTCGGTGGGTGATTAGTTGAGATGGAGTTGCGAAGTCGAAGGCTCGTCAAGATTTGTGAAGGTCGCCCGCTTTGAAATCAGAAGGACGCCAAGTAGCTAAGCGAAGATTTGTAACCCTACTCCCACAACGGATTTATCAGAATATGCGGATAAAAGTGACTCAGACCGAGAAATTACAGGCTTGCGAAATTGATATTGTTAAAAGTGACTCAGACCGAGAAACCACAGGATTGCGAAATTGATATTGTTAAAAGTGACTTAGGACGAAAAATCACTGGATTGCGAAATTGAAATTTGGTAAGAGGCAGGAGAAAGTTAAAAGACGCGATTTGATTAGTTATTTAATTTTAAGCAATGAAGGGGCAGTTGTTTTAAAATCCGGGATATCAGATTTTGCTGTGGTGAACATGGAGATCGAAGCGGATGTTCCTACAACATTTGAACATAATGGCAATAGAACAGGAGTGAAAGTCCAGCGGTAAAAATCTAGATTCCGTCACAAGTAGTTTAAAAGGATAATAAGAGGTCATGAGCCTGGTCATTTGGATCGACTATCTGAAGAGTATCTTTTGCTTTGCCAGTAGACAGCCAGCTAAAACACTCAAAACAATCAAAACAATCCATCTATATCTCAGTCCCTCACCGCCACCGGCTTCGTTCAGGGACCGCGTCATTTAAGCAGCTTGTCCGCTGAGGATATCAGAGTCACCAGCCTCGAGGACGGCCATGGTGGAGCATCTGAAGAGCTTACCGCAAGCAGTTCCGAGCTCAATCTGTTCGGTTTTCGTCAGTTGTTTACCCTCCAAAGTCATGCGACTTTATCTCTGGGTGGTCCCTCAGAGATACCGAAGTATCTCGTCGTTGGGTAGATATTGTGTAGGGTAGAACTCACGTTGTTTCCGTTGAAGTGGTGGACATTGGTCTTGGAAAGCATGGAGTAGTATTCCAACTCACTCTTGCGGAGAGGGGGGGTGTTGCCAGCTGCGAAGTAAGTTAGTAAAGCGCTCAACAAAGTAAGGATCTTGCAATTGAAATTGCATGATTGCATACCAATGATGACAAGCTTGGCCTTTCCGCTGCGGAGGGACTTGAGGGTTGACGAGTATCCAAGAGTGACTTTGCCAGACTTCATAACAAGCGCAAGGCGCGAGTTGATAGAGTCGGCACTCTTCTTTGCCTTCTTTGCTGTGGGGGCCATCGTAAAGCGCAAGATATCGAGTTGATCTTGTAAGTGGTGGTCGATTGATGCTCTCCGGCGTGTTTTGGTTTTGAAAAATTATATTCAAAGATCACTGATTGAAATTTATTGGTGTGGGGAGTTGAGGGAGCCAAGGCGATTCTGATACCTGAGGCAGCCATCAACTCGTGATCGAGCGTAGGGTTTCTAGTCACGTGATACCAAGCTAGTTGGAGTCAATTACAAGTAGTATCTACTGTCCACAGTATTCACTCTAACCTATTGTATTAGACTGGTTCCGTGCCGGGAAATATCCTCATTTCTCTTCCATTCAACATTCAAACTATGCTTTACTTTTAAATACGGAAGTCTCGTGCCTCTCATTTATCTAGCAGCAGAGCGAAATTTGTTTGTGAAAAATATACTGTGATGTATACTTGGTTTTTACTTACCAGCGTTATTGTCATATAACGGTCGTATCTCAGCAACCCATCACCTGTCAACCAGTCGGTCGTGTGGTCGCTAGCAATACTCAACTCCCAGATATGATATCTTATGTAATTTCATGTGTTCCATGCACCCTCTATTTCTCCAGGCCAATCCATGCCGCGGATCTGAAGTAAATCATTGTTTATGCAAAACTGCCGGGGTGGATTCAGAGCCACGTCTCCACGAAATATCATACCCAAGCCAATAACAATAACAATCACATACAAGTAATAGGGGCAGCACATCCATCATAACATCGCAATCCCTCCCACAAGTTCTACACCAACAACTCCGTGAAACGCCAGTTGACTTGCTAGAGGCTACTTTTCGAGACTTGCAATTAGCTTTTGACTACTACGCTGGGCATGTAATAATAGATCAGCCGAACCTTAACCTTATCGCTGATGTTTCACTGCCTATCCAGCGAAACAACATACCTGAAGACCTGAGATTTTTCTATCTACACATCACAATGTCCGCAACAAAGAAACCACCAGTTAACACCTCAGCAGGGCGGAGACCGCCCTCAACAGACTCGCCATTGCCAGCCACTCCAAGCCGAGGGTCAACGCGTTCCCCAGCTCCATCAACAACTCCTCCTGCAAATGGTTTATCGCGGACGAGATCACTACGGGGTGGCATTTCTGCACGATCAGCAATGCAAAGGCCAGGTGCTGGCGCATCGAATCTCAGCAGCAGCAGCAGCGTCCCGACCGATGCTGCTGAAGATGACGCTCGTGCTGAGACAGTCGCGCTCTTAGATGACTTGAAAGAACGCCTGCGCAAAACCGAGACAGCCTCCGAGCAATTCCAAAAGCAAGCTCAGGTTCTGCAATTAAGACTAGATGAGGCTATACAGGAGCAAGGGAGATTGGAGGACAGGTTGCACGAAAGCGATGAGCGGTTGGAGACATTAGAGAATGAGAAACGAGATGCGCTCAGGCAGAAACGTGAGATGGAATCTATCTACGAGGCTGAGAGAAGTTCAATGACAAGAGAGCGAGAAGAATCTGCAAATAGAGAGGAAGAAATGCAGACCATAATCCAGCGATTGAAGGATTCCCTATCCCAAAGAAACAACATGGATGAAGAAAGTAGAATATCTCGACGCTGTATGTTCTGACCCATCTCCAAACTGATATAATCACTAACATATCCAGCAAACAACTCCTCGCCGGGCTTTGATAGTCAGTTCGCACCAGCAGGTGGTGTTAATCGCAGTGACTCTCGAAATAATTCGAAGCTGGTTCTCCAAAAAGACAAGTTGATTGAATCCCTCAGACTAGAGTTGGCAGAGGCACAAATAAAATTAGTTGAGTCCGAAAACATGGGCGGTGGGCGGATGCACGAAGTAGAAAGACTACTTCTCGAAGCACGCATGACGAACGCTAGACTATTAGAAGACAACGAAAGCTACCAATTACTCTTATCCCAAAAGACGTTGGGAGGGGAATTTCATCACAGCGAATTTATGGCATCAGCGCATAATACAGCTGCGCTGAACGCTCTTGAAGGCAGATCAATGGGTACGAGTCTGGCAGATGAGCTTGCAGAGACCGAGGAAGATGATGGAGAGGTAGATTCGAAATCTCGCCGCTTGGAAACCGAACTCAAGGCATCCAAGGCAGAGAATAAAGCTTTAACATTGTATATTAACAAGATTATCGAGCGCCTCCTTCAACATCAGGATTTTGAAGCCATTTTGGACCAATCCTCCGATTTTAAACCTGGAGCGAACCTCCATAAAGATCTTCCTCCACCACCGCCTGAACAGGCCTCAGGAGAGTCAATCCTCCAAAGAGCGAAATCAGTCGCCATGGGTGCAACGCGACGACCTCGTCCACAATCCTACATGCCATCGTCTAACCAACGCGCAGTCAATGATCCTGAAAAGGCCCCAAGCATTCCATTCGGTGTGAGTCGATCATCAAGCTTTCGTACCGGAAGACCCAAGAGTGAGCAATACACCGGCGGTGCCGCCAATGTAATAAACCAAATGTATAAAGGCAACGGACAAATCTCGCCAACTATCCATGGTCCACAAACACCTCGACATTCACAATCATTCTTCGCACCCCCGGCCGTGGGTGGGAACCCGAATGCAGCTTCCCGCATCCCAAGCGCTGGCAACCAATCGGTGGCAGGCAATTTCCCAGGGATGAGAAGTGAGACGTCTAGTACCAGCGGTGATAGTGGAGAGGTAAACACACCAGGAAATAGTCCACCAAGAAAAGAAGAGAAAGGAACACAGTTCTCTGGGAACAAGCCAAGACCATTGAGATTGGTTCAGGATAATCCAGAGACTACAAGAAGAGCCAGCATGATGGAAGGTATGGATGCCAAACGCGCAAGTTGGATGGGATGGGCTTTTGGAAAGAAAGAAGAAGCTGCCCTGGCGGAAAGCATCAAGGAATAGTTTGGTGTAGACTTGGCTCGGAAGGATAACTCTGCTCATTATTGACATCGAAAAAAGAAGCCTAAGAATGCATGACGAGGGTTATATGGTATACGACTAGAACACGGGGGATTCTTTTTATCTCTACTATGGGCCAACGTTAACTGGAAATGGTTGTTTTGGGAAACAAGGCATTACGGGATTTATTAGATGGGAAAACGTGGGAAAACGTAGGATACCCTGGGTTTGGTAGCTTTCTTCCCGAGAAGGGGCTTGACTACTTTTTTGTCACCCTTCTAGTTTTTGTATACTGAATTAGAAAAACATAATTCCCTTTCACCCCTTAGCGGTTTTTATAGACGACGTACGAGTCGTTCAGCAAAAGCGTGATTCTGCATCAAGGAGTTCTCCTTTTAAGGAGCTACTTGTGGTTGGGCTGCTTTGATGCTGTTTCAGTTCCCAGTCTTGCTGATGAGTTCACCCTAAACCTACATAATTAAAAGTCAAATATCAATTGGTTTCACCATTATAGATCTGCGATCTTTGCTGGCAAGACGATTATTTTCTAACTTCTTAGCTCCGTAGAAGAAGAAAACAGTATAGAAAGTTGATTTGAATGGTGTTAGCCGTGCTACCAAGTAGGCATGAATTATTTGTTCATATCCCATTCCTAATGTTGTAAAAGGCTGGGAGAGAAGTTATCCACCATGCTGAAAGAAGGAAATTACACGTTACATTAAAGAAGACTTTAGAGGATGGGCAGGGTGAGCATACTAGGCCAAATAAATAGATGAATCTAGAGAGATTCGGAGAGTCAACTCTCTAAACATGATACCGCCGAAACAGTTGTTGGCTAGAACAATGCCTTGGCTCAACGGAGCATATATGCCTTGGGTTCGCAGTGTTCAGACCTACATCTTACACTAACGTACCCCATTTTGTAATGAAGTCTTAGATCTTCTTCACCAACTTCGATGTGGAACTTGAATATAAAACACAGAAAATTCGGGACCATTTTGTTAAGCTCACTCCGTTGAATATATGTCAGTTCAGCGCAGTATCTCAGTGCAAAGGATATATTTGATATACTTGCCTTTGAATCAAAGTATATTCCACGGTCAATGCGTCAAATTCGCCTGGTTCTTTACTAACCCAACAAGCCGTAATGACGATTATTGTATTGCCATCAGAAGTTATATGAAAAATCCAAATCAAACCCAGCCCACGGTAGCATAAAATTAAAGAACTTCAGTCACTCGCAGTCTACGCAATTCAGTCTCATCATGGAACTACAAAATTCAATGATGCAACACACGCGTGAGGCAATTTGCATTTCTGAGCTGCCAGCGAAATCTTGACCGAAATATTTTGCAACCTCACACTCAACGACTTTTACAATCTTGTACAGACCATTTCTAAGTTACGGGCGTCAATGTTCAATTCTGGGTTAATAGTTCTAAATTCATATCAGCCATCATTGGAGGTTTGGTTTTCGTGTATTACGAGGTATTTGAACAACACAATGCACTGTTTTCACACAAACTATCTTTTATTATTTGTGATTAATTCCCTCCTTTCTTTGCTAAGTATTAAGTATATCTCGTGTAATCACTTTGAATATCCATTTTCTCCTTCCACTCTTTTAAAGCGAGTTATGGCTAGATTGCCTCTGTTTTTGCACGAAATGGTCTTGTTTGAAGGCTTGGCGTCGCTTAAGGGCCCCACTCCCCCTATTTCTCCATCCCCACTTCCCAAAACACGACCTTAGCTCGCTTAGAATGAGAATATTACCTACCATCTTTACATTTCCAAATCTAGGGGAGCTGGGAGGAAGCCTTATGTCTATAACATGCAGGTAATGATGCGGGATGTGAGGCCTCGTAAGATTACAAGGCTTCCTCTAGCCGATATATTCAGATACAAAATTGCGAGCACAATTGTCTTTGGGGATTTGAAATTGCTAGGAGGCTACAAGTGGGAAGTTGTAGCCAAATAGCTTCGATCAAGCGTGTCATCTAGATGTGTGGGAATTTGAATACAAGAAGAATGTTTATATTTCAATTCTCATAAACTAAATTTGAGGGTTACATTACCAGCTCTATCTTTGACTACCCAGAAGTCTAAAATAACATCAGCGCGCAAGTATCCCAATTCCCGCCCATACACCAAGTGTCTCGCCCTCTTCCACCACCCTTCCTCTCTCCCCAGGAACTGGCTTCCTCTTAACCTTCCATTTCCCATCTAACTCCACGCCTACCACCTCTCTTGCAGGCAGTTTGGCCCTCCTCCCCTCGCCTTTTATTTCCGCATCCCACCCCTTATCCTCCATCTCGGCAGGCTTTTTTCCTTCTAATTCCGCCAGCTGCAAACTCTCCCCATGCAGCTGTACCCTCAACTCCCGGTTCTCCTCTTCTTTTAGAGCGCGTTCCTGTATTCTAAGATTCTGTCGCCATAGAGTAGCTCGTTTGAAAGACAGGGAGAGGAGGACGATGCTGATGAATATTATAAGAAAGACTGGACCAATTACGCTGATAGTGAGCCAGTCACGGGTAGGAACTGTACTTGTGGATGTTTCGGTGGGTGATGCTATTAGGATTGTCAACAGAAATTGTATTTAGGCTGGGGGTGAACTGGGGAAGGAGTTGTACTCAGTGATGAGGCTTGCGATGCTGGTGAGGGTACGGCTGTCGTGGAGAGCCCGTTTAGAGAGGGCCTTTGTTCTTCTAAGACACGTTTTCCTATCTCTGACGCAGGCTGCCGAATTGAGTGCGCCGAGGAAGAAGCAACATCAGGTAATGGCTTTCTACAATATTTGAAAAAAGGCTCAAAGTACGTTGAGTTGTAGATGGCATTTGACGTGTCATGACTTTCTATACACTTTTGGCAAAGTTTGATCGTATGTGTGGGTCGAGCCCAGATATAGCATGTCTGAATTGTCATTCCCCACAGTAGGGTGTCTTGTAAAGGGGTAGCTATGCATCTTTAGCTTCTCAACTGTGAAGCTATGAGATGTGCTGTGGCGACGAACCGCATTCACTACAAAGTGCTTGGTAGGCATCCTGTTTTAGGCCAGAAAGCACAACCGAATGATGTCTAGAAATCCGCATCGTGTGCTATTTCATTCCATATCTGATATTGTAAGGGATTGACACCATATCTAAAGGAAGAATCTATAGATAAGATACCATAGTATCGAACAGGCTGGCGAGACCACTCCACTGTTTCGCAGGGAACACTAGATAATTTGTTGGATTGTTCAGCTCATGTGGCCGGATATAGCAATTAGTATATCCTCAATAACGATCTTAGAATCCTATTCGTGTCACTGGTTGACCTGAATGCAAGTCTATCCATCTACCAATAATAAACATTAGAAGAACTTAGCCAGCTCGGGCCGTCGTTTGAAAATACAGGTCTCGTACTCTGTTCTAATATTTCGTAAGCCTTACCCATCAGTCTGTGACGAAACTAGGAATCGGCCCTCCAGGGGCCCTCCGCGACCAGGCATTCGAGTGGTTGCTTGATTAGTTTGTATTAATGAAAACTAATTGCGCGTGGCACAGCACGTGCGTTCAATATATTCTATGTGTATGAACCAGAGAGATGATCTATTAAAACCCCGCTCTTGGGATGCCGATATGAGGCGCAGCATGGAGATGCAGTTATTTTCATTCGGCATTATTTTTGGGATGAAGTGATAGGTGGATTGGTGGATCTTCTATCCCTATTACAAAACCTTGCATGCAGTCGCAGTAGATACTTTGCCAACTAGGGTTGACAGTTGTGTTCGCTCCAAGGGAACCAAGGAATAGGAGAAACAAGTGCTTTGGAATCAATACTAACATACCAAGACCTAAGTGGAAAGCTATCCCTATTGTCGTTGGCCTATTAAATTTTGGTACAAATATGTTAGATTTCTTGAGTACTAGATCTGAAGGGTCGAGGTCTTGAAGGTTGGGTTTGGTAATGTCCAGAATGGTTCTCGTAGTAGAAGTTAGGATTTGAAGGATCAAGCTGCTCCTAGCATATAACTATGGGAAATGAGTTTGACTTTTGTCATCTAGGGGAAATTGCGTTGATTATTTCGAAGAAGGCTGATAAACTTTGGTCAAGGATATATGCATCCAGCTACAGCTTCACTCTCGTGATGCCAGTGGTTTCCTCTTGATTGCGCCATCTGTTCCTTGTTGGCGAAGCGACCCTAACTCTGAACCCACCGGCTCAACAGCTGCTAACTCAGCATCGAATTTCCTGTCCCGGATAGCATCCAGCTCATGTACAATATTGCTGTCAGCATGAAGCTCTGATTTGAATTTCGTCAAGTCGGCAGTCTCTCCGTGTAGTTGAGCCTTTCCCTGATACTCAAAATTGTCATCGTTTGCGGAAATAGCAGATCTCATTCGCCGTATGCTCCGTCGCCGAATCCAAAACGCAATGGCTGCCATGGCTGTTATGAAAACGATTGGACCTATGACTGCACCAGCTATCCAAGTCTCAGTGGTGGAATCGGGGGGAGGTTGAAGTCCTGCTTCGTCAAAAACATAAGTAATGGGATAACATAGTCTGGCGAGAGAGTCTCTAACCTAGTGTTCGAGTTTCGGAGGCACCGGCTTGCGCTATCGTGGCATTCGGTGGTACATTAACCGTAGATGAAGTGATCACCACAGTAGCCGTATGGCTTGCTGCAGCCTTAAGCTTCGATAGTGTAGCCTCGTAGCTTGAGATCTGCACAACTGCTGACGATAGCTTAGATATAGCTCCACTATAAGCTTCCCCGGATTCTGGAGTAGTTGCTTTGCAGAAGTCGATGAACTGCTCAAATTTCGGATCAACAACAGATTCCAGGGATCCATTTACGTTTTGCGAATTGGCTTCGACGCATTCTCTGCATGAGTCAAGCTGGATCTGGAATGCTGAATCTGGAATACATAATGTTGGGCTTTTTCCTGATCTTTGCGCTTCGATAAATGCATTATCTAAAGTTCATCAGCCTTAGGGCGAGATTCAATGACGGCAGGAGAGGGCACATACTACATGAGGCATAGCAAGTTTCAGGGACTTTCGTTTCATCTCGCCGTTGAATAGCACTCAAAGAACGACGAAACAAATTTATAACTTTTAAAAACATGGTTCAAACAGAGGTCGACCACATTTACGTGGAGAATCTCGAGGAAATATCGAGTTTGGGGTGGAGCTGCAGGATCAGAATCTCTACCGCCCCCATATTCGTCTTAAGTAATAGAGACTTGAGACCAGAGACCCTATTTGTTTCCCATCTCGCTTTTTGGCTGAATGAGGACGACACAGCCAACCAGATTCAGAGCGCATCTCGAGTGGTTAGAAATTGGTATCATGTCGCTCGGTTGTGCATATTCAAGCATGCATAGCACATCTTAGCAGAAGTCTTGCAACCATTCACCGTGGAGTTTGGGTGGTATTGTTTCCGAGAATGGATGGGATGGCCGCTTCACCTCGAAGCTGATTCGGTAAAAGTTTGATTTGAGCCGCACAATGCTAGATGGCGGCCAGGGGCAAACTATTTCGAGACGCATTTTCAAAAGACGAGGAAACTCGATCACATAAGTGGCCATCGTATTTGGGGGCCAAGGAGTTCGTTGTAATATCTGGAGGAGTTCTTGGTATTGTAAAGTAGAGCCTGAGCAATTTGGGGGGAGGAAACTTCGCCTTCCTAAACTATAAGTTAAGGAAAGGCTATCTACTACGTTATCACAATAAAATTACCAGTAAGAGTATCTTATACACTTTTCTTGGGGTAGATGATTGAACATGAGATGTTTGATAGTCTAGGAAGTATTTATCTTTCCACAGTACGAGACTTATGCTAATGGTTTTCTTCAATTTGCGAGAGAGATATGAACCTATAAGCATTAAACCCAGTGTCGAGTCCACCAACAGATAGTATGAGCCCTAGGGCAGATTCATTGGCTAGATGGGATGTCTCCTTGCAAATCTACCATCGGGCAATTCGAATCCTAGAAGACATATGTTTTCCTACTCTAGATAAAGGGAAAGAATGAAATAACGAAAGAAAGAAGGGATAAATAAGGAAGCTATAGGAGAGTATATCACAAGAATAAAACACACAAAAACTTAGCTAGTTGTATGGGCTCTTGATACTTGTACCTAAGGTTGCAGGTGTCTATCATGATTGTTCCATCTGGCGTTGCCAAAAGGGGCGTCGGACTGCTCTCCTCCTCCGCAGTCAAAAAGTAACTTCCCGAATGACTGCCAGAGCTCTAAAAACTTAAGAATGGCAGTAATAAAAAGTAGGTGGCCGATTGGGTACGGCGAAATACACGCTCATGTGTCCAAAGACGAATCCGATGTGAGCCGCATCGGCCTTATATGTGGGAACCCGCCACAAAGAGTTTCCTGCAATTGTGCTTTTTGTCGAGGAAGTAGCACTGGCGTGCCTGCTCCGCCATGCCATTCCATGCTATATTGGCAACACTCGATTCTACGGAACCTCTGTAACCGGGGCCAGCCCTTGACATCCACATCTCCAACCGGACGTATGTATATCTAGGGAAGGTGCGTACGATTTGCGATGCGAAGGAGGCTATGATGAAGGATGCGGCAGTGCACTGAGAACGTTTTTCATCTGATGATTCTCCGTGTCCTCGACCATCATGCCCAACCTCCGTCTGCAGGGAACCGCAGGACGACCGCACCTGCAAGATAAAGTGACACCAGTGTTTCGCTGGCGTTGCCCTGAGCATTGGTCGGAGTGGGATCTGACACCTCAAAGCGACATGTCGTGGATGGGCCACGGCAGATATGCAGTGCTATTCTGACTGACGGAGAGATCTCTCAATGGTGAGAGGCAATATGGTTCAGGGAAAGTACAGGGACATACAGGGAAGGCCGTTGAAGTAATGCACCGTGCTGGTGCCGACGATTGTATGTTCTGCGCTGTTCCTGTTCCTGTTCCTGTTGCTGTTCCTGGTGGTCCTGGCCCTGTGCCTGGTCCTGGTTTCTGTGCCGTCGTCTGGAAAAATGAGGATATAAACAAACATTTGGAGGTGGTGAGGGGGACGCGCACACCGGTCGTCTGCTCTGAGCTGTCTCACATATAGACAATCATCTCCATCTCCATCTCCATCTCCATCTCCATCTCCATTCTGTCAGATCGAGCCGAGTCACTAGCGTGCTGTAGGTACAGGCTTACCCCACCATACAGCAAATCTCAGCCACTCAGCATCCCTGAAGCAGCTAGCTTGGCTCTTGGCCACAAAGCGAAAGCGCCAGCCGAACTTTTTTGGTGGCATCCATTTTGTTTGAAATCTCTACATCTTTGCTTTTCGATTCTCCATACACCTTCACCCTCATCACAAACCCAGAACTTCGTCTTTGAAGTTCCCTTGCTTTTCTAAATCATCCGCTGTATCTCGCATACTCGCTCAACCAACCAATTCCAAAATCTAACGTACGCTTTTCTCTACTTCTCCCTCACCGTCCCGCCCTCTACCCCACCTGCTCCCTCCAGAACCAAAACAACGCTTCAGAGGAAAGCAACGGAGGCCTCGCAGATCCTCATATATCGAATACACGCTGATGCTTACTTCTTCTTAACAGAAAACACTCCCTCAATCTAAATATGGATTCTTACGGAGGAGGACAAGCCCGTGGCTGCTACAACTGTGAGTAGCAAAACATCTCGCAGATCGCCTGCATTCCACACGCACAGCACCCCAACATATCCCCTTCGTGCCCAGATTCTGCTGCGATTACTATACGTCGTGTTAGCAGTTTTTGTTCTAGTATCCCGATTTACCCTTCTGAAAAAATGTGTTTTGGGTCATAGTGGCGAAACATTGAGAGGTCGCGGTGTGGGAAACTAGCAGAGACTTGCTTGTCAGAACGAAGACAGATAGCTCCAATTGCACATTCTCTCTTTCCGTACTCCCCAGAAGATATTCACATCTACTTTGGGAACCTTAACTAATTCATGACATAGGTGGCGATGCTTCTCACCAGGTACGATTTGAGATCAGATCTCCATGTCAGACACCGCACCATGTTCCTGCATACTAATTAATTTTAGGCCCGTGACTGCCCAACCCGTGGCCCAGCCAAGTGGTGAGTACTCATAGTCCTTATCTAAGATACACTACTAACTCGCGATAGCTATAACTGTGGTGGTAAGTGACATCAATCAAATGTACTATAAACATGAGACTGATTTGAATGTGTGACTTTAGGTGAAGGACACATGAGTAAGCATTATACTATCTTCCTTCCTAAACCGTTCTCTAACAAGTATTGAAGGCCGTGAATGCCCAGAAGGACCAAAGGACAAGACCTGCTACAAGTGCGGTCAGCCAGGCCACATTTCCCGTGACTGCACCAACCCAGCCACCGAGGGAGCTGGACGTGGAGGCGGTGGATTCTCATCTGGCGGTGGTGGTGGATCCCAAGAGTGCTACAAGGTTAGTCTTGCGGAAACACAACTTGAAATCTACTGACAAACTTCACACAGTGCTCAAAGATCGGCCACATTGCCCGTAACTGCCCAGAGGCTGGATACGGCGGAGGACAAGGTGGTGGATACGGCGGTGGACAAGGTGGTTACGGTGGTGGATTCGGTGGACGCGGTGGTGGTGGTGGTGGTGGCCAAGGTGGATCAACCTGCTACTCCTGCGGTGGTTACGGCCACATGTCCCGTAAGTTCCCTCTCCCCCCCTCTTAATTACCTTTATGATCTAACAAAACCAGGTGACTGTACCCAAGGTCAAAAGTGCTACAATTGTGGCGAAGTCGGACATCTCTCCCGAGACTGCCCATCCGAGACCTCCTCTGAGCGAACTTG
>Ga0247734_1000927_pt1 | contig 23578 bp, 17 predicted proteins | sample UWRJL103311B2_FD_180933 | JGI IMG/M metagenome (GOLD analysis project Ga0247734, IMG submission 180933) | Plant litter microbial communities from Arlington Agricultural Research Station in Wisconsin, United States - UWRJ-L103-311B-2 | ecosystem: Environmental > Terrestrial > Plant litter >... | reverse complement strand
CAATCTTTGCAATGGCATCGCAGCTGCCGGCCAGCTCAGCTTTGGTATTGTCTTGGGAGAACTGGTTCCCAATAAAATGCGTGGTCCTATTGTTACCTTGGTGTTTATGAGCAGTACTCCTTTCGCAAGTAAGTCGCCATACTCTGCAACCCTATGCACAAAAGCTAATGAAAGGACAGTTTTCGGCCCGTCAATTGCTCGAGCATTCTATCTTCACACCGAGCAAAGATGGAGATGGAGCTACTACCTTGGTGTTATCATGTCTGTCATAGCACTTGTTCTGTACCAAGTATTCTACCACCCGCCCACCTACGCTCAACTCCACGTCCAGGGCAAGTCAAAGTGGCAACAATTCAAGGAGCTTGACTTTGGAGGACTTGTTATCTTCGTGGCAGGAATGGTTCTATCCATTGTTGGCCTCTCCTGGGGAGGCGGTACCTATCCATGGGTTAGCGCACAAGTTCTCAGCACCTTGATCATTGGAATACTGCTTCTAGTTGCACTACCTTTCTATGGTACGTCCCTAACATCTTTTGCATAAGATTTAGACTAACTTTTTACAGAGGCATTTGTAGTCAAAGAAGGAGCACTCGTTCCCCCCCGACTCTTTAAAAATATTGGATATGTAGCGATTGTTATCTGCGCCGTTATCGGTGCCATGGTCTACTATTCGATGACTATTCTCTGGCCTACAATTATTGGTACCGTCTACACTACAGACGTCGTAGCAATTGGTTGGCAATCCTCAGTCGTTGGAGGTGGCATTTGTCTCGGACAATTATTTGGCGGTTTCGGTATCTCCTACGTCCCTAAGGTTAAATGGCAAACAATTATCGCATCCGTCTGCTCCATGGCCTTCGTAACAGCCCTTGCCTCGATCAACGAAAACAGCCATACAGCTTTCATCGCCTTTGGCGTCCTTGGCTGCTTCTTCATCGGTTATGTTGATAATATTACCTTCCCCGGTGTCACTCTTGTTATTGAGCCCCAGGATATTGGTCTGGCGACTGGTGTTCTGGGCAGCCTTCGTGGTTTCGGCGGTGCCGTCGCGCAAGCTCTCTATGTCTCTATCCTCACCACTAAAGTCACAGAGTACCTCCCCACCTACGTTGCACCAGCGGTCGTTTCAGCCGGTCTCCCTACCTCCTCGCTTCCCTCCCTCTTCGCTGGTCTTGCTACAGGTAACTTTACCGCTGTTCCTGACATCACACCTGCTATTATCGCCGCCGCAGCAACGCAGACGAGACGCGCCTATATTGACTCATTTCATATGGTGTTCTATGCCACAATCCCTTTCAGCTTTATTTTGATCGTGGCTGCGTGCTTTGTGCCAAACATGGAGAGTGTATTGACGAGCAACGTCGCAAAACGGTTGCAGCATATGGGTGGAGACGCGAAGGATGGGAAGATGGAGATAACAGAAAAGCAGGTTGATACTGTCATGCATGTATGAAAAATAATGCCTGAAATGTAAATAGGGGTGTATGAACTGTATTCATGGATTAATAGGAGGCGTCAAATGATAGGATATACTAAGATCAAATTTCCACGAGGCAAACTTGGTAGCTTTACATGTGAAGCTTTCTGCAATAGAAACACGATTTGATCGTATCTATTAAGTGGATTTGTCTGTATCTCTATGCATAAAGATGTAAAATGTGGGCTGTTGGAAGATTCACAACAATTACAGGAATGGTTGTGGTCCGTGTCGGACGAAGTCGAGGAAAAAACTCCTTAAATCAAGCAATTAAGAGAACTCACTAAAAACTAACGTAGCTGAGATTCATAAAATTATGTCTGTGTCACATATCTCCATCTGTGTTAAATAGTTTCGTACCAGATTTTAATATTGTGCAAATTAGCCAAACGTCTCATGCCCCTGAGTTAAGCGAGCATAATATCACCAATTACATTTGGGATGCCTTCTAGCTATTTGAGCAGCGACCTGAAGAACAAAATGTACCCCAGCAAGCCTCCCAATGGTATCATCACTCGTCTCTGTCATCCTAACTACGAATTCGTTGAAAATGGTGTATCTAAAACGTATACCGTGATCTTGCCATCCATCAGGGATGAGGATATGCACCGTAGAATATCTAAATAGAAAATACCATTTAAATGGTTGAATTTCCGTTTTCAAAACTCCTTTTTTTCTAGTGTGATATCCAATATTGCTGTTATCGAATGTAACTTGCTAGATTTAAGACCTAGGAAGGTGGAAACGTAGAATTGACAATCTAAGCATTCCGCACCATCAATAACGACAATATGCCAAGACATTTTGCGACAGGGGTTTAAACTTAAGGATTGTCCAGGACGTCTTCACTATCAACCACTTCTAGGTGCCACCACGATACAACTTTGAAAGATAACCTTCTACACAAAAACATCTTAGAAGCGCATTCTACATGTATAGATACTTTCCTCTAGTTAGGCATCTCTCGAAAAGACCGATCACCACCTACCACCGCCTCAGAATGTCGTCCACCACCACAAACAATTCACAGGCGGCAGACTCTACAGAAACAAAGAGCCAGCAGGCACCACTTGCCATCGAAGGACCATCTGCCAACTCCGATCGGACAACGCAGATCACGGTCGGTGGAGAGGCGGTCAAGCTAGATGCTATGGGGCCGATGGTTATCAATGCCGATGGAACGATCTCGAGAATCAACAATTGGCACGAGATGACGGAACATGAACAGGCTTCGACGAAGAGGCTGTTGGTGAAGAGGAATGAAAGTCGAAGGAAGGCGTTGCTGGAAAAAGGAGTCGTGGCTGGTCAAATCATTTCTGACTGAGTGTTCTACAAATGGGATTCTTAGCCAAGGGTTCTAGGATTCAGAGACATTACTCTATACACCAGGAATTTTTGGTAGTCGTCGACCACGTAGACTGTGGATGCAGTACCGATGGACCAATGGGCAGACAATGGGCAACGCATATTAAGGCAAGAGGAGACCTTTGGCAAATACCGAGGATGATAGAAACGTGAGCAATGCATACATGGCTGGTCGATTTTGGAGACAAGGTCTATATTGCTCACAGGCATACTTGAACACCGTCTCAACTGATTTCTGTATCATGAGTCGAATTCCCCGAAAACCTACGCGGCACAAAGCTGTGCAAATTCGTGCTCGACGGGAGCTCACCTCTATTTAATTGATGGAGTAAAATCAACTACAAATTGGACTAATCACTACCCATTATATCGCCCTCCAGCTTGCACTATAATTCAGAATCAAACAGTGAACAGCCACCAACTACTTCGTGTATTAGAAAAGGAGTTCCATGCTGCGCATATTTGTTATATTTTAATATATGCCACTAGTTTATGAATCATATATAAACACCGACTAGAAATTTGTGTATTCCGGATTTATTGAAAACGCACTATTACTAGCCCTGCATAACTCGCGTAGGACCCCATCCCTGTTGTCTGCAGGCCTGCATGCCTACTGTAGGAGGTGGATCTTATCGATAAACAGGGATGTTGGGTACACCTGACTTCGACGGAAAATGAGCTTGCTTGCTTGCTTTGACCTTGTTCCACAATCACCTCCACCACTCTGCGTCTATGTTTGCGAAACCATATTGGATTCTTCAATCAAGTTGCAAGATAATACACAAAGTTCCTGTCCGATCAGTCACCACAAGTCGAGCCCTCAAAATGACCCCAAAGGACATGTCTTCCGCTTCCGCTAAAGCACACGACTTTATTGATTTCGTGAATGACTCCCCAACCCGTCCGTGGCACTCATTAAAAGATTCTTAAAGCGAGCATACTAACTATGATACAGCTTATCATGCCGTCCATTCAGCCATTCAACGCCTAGTAAAAGCGGGATTCGAGGAGATCAAGGAGCGGGACAGCTGGGCTTCCACACTCAAACCAGGTGGCAAGTACTATCTCACACGAAATGCATCCTCAATCGTCGCTTTTGGCATTGGCAAGAAATGGAAGACAGGGAACCCAGTGGCTATGATTGGGGCTCACACAGATAGTTGTTGTCTTCGCATCAAGCCTGTTAGCAAGAAGTCTGGAGCGGGGTTCCTGCAGGTTGGCGTAGAAACATACGGCGGAGGCATTTGGCACACATGGTTCGATAGAGATCTCAGTCTAGCTGGGAGGGTCATGGTTAAAGATGGGAAGGGGAACTACATTCAGAAACTCATCAAGATCGAGCGACCTATATTACGAATTCCGACGCTAGCTATTCACTTGGATCGCAAGACCAGCTTCGAACCGAACAAGGAAACAGAACTCTTTCCAATTGTAGGCCTCGTTGCTGCAGAGCTCAATAGAACTGGTGCGACCGAGGGAGGTGAGGGTGAAGATAAAAATATATCTCAGCTAGACAAAGATTCGGCAGAGAAACCTTTCCAACCACTCAAGGTCCTGTCCGATCGACACCACCCATATATTGTTGAACTACTCGCAGAGCACGCGGAAGTTGATGTCGATGATGTGGTTGATTTTGAGGTCGTTTTATACGATGTACAGAAAGGGTGTATTGGAGGAATCAATAACGAGTTCATATATTCGGCACGGCTAGATAATCTAGGAATGACATACTGTGCCGTGGAGGGCCTTATTGAGTCACTTTCTTCCTCGGACGCCCTAGATGAAGAGACCTCTATACGTCTCATAACTTGCTTCGATCATGAAGAGATCGGCAGCACGAGTGCTCATGGAGCTGCTTCGAATTTCTTGCCAGCAGTGTTGCGAAGACTATCAGTACTCCCTACCAGCTCAGAAACAAGTTCTCACCGGGATTCTGTTTCCGAAAAATCGTATGAAAAGGTCTTCCGAGAAGCTGATGTTGATATTGCCACTGCCTATGAACAAACTCTAGCCTCCTCGTTCCTTATTTCTGCAGACATGGCACACTCTGTTAATCCAAACTATACTGGAAAATACGAATCAGATCATAGACCTGAGATGAACAAGGGAACTGTCATTAAGATCAACGCAAACCAGCGCTATGCTACGAACTCACCCGGCATAGTCCTCATCCAAGAAATTGCTCGCCGAGCAAAACCTAGCCGCGACTCTACAACATCATCTGGCGTCCCACTTCAACTTTTTGTTGTCAGAAATGATTCTTCCTGTGGAAGTACAATTGGGCCTATGTTGTCCGCAGCTCTAGGAACACGCACTTTGGACTGTAAGTTTATATATCAAGACAACCTGAACATTCATTACTCTCTAGATTTATTTTATGTCTAACTTATTGAAATTTTAGTGGGAAATGCGCAGCTTTCCATGCACAGCATCCGAGAAACCGGCGGTGCTTACGATGTTGAACACGCGGTATGTATTCTAGCGTTACTGACTGGGATTCCGAATTGCTTAATCCACCTCTCCCAAGCCTGGCTACCTTTGCTAATGATAATATCTATTCCAGATCAGATTGTTCGAATCGTTCTTTCAGCATTTCTCAGAACTGGAATCCAAGATACTAGTAGATTAGACCAATCCATATCTTGCGCTCCACCATGTTTTCAGTATCGGTGTCGGTGTCTATTTATCGTGCGTCGAGCACTTGTTGTAGTTTGATTCGATCAATGAATAGCCACATTCGTCCTACATCCATCTGGATGCTCTCTGAAGTCGTTTTTTCTTCAATGCAGGCGTACCAATATATTTCTGCTCCAGTTCTTCCAGGCCTTATTTTGCTAATAGGCTGGATATTGAGGTGCCACCTCGTAATCTGCTCCCACAAGTTGGTCCTCTCTTGGAAATAGTCAGATGATCTTTCTGCATCAAGTCCCATGCCCTTGAATATCAAGTGGCCGCAGATTATCTCTGCCGATTCTGTGCAATGTCCAAACGTGTGCTGGTAACCTGAACTTCTTTTAGCTTCTATTATCAGTTTTTGTAAAGCAGCTCCAAATTCCTTCAATAGTTCGGGTTCATGTTCGTTGCATAGCAGCTGGGAATTATTTTCATCTTTTGCCGCCATCTTCATTTCCACCTCTCTTTTAAATTTGATCAGCCATGCTGTCCATATGTTTTCCAGTTCAGATATTGAACCGTTGCCTTGTTTTTGTCGAGTCAGATTTAAAGCCCACTCCGAGACCTGCAACAGATAATCTGTTTCGGCTCTCCTGACAATCCTTCTCAAATTATCGCGTAGAAGCATCTTTTGTTGCTCAATTCTTGTATCCGATGTTTCATCCTCATAGATCAGAAAATTGGCTACTGTCCGCTGGTCATTCATTATCCCTCTCTTCCTTGGTGGCATGACATTGTTGCTAGCATCGTACGCTGTCTTTCTAGACGGGTTGATCTTCCTTCTCTTCGATTCTGGTACAGCATCATCTTCTTTGCGGAAGCTATTCGATCTTGTTGGATTGTCCATCTTGTAGTTTTGAACGGGATTTCCTGGTCAAACAGGAGGAAAGGTTTTCTTTAGGACTTTTGAAGGTACTTGTAAGTAAGTAGGAAGTTGTAGCTGTATTGGAATTTTTAGAAACCACGTTGCTGCTGGTCTATTAACTAGGAATCTGGACTAGTCGGAAGATGTCAATGTTTAGAATTTCATGGATCGTTGACTTTTTAGGATGTAGCGATATCCGGTCTAGATGGGACAGTGATTTACGAAACTGAATGTATTATATAGATAGAGACTTTATGCTCACAGGCTTGCCAAAAACCTTGGTGTATACTACCCAGTCTCTTTCATAATAGTGCAAGCTCATTAGCTAAGAATGCACGTAGCTATTAGTCTTTCTTAGTCCATCGATCCGTTCCTTTGATAGCTGATAGACTACTTTAGTGATCGCATCCACTAGCTTATGGGTGGTCGTGATGCAGAACATTAACATATTTGCTTTCTAGGAAATGACAGACTCGGGTGCTGTAAATCATGGAATTCCAGCAGTTTCTACTAATATATTTCACCTTCAATATATAGTTGGTAGTTCTTCAGAGCCTGGAGTATTTGCTTTGTGGAGGGAAAGGCGGTGGTTTCCAGTTCGGTCGTGGGACACTGGTGGTCCTAGGCCACTGGGTGCATCTCTAGTCACTTTTTGAACCGATCTCTTTAAGATATCAATTTCAACTGATGGCTCGTTCTTACAGCTTTCTCAATATACTCAACCAAGTCCTGAACATCCAACAAAGCAACCCGTTTGTCGACATGGATTTGAAGTCGTTGGGTAGGCGCTTTCTACTCGAACAAGTGTGCAGGTCCCAGTGGGGTGCTTCTTGCTTCTCATCAGTATAAAAGAGCCTCTACCCTGATGGGAATTTTCCCCTAGTGCCAATTCGGCTGCTTGAACCATGTGAATCAATAACAAATATTCTATTGCTATTTCTCATTAGTATTATAATATAGAGCATTGTACAGTACAGTAAAATCATATTTAAACGCCTTTCGTCCACTCTAGTCCGGTAAACTCCAATCCATCATTTTGTTATTCGCCCAATACTCCTAGCACATGCAATCCACTAACGGTAATACAATCATGAAACCAATCATTCAGCTCGCTATGTAGGCTTCAGAAAACTTAAGTCAACTCGATGCTCAAAGGTAAATTCTTTGAGCTTGGCCCCACAAACACTACCTTGGTAAACCCCGTTTCCACCCATTTTTGTTGGACTGTATCCCAATTCATCAAATCTCTTCGAGTTATATCAGCTACGAAGACAGCAGTTTGGCCAACGTCTATACTCATTCGTTCAAAGCCTCGCAACACAATTTTTGGAGTGTCTGGGCCCCCGTGCGATATGTATAGTTGAGGCACCTCTTCGCCGTTTCGCTTTCCAGTATTTTTTATTTTTGCACTCACGGTCCAAATGACGTCCCACATTTCAGGCTCACCTCCTGAATATCCTTTCAAATCAGGGACAGTTTGCGGAGATGAATCTGTAGCATGGGGAGGGAGAAACTCGCTAGCCTTCTTGCCATATTTTGGATCTGCTGAGGCTATCTTTGCATTGGTACCAGAAATGTAGGGATAGATGTACTGCCGTATTTTCGATATTCCAAGTGGAAAAAGGTAGTCATTTATGTCTGTTGATAGTTTTCCAAATACCGGCGCACTTTTTGTCTTCATAGTTGTTGCTCTCCAAGGAACTTGCGAGTCTAGTCTCCGTAAAATTGTAAGATCTGAATACTCGAAGCTGGTGTAAGATAGCCCGAAACCAAATTCATAGATGGGCGTGATATTCCTTGCATTAAATCCACGATAGTCTATGAATACGCCATCGAGAAAATCATCTTGAGGGGCATTATAACCATTATTTCGTTTCGATAATATTTCTTCTCCATAGCTCTCACGAGTTGCACCCCAAGTAAACGGAGTTCTGGCCGCCGGATTGATCTTTCCATACAAGACATCTGTAATAGAATTTCCGCTCTCTTGGCCAGGGAGACCAGCCCACAGAATTGCGGTGACATTTGGATGGTCATGCCATTCAGTAACAATAGTGGGACCAGTAGAATGAATGACCACAATTGTATTAGCGCAATGGTCTGCAACAGTTTTAATAAGATCATCTCCGGACTTCCAGAGAGTCAGATTTTTTCGATCTCCTTCATTACCATCCACGCTGATATATCCTTCTCCAGAATCGGCATTAACAAAAACTATGGCAGTAATGTTGACTTGAGAGACCAATGAGTTAATTCTATCCGTAGAATAGTTATCAAGAATGCTTTCATAGACTGTGTTATCTTGAAGGGCTTGACGGTGCAACGCAGTGTCTGGGGTAAAAAGATATGGAAAGTTGGCGGTTCCTACAAAGCAAATTAGCATAGTGTTTCTATAGCTTCTGGTTACAGCAGACATCTCCGTATACAATCTAGAAAAAAGTCTTTGACAAGAGAAAAGATATCGAAGAATACAACTCACCAGAACCCCAGCCTGTACCCAAAGTTCCATCATCGCAACCGCGATCAGTGCAGCCGTTCGGCCCATTCTTCGCAGGGCCCGCATCTTCACCGATAATTGCTACATGTGCTGGTTTAATTAACGGAAGAGCGTTATTGAGGTTTTTCAGCAGAACGGTTGATTTTGCACTAATGAATCGAATCAGGGAAGCATGATCTTTCCCAGCATTAACGTGCCAATTAACCTGCTGAACATTGGCTCCGATGGAAGCATGAAGCGGCCCTTTGGTTTCAAGGGTCCAGGAGTTAAAATTGATAGGCGGCTCGTCTAGAGTTAACCCAACCTTGAAGTAGGCTGACATTATTCGCATGGCCATGTCATCGATTCGCCATTGTGGCAACGTACCATTAATTGCCGCAAGTGTCAAATTCGCACCCCAAAAACTTTCTCCACTATTGAAGAATGTGTCCCCAGGCTGTAAATTTTAGCGATGTTTTGAAAAAGAAAAGTTTCAGCTTACCATAGACATATCCAGACCTGCAAGTGCAGATGCTACTCCGGTGTGCTGAGCTGACCAATCACTCATCACAAAGCCTTGAAAATTGAGCTCTGTTTTGAGCAGATGATTAAGTATTTCCGAGTTTTGGCAAGCGTATGAGTTGTTAACTTGGTTGTAAGAGCACATGACTGAGCCAACCCCAGCACGCACTGCATCTGCGAAGGGCCAAAGATATAATTCGCTACAGTACGAATGAGTAAATGCTATAGTGAACCTTTTGAGACTACTTACTGCATAGTAACATCATCAATGTTCGAAGAAATTGACTCCTCGACAGGAACACCATAGCCGTTTGCCTCTGCAGCTTGCCGAAAAGCCTCCTCTTTCCATAATATCAGCACAATGAAGCGTTCAAGGGTTTTTATGTATGAACTTACGTTCGTTGCCAATGAAGTGCTTTGCACATGCGATAACTCCAACATCTTGAATGCCTTTTATGGTTTCAGCCATAGCAATTCCTGTCAAATCTATTGTCTGTTGGTTAAATCTCTTTCAAAGACGGGCTCAAATACATACAAGGATCAGGACTGAAACCCTCCCAATTACGTCCACCTTCAGGGAAACGGCCAAGTGGTCCTGCAACAGGGCCAAGTAGAACAGTGACGCCTTTCCTTTTATTCTCTTCTCCCATAGCACGACCCCTGGCGTAGAAAAGACCTCTGTCAAAGGTTGCTGCAACTGACTGACCCGATGGAAAAACACTGTTACCATCTGTGAACCTAATGCCCACGGGTCCATCCTGCATACACATTGAACGAAGACCGAGTCTTGGCACCGATCTGTGGAAGGTCTCGTCAGATATGTAAGGAATATAAAATATGAATATGGAAACTGCTTACCCAGTTTGGCCCACACACTTTTATTAGTGTTAGTAAGCGCTTGTTAAGAGGAAAGCAATGGGTCATGGACTGCTCACCTGCTCACCCATCCATCTAAATACTTCATGTTAGCAAAACAATGTACTTCTAAAAAGCCGCCTTGAATTCCCAAAGAACAACACGTACCCTACACCAGTTGTCAGGTTGACCTTCTCTAATAGCGTAAGTTGCGACACGAAATCCTGCGCCTTTCCATACGCATCTTTCCAGCCGACAGCGTCCTCTTTCATCCACGGCGATGGATAAAAGGGCGGGGAAGTATGTAGTGTTCCATTATATGTCGGAACTAACAGCGGCACTCCAGTGAAGATTGTGGCGATGCCAAGTACAATGTCCAAAAAGGACTGCATCGTGATAGAATGTACCGTTACCAATGCGGGACCATTTGGATCGCAAAATTCAATAGTCTTTAAGAATCATATGCTTCAGCTTATTATATATCAAGAAGGAGTTGCAAATCATTTGTTCGTTACTGGGAAGTGTGGTTGGGAAAAAGCTTATTTGATGGTGTGTTATGTAAATAGAGCGAGGGTCCAGAAGCGATTGATCGCCAGGTCAACTGGGAAGAACAGAAGAAAGCGGTGGCAATAAAATGCTGAACAAGGACAGCAGCATCATTTGATTTCTCTATTGAGTATGTATACCATTAAGAGACACGTGAAAAGATTATAATCTAGCTTGCTCTTATACATATTGCGCTGCTCTACTCTGGTCTGTCCTAAAAGACATAAACGGTGGTTGTTCTAGTAACCGGACTCTCGGTACCAGCAGCACGAAAATACAAGATACTCTACTTCTAGTGATCCGTGTACGACAAGGAGAGCCATTAATTAAATCGTAGTGAAGAGTGACAATTGACCGTGTAGCTTTATGCTGGATTTTTCAAAGTATTATTTTCTATGAAGTCAGGGCGAATGTGTAGGGAGACTGCCCGACATCACAGTAGAGCCGGGAGCTCGGTTCGGGTAAGCTTATACCGTTCTACCACGGCCGAGCCAAGACTCTGTTCCCGCGCGTCAATAATCCAACTCCGCCTACGCTACCAATATCCCAAAATAGTCTCACGCTCATTGGCAGGAATAGTACCAACTGGTTGGAATCACTTTTTCAAAGCCGAGAATGTTTCAAAGAAAGCAGGAGGCTTCGTAGACAAGTTCTGGTATAACAAGGCCGTCTGCCTCGAGAGTTGGGATTCTGGCGCGAGGATTTTACACAACCATCCTGTAGATATTATACTTTCGTACTTTTAGGTTATTACAGAAGTTTTCCTTTACAAGACTCCCGATCATTAATTAATTGGGCACACTTATTCTTTGAGACCTTGTCCAGATTTGAGCATTCACGACATAACTACCTTTCCACATTATGCTATGCATATACCTCATCCTCGCTGCCCTCCACCTCGGTACCGCTATCTCCTTTCCCACGCACAACGCCCAACATGTCCTCTCCTCGCCTACTCTACATATCCATACCAACCGATTCCGACCTAATATCTTTGTTCACTTCCAAGCAACTCCAGCCAGCCAATCCACATCCTCAGCACGAGTCACAAAACTAAACTGGAAAAGCACTGTCGTATCCGTCACCAGGGCTTTACAGAACATCTCGGCACCGAATGGCGGCACTGATATATTGTGGGTGGATTTTGCGCCGAGGAGCTTAATGTTTGCTGGGTTTTTAGATCCGGGATACACGGGAATTGTTCCACAGGCAGGGTTGGACCGGAATGATACTGCTGGTATGTGCCCCCCTCTTGCTATCCTGGATAGAATTCTTGCTGATGTTAGTTGTAGTGACTTTGATCCTTCCAAGCGCCATTCTCCCAAGCGTAGAAACAACCAGCAAGATCTCCAAAATCACGCCGCAGTTGTCTCGACTGGGAAGTGGGATCGCAAAACGCTGTGCGATTTCGATGCGTATGTTTGGAATCAGTGGACGGCTTACCACCGCAGATTATGCGTATGCTACTGGTAAAGACGTACGGGAGGCTCTCCTAGATTTGGATAGCAGGAGGATGGTATATCTGGAGGCGGAGATGAGTGGGCAGGCTCCTTCGGATGGTGATACACATGACTTGAGGTTGAACGCAGTGAGGAGTGATGGGAGCAGTATTGTGGTTCACCTGACTATGCGGTGACGGCATGTGTTTAGTGAATGGTTAACGGAGATCGCAGTGCCACAGAAGTGATGGGCATCAAAATTGCTTTGCGTTCATCAAGGTACGCCAATGTCTTGTCCTCTTTGGATGCCTACTGTAAAAAAGAACCTTACATATTACCTAAAGAAAACAAGAATGTAAAAATTGCTAGCAAGACCGTAGGAGAGGTGCTTCTAGTGCTAGCAAGAGCCTCATATCTGAAGATTAAATCTGCAGACTGGAAGTACAAACTGATTCTTCCAGAGCTATGCCGATGCAATGCTTTGAAATTTGTGTGGGGGTAGATACTCAGCTTTCCACACAACTGAGGAAAAGACTTCTAGAGCTCACACATCTTCCGCACCTAGGTGGATAAAAAACCAATCGCAGCCTTATCTTGACATCAAAATTGAAAGTTGAGTATGCTGTTGGAAGGACGAAATTACAGCGCTGTGCGAGTCTCGGTATTTGCAGAGTTTTCAGCCAGGGTAAATTTTGCTCTACAGGGAGCAAACAGCAACGTCAAGACCACAAGCTAAATGATTGGAAAGATTCGCATTACAACAAAGCAAGTTACACCGCAGCATAGTTATTCTTCTTCGCAACCCCGAAACAGGATTCCAATGAAAAAAAGATGAATGGCCACTCAGACGTCCATCATCACACCCTCATCTCATACGACCGAAGCCAGCACAAGACAAGACAAGATCATCGCCACCCTCTCTACAGCAACTTCAGAAGTCACCGCCATCCTTACGGACAGTTCGAGGGCAAAAGGCCTCACTCTTGTGCAACGAGGATCGGCTCATCAACGTGGTTGGAGTTTCTAGCTTTTTTTGGAAGCTCAGAAGAGGACGTTTACTAAAGAAATGATTCTTAGACTGCGAGAGGATATGTGTTAGTGATTTGTCCTGTTAAGTCTTTGGGGTGGGTTTGGCTTACAGTATCGTCGATGAAAAAAGAAAAAGAAGATTTGGAGGAAAGACGAAGCTCTTATAGGAACGAGAATTTCTTAGCGTTGCGCTAACGGTATATCACGTGATACACGCCAAGAACGCATTATAAGGGGAGCAAGGGATGATTGCAGCCTTGCCATTTCAGCCTTGCTAGAGCATATTGAGCATATACAAATAATGAACGTAAAATTCCGCGTATTTGGCCATTTACATTTGATGCTAGAGACTATCACATGTCTTGCAACATCATTCCATGGCAAATTTCATGATAGACGTGAAAAGGCGCTGTATATGATATTTTCCATTACGAATATATAATTATGCACTGCAATGCAAAAGTCCCACACCACTCTTCGAACTGCACACATTCATACACAAGCACGACTAATGTTATGTGTATGACCAATACAGTCCCAGACAAGAATCCTAGTAGATCCCTGGGATGATTCTATACTTCACAATGCCTCTATATCTCTTCCAGTCGTCACCATATTTCCGTATACACTTCTCTTCGTCCCGCATTTCTCGATGAATGAGCAGAATAGCAAAGTAAACAACATAGAAATACGTAAACACCATCCCCCATCCCCTAGCAGCTCCCTGTACAACTTCAGTATGAACAGAAGGTCCACCGTAGGAGAATGAGCCGTCGGCAAGAGATTGTTCAGCTGCTGGAGCTAGAGATCTGTGATTAATAAGATAGCCAGCAATTCCTGTTGGGAGACAATAAGTCCAGGCCATGATCCAATCACCAAGATAATTGATATGCCTTGCAGTTCCCCACCATCCAGATATTAACAGCTTTGAACCAGACTTCGTCTCGATGTACTTGAGATGTGCAACACGAGGGTCGTTGGGATTGGTTCTAAAACGATTCTTCTCATTATTGGCTGAGCGGAAAATATAGTATCCTACAGACAGAATACCAATTACTCCGGCCGAGCCATATGGCCCGAGGGTCAAAGGATAGACAGCAAGGTAACGTGTCTGCCAGGAATACACAAATGGCTCCCAAACGGCATCAGCAAAGGCAAGCATGAATCCAAATCCATCGGTTGTAATGTCCATGGTGGTTAGAATAGAGGATTCCATCCAATAAGAATCCAGCACATACATAGTTTGGAAAGCACTGAGGAGCAAAATGCTGTCTGTGACGTATCCGTAGGTTTTGTATTGGTGCGCACAGAATGCAAAATCGTAAAGAATCCATGCCATCAAACCTGTACGTAACTCCAGAAATTCCTTGATATCAATCTCCCCAATGAGAGGAATGGTGATGCGAGGGTTGAGTTCACGGCCAATGAACCAATCATATAACATGTTTCCGGAGTGGCCGCCAGCTGCGAGCTCTCGGAATTCGGGATTACCGGGCTTGACAGAAAAGCTACGAACATAGACGAATGTCGCTGTAATATAGGCCAAGATGAGGTTTGTTGTCAGGATTTGGAGGTAATTGTCGTACATGAATGTCCAAACTGGGAAGTCTGCACCTTGAACAATCGTCCCTGCTGCACAAAGGGCAAAAGTAACAATCGTGGACCAGAATGCTACCCCGTGTTAGTTATATACAGCAGCTCTAGTAGCGAGCAACCTACTGTTGAACTTATACTTAAGCTTTCCTCCACATGCTAGCTCAGTACCCTCCACATATTCTCCAGGCAAAATTCGATACAGGATCATAGTTAAGGCGTAATAGCCTAGCACTTTGAAAGTAACATCCCAGCTATGGAACCCGCGTATACCATCCGTTGGCCATCCTACATCTTGTTTCAACTTCTCGATTGTCAAAGTCGAAGGGGAGAGGGCAGAAGGGACCGGGCAGCCAGAAATGTCATTGCAGAGGAAGGTCGCGGCATAGCATAGAATTGGCAATCCGAAGGTGATACCTGCAGCCCCAAGTCTACATCAAGTTAGCAAGCAAGAAAGAGCCTCTAAAAACAGGTCTGAACTTACGGTCCTCCAAATTCATAACCATGGGGCTTTGCTGCCACGGAACTTTTCGCAGTCTGAGGATTCATAATGATTTGAGGGTGAGTTAATGAGATCACCCCTTTAATCGTGAGAGGTCAAGCTGCCTCTTTAATGATCTCGAATTAATTGTACAACCGAAGAAGTCTTGATATCACCTCAGACCATTCCGGATGAAGGCTTCCCGTCGTGTTCGTTTAGGTGGATCATCGAAGCCGTCTTGGCATAAGTCACGGTAGATGTATGAAAGAATAAATAGAGATTGGAATAGAAATGTAGACGGATCTCTAAGAACTTACCAATTGGAACTTGTTAGTGCACCAAAAACTTAGAAAATTGTAGGGTACCTAGAACTCTGGAGCTCTTCAACCGACTAGAAAGAATGGCTATTTAAGGAAGCAAATTATATTATTTCTGTTTCAAAACGCCCAAATCTAGTAAGGAGCATTATTGGTAAGAAAGCTTCTTACATTGTTGTTACTAGCATTATTATTATCATTCTATTGCTTGGCTATCTCTCTTCTTTTTATTAGTTTCTTTTGCTTACATTAGTCTAGAGTCAGCCTCGTCTTTTTCGGATACTTAGCGGGAGCTAGTATGATCTACCTCAGGTTACGTTGTGAGCATGAGACATGAGCCTTGTGTCCAGATTTCAACAAACACAACGCAAACAGATTTCCACGACACTACACTCCCAAGAGCATATCTTCATATTCTTTGCGCCTGTAGGCGCTTTTGCTCTGGATACATTTAAAAGCTAGCAACATGTACTTCTCCCTGCTCCCAACCGCCTTACTTTTCGCTGGAACCCTCAGCAACCAAGTCCTGGCTGCAGCTGAAGACAAACCAAAGCCCGTAGATCCGTGTACTGTTGGCTCAAATACTGGCTCCTTTTACGATCTGCGATCACTCTCAATCATGCCTCCAGCTGAGGATAAAAAACCTGGCAAAAATGACAAAACCGACAGTTGGAAGGCCAAAGGATGGGACTACAAGTCGAACTTTACGCTGAATATCTGCGCGCCAGTGATAGAGAAGCTGCAGGATGTGGTTGGGATTGACAAGGAGCATAGGTCAAACGTTAGCGCCTACTACGAGCATAACTCAGAAACATATTCCTTGGGGTGAGAACAACAGTGGCGGAACTTATTTTGGACGCTGCTAATAACTGAAACTAGACAAGTGTCCTCCGAACTCAAACTCCGTGGACGAAGAATAGTTCTACAATACACCAATGGGTCCCCATGTGGAAAGACGGAAAAGAAACGCATGGTACGAAGTGATGGCAGGATGTGGGACGATGACTTCCAGGACACAGCACCGAAAGCATACACCGCTGGAAGTCGCAGGAAGTCCGCCGTGATATCTTTTCACTGTGACAGAGATCCCATGGCCAACACAGCGTCCGCAACTTTTGTAGCTGTGGATCCAGATGAGTGCTCGTATTCCTTTGAAGTACTTTCGCCAGCAGCTTGTTCTGCTGCACAGCCTACGCAACAAGGAGTAGGACCAGCCGCTGTTTTTGCAATCATCGGAATAATTGCGATACTCGTTTACTTCCTGGGAGGTGTTTTCTATCAGAGAAATGTAGCACATGCGCGAGGTTGGAGACAACTACCTAATTATACCATGTGGGCAGGAATTGGAAGTTTCATAAAGGCAAGTGGACCGCAGTATATTCGAAGATCAAGGAGCAAGACCTTTTCCGTGTTACGTTGATGGCACATGGCTTGTTTGCCTTACTTAAGGTCAGGCCAACCTCGTCAGCTTGAATATCTCAAATGCGTAACACCATCCAAATTATTTGGGAACGACCATTTTGTATTGTTTATAACTTTCAAGATGAGTTTACGAATACTTCCCCAAAACGGGTTCTCTCGTTGAAGTTACAGGATGTTGGCAGGTTCTCTGCTTGAATACTTTTAATTTCCTTTGCACCAAATTTCAAAGGCAAGATCACTAATTCGTACTTTTTAGGATCTGTTTATCATAACAACCTCATCATGTGCTGGGCTACTGCCCGGGCGAAGAGGATACAGCCAGCTCCCAATATCTGGACCTGGTAGCTCCCGAGGAAGGAGCCATGCAGAAGATGAGAACCGGTTGATAGATAACCTCGATGAGGAGTGGGATGACTAGATGTATCCATTGATTTTAAAAATGCGGTTTACATAGGCGTTCTAGGATAGATTGGGAAGGTGTAAAAAGAAGACAAGGATCGGTTGTGATTATCAAGGTTGCACATCTATAAAAGAATGCATGAAAATATAGGTTCTAACTGTAGTTGCCCTTGTCCAAATATGGGCTGCGGATTCCCAGAGCGGAGATATGAGAACATACTGAACACTTAGATCTCCATATATAAATTTTTAGGAAGTTAGAGGTTAGGAAATGTAAAACATTGAAATATCAAGAGCTACTGCTCATCTATCCTCATATCTTTCATATTTCTCTGTAAATATTAGATCAAATCTTCCAAACAGCTTGAGAAAGGGGCAAAGTTGCCATGGGCATTTCGTATTCTTGACAAATCACCAAGAGCTAAGTGCACATTACCCAAAGCAAACAGGTCAAGCAGTTAGTTGTGTCAATAAAAAACAATATCGGAGGTTTAGCAAGAAGATTTCCTTCTTACCGTGAGGAAGTTTTACCCATCTCTGCAAAGTCTAAGTACCAAAGCTACCTTGCTAGGCGGCTAGTCTATGAACTTAGGTCTTCATCAAAAAATCATAGATGAATATGACCACTACCCGCAGCGAGCGAATAGGAAATCTCTCATCTAATGAGGGATATAAGAAAAATCGTCTAGGAACTGTTATTAAAAGTAGAGAACCTCAAGCGGCGAGCAAAGCCATTGATAAATGGGACGGTCATTAGTTGCTTTTGGATTATTTAAATCATAAAACTGTGTCTTAGGCATTGCCTCCCTTATTTCGACACGTTGTAACAATTATCACTCGGTTACACAAGATAGCAAACATAAACTTTGCCCGAATTCTATGCAGATGAATGGCATAGTCAGATACTGATGAACACAGCCAAGAGTGGAAACACGTTTCAAATATAATGGTAGTAGTTTGTCTCAACTCAGCTTGTACAGTCGAGTTACCGAGACTGGCAGCCTGAGCCTAGTGTTGTCAGGGGAGAAATCACTTCAAATATGAAGCTTGTGTGGCATCTACATCGAACAAGTTTCTCGTTACCAGTTTTTGAGACTCATCTAATTAACTTTTACTCACTTCGGTAAAATAGTATAGCCATAAAATACGCCAGCGGATTCACCTTGGTGAGCCAGTCCCAAGCTCGAGTGCGCTCCCCTCCCAACATCGTTGCCCATTGTTCGATATTTAAGTCTTCTGAGGCTTTTTTTATTGTTGGCATAATGTTACCCCCATACATCAAAGCATACTAACTCATAATCAGAACAATGCTACTCTCCGTTTTGTACCTCCTAGCTTTCGGAAATCACATATGTTGCCTGCCATGGAACGGTCCACAACAAACAGATTCAGCACAAGAAACCCGAACTGCAAACTGGAGTCCGCTGCCAACAAGTGATAAGAAAGCAGACATTCCTTTTCACGAACTCCTAAACCGAGACTTATATCCCGTTAGTGTGTGCGGCTGGTAAGTCCCTCCTTATCTCATTTTCATGTTGTGCCATATCAAATTAAGAAGAGGGTAGGATCGCTGGAAAGCCCCAACTCCAAGCTCTCTGCTCGACCCGCTCCTCGTGTGTTTGGAATTCCGACTACAAAATCGTAGGCTGTTGCGCCACCCTGAGCAATGAGTGCAAATTCTATACCTCATGCTTAGACCTCAACTCGCCTGAACCGCTAGGCAATCGAGATGATGTTTTTACATGCAAAGGCACTTCGGTCTGCTACTCAAACAAATACCCAAATGGTTATAGCCAATGGGGATGCGGAAGTTCAGAATGGGCTACGAGTGTGTGGACTGCGTTTCCAGGAATGGGCGAAAAGAGTCTGCAGTTGGTGACAATCGGGACGGGGGAACAAAGTACGAAGACCACCATAAAAATTGCGATCTCCAGTTCTACATCAAACTCAAACCTGGCTACGGAAACGAATATGCTGCAGGGTGCTTATACATTCACGAGCACCTCGAGCAATTCTCCCACGAGTCGAGCATCGGGTCAATCAACTGCTGTAGACTTCATAACTCCAACCTATGTTAACAACGTCAATCCTTCAAGCAAGGACGCCGTTCCAGCAGGACCAATAGCAGGAGGTGTTGTAGCAAGCATAGCTCTTATTTGCAGTTTACTTGGTTTCGGCTTCTTAAGTTATCGCAAAGGGTGGTTCAAGAAAAGTCAATCAGACCGCCAAGTAGATCTGATTCCATCTGAAGATGGACCTTATCCACCGCCAATGGAAGGGGCGGTTAACCTTGACTCGGACCCAATATTTGAGCTGGATGGAGGTCGTGATAGTCAGGTCATTTCGCCTGCGTTGAAATATGATCATCTAGATTCAGTGGGGAGAGAGAAGAGAAGTACGCAAGTTTCGGAGGTTAGCCAGGTGTCTGAAGTTCAGACCTTCACTATTAGGAACTAAGGAAACAGGGAATTTAGGGAGATGCCAAAGCATAGCTAAGTTAGTTAGAGCAGAACTACCTGATGTTGTCCTGTTGAAATCTCGGGACAAACCAAAATGGTTGCAAGAATCCCAATCCACCTGCAATGAAGTAATTAGATGCCTGTTGGTCCTGATTTTTTAGACTGCAAGCCACTGACATTGTTATTCAAGAAGAATCATCTGACTTATTTGGCTTTGCCCCTTGCCTTTGCATATAGAAGCGAAAATGAGCTCCCTTCTTCCGTACTTAGCTTCTTGGTTAACACCTTCAATAGCTCGTTAGTTGAACGTAGTAAGACATTCTCCACAGCTTTCACAGTCTATCTAACTAAGTATAGTATCGTGAAAAATTCTAGTTCAAGTCATGTCCACTTAGGCAAGTTACCTTACCTTTTCTAGTTTCGCTTATTTACCATACTAGGCCGCGTCAGCAACCTCGTGTCCACCCGAGCAAGTATACCAATGTAAAAGCCTCACTTGCCTCGTAACCGGGAGCTCGGGGTATACACATACAATCTTCGTTTTGAAACTAAGAAACGGATAGGATAGATAGCGGGTTTCTTAGCACAACAAATCTGCGAACAACAACAAACGAAACTCCATTTGAAGATGCTAAAATTCGCTATTTTTCAAATCTCCCGAGCCAGTCACTAGCACGGAAATACTACTTCCCTTTCTGCACATGGAGGTCATTCAGTCCCAAAAGAGCACCTAATGATTTAGCTCCACGAGGATATTTTGGTTGGTGAATTTCGTCTTGCAATACATGAAGGTTGAATATTCGAATTTATAGTAAGCCTGAAAGCAAGAATGAGGGTGTTAAATAGAAGAAGAAATAAGCTTATGGGAGGGAAGCATTTTTTGACTTGAATTCAGAAGTTGTATATTTGAGGCATTACCAAAAGTGTATCCGGAAGTGTTTTGGGTATTAATACCTCAAGCGCCACCCCCCAAAGTTCAATTGATTGCTATGATATGCCAACTATCAAGGCACGTCTAATGAGCGTGCGATTCAACATATGACGAATCATCACTGGTTACTATCCCCCCTTCGCTCAGTGGGTCAGTGGCATCTCAGCTCTAGAAGCAAAGTCTCAAGTAGAAAACATATATCTGCAGAATCTCATGCCATTTGGATCAGTATTGAATACTATTTTCCTGGTACCATATTATATGTTGCGATAAGTCCTCCCTTATACTAGATTGTGCATCTTCTCGACTTCTATGATGTAATTCTCTAACATTTCATCATTGAGTGAATTAATTAGTACGAGAATATATGAATAAGTGTAGAAAAAGACGCCTATAACTGGAAGAAAGGAAGTCAAAACCCAAGTTAATGAAATGACAGATTAGCAGGGAATCAATAGTAGATCGACAGATTACATAAACCTGTACTCAGCTTGTGGACTACAGGTCCAGACAATCAAAACTTATCAAGTTCTATGCCTAAGCATTTCATAGGTTAAATTTAATGCTCGTTGACACATACCTGGTTTATCATTCCCTCGTCTTGACTCTCATCCTGACTTACTTCTTATTTGACTGAAGGAACGGATCAGAATCATCCTTGTATTATTTTAAACAATGGGGAAGTAGACCACTATAAGTTTAGGAAAACTTGAGGATGTGAAAGTCCCAAGGGGTGAGTTACGGTCAGCACTAATATAACAAGGCAGTGCACGAGGATAGCAACTCTGGCTTCGTGCGAGTTGGCAAGAGCAGTGCGGATACACATGGTTGAAGTGATGTCAAGCTCAAAGTAGAATTGTACAAGAGTCATTCCTAGGCCAGTATTGAAGCAAGTTAACGGTGAGAGTTTGGAGTAAAAGGAAGAAATTGGACGCTGTAGTATATACAAAATTAAGACTTCTATATTAAGGAGGGTCATTACTATATACATGAAAATTAAGCTAACCAAAAGGGAGTGTTCCCTTGAACAAATATTTCCCTCCTCCCTTTGATTTCTGAACAAATATACTCCTCCGCCATCATATAAGAAAGCCAGGTAAGTTCTTTGGTATCAGTTCCGCAACATAACGCCTGTGAATCAAGATCTTCCAGCCCTGGGTATAGACGCCACTCCAAAAATGTTCTGTGATTTTTGTTCCGTCCCTTTTAAACAAGTCATTCCTCTACTTTTCATCCATATCTCATTCGTATATACCAAATCATTCTCATAATAACCAGCTTCCTACCAACATCAACAGAGAGAAAATGCCGACGCTCGAAAATATTGATCCGGGCGCAACTGTAGAAGCGCCGGATTTGACCTCGGCTGCGAGGCTAGAATTCACGAAGCCGGGTCCGCATCGCAAGTTTATTTGTTGGGCCGCAGATAGATAGGTATTGGCAATGGCAGATTTCCGATCACTAGACGCGGCAGAGAAGATCGCCATAGAGCCTTTCAAACACGCATTGCATGTTGGCTGTTTTCCACCCGGTAAGGTGAAATTGAGTGGTAGGAAATATATATAGGGGTCGTTGGGGGAAGTGGAGTTTGTGATTGCATCTGCGTAACAGTATGAGGAGGTTTGAGGGTTTCGGAGACACGAGGCAGAGTAGAGGGGTTTGTATGCTTTGAGACCGAGCTCAGCTTGTTGTATTAAAGGATTCCGTTTCAAAAGGTCGGAGGCACAGTTCGCGGAAGCGCTGATGTTTGCGGCGAGAGATGCCATTAGAGGATTACAGACAGTAGTGTCTGCTGAACATGTTGCATCAAGGGTCTGGGTGATGTGGAGGACCGATTTGGTGACCTCGAAGAATGAGTTGGAGTTCTGATGGGTGTTTGTTAGTGACATTCTTGAGAGATCCATCCTTCGACACCAGAAGAAGAAAGCAATATTATAGATTAGAATTAGCTTACTAGGAGGAGCAGAGAGAATGGCAAGCATGCTTGGAATGTTGAGTTCATCAAGAAACCATTTACGAAATTTGAGCAACTCTCGGTGATGTTCCCATTAAATCCCTGGTCGTAAGGGGAGGGCAACTGCGAAGCTGTTTGTTGGGTAGCGACAGGGATACCACCACCCGAGGCGGTCTTCGATGCAGAAGCCTTGGTCGCAGAGGTTGTTGTCTTCGCATTTTGCGAATTTTTGGATTCCTCTGCATTTCCAAAAACCTGCCTCCGCCTTAGCTCGTTGTCGGCATTGGTGTTGGTGTCGTCCCAGCGGTTCGGTTCAGCGCTGTGATCAACCAGAAGGGTTCCTGTTCGAGCTAAACGATCCAGGCTGGATTTTAGCAGTTCCGAGGTCGAAGCCACATCAACATCGACCATTTGAGCATCAATGTCGTTGTATAGCGATGAGGAAGCAGACGTCAATGGGAGACAGCATGCTAGGAAAGCGATGAGCAGGAGATGAGAAAGTTGGAAACGTTGACGTAGCCAAGATGGTGGTTCGTTTCTCCCGGACCACGAGCCCGGGCTCAGGCAAGCACCATAAATCTGAGACGGTTGATGTATGAAAGAGGTGGAGGCGGAAGTTCGAGGAATAAGTTTAATGTCAAATCCTCGCTCTTCCACGAATCCGCATACGGGATCCATATTGAGGGATGGAGGGAAACTAATAATTATTGGTACGGTCGTTTGTTCGCGGTCTAGATTCCCAGTCGTGGTTCCAGCATCACTCACTTCGCCT
>Ga0247734_1000926_pt1 | contig 23590 bp, 21 predicted proteins | sample UWRJL103311B2_FD_180933 | JGI IMG/M metagenome (GOLD analysis project Ga0247734, IMG submission 180933) | Plant litter microbial communities from Arlington Agricultural Research Station in Wisconsin, United States - UWRJ-L103-311B-2 | ecosystem: Environmental > Terrestrial > Plant litter >... | reverse complement strand
TTTTAAGTATTAATTTATAGTATTGATTTTTTAGAACTACTGAAAAAATTGATAATATAAATTTGACGTTATATTTTGATTGTAAATTTAAAAATTTGCTCATTTACAGTATAAAAAATACTGAAAATTATTAACAAAATATAACTTCAATATTTATTAATCGAATTTTGAATGGTTAACGTATGTATTGTCCAGATAGAAAAAGGGAAGCTGGATAAGATTATATGTAATCAGTCTATTAGGCTTATGTGAATAAAAAGATAATTGTTGCGTTAAATCAATATTATTAATCTATTGATTTAATGGTTACTAATAGAGTTTATTAATGTCATAACTTTGAATTTTAAAACGGAATAAACATATAATGGATTTTTTAACAGACTTATTTGCCTTTATGAAGGAGCGGAAAAAATGGTGGCTTGCTCCTGTCATTGTTGTATTATTACTAATTGGAGTGTTAATTGTAATTGGTGGGGGATCTGCTGTGGCTCCTTTTATTTACACTTTATTTTAACATCAATTACGCATACGCAATATGAATGAATCGGATAAAATTAAGGCCCAGTTAGTTATTGTTACAGGTCTGGTTGTATTATACTTTGTTTTTAAATCTCAATATTTCTTAATTGCAGCTGCACTGGTAGGCGTGATAAGCATCGCAATTCCTGCGGCGGGAGATTTAATTGTAAAAGGATGGTATAAAATTGCAGAAATACTTGGGGCAATTAATGGCAGAATTTTGCTGTCGGCAGTGTTTTTTATAGTACTTTTTCCAGTTGCTATTATTTCAAGAATTGGCAAGAAAAATCTGCTTTCCTTAAAAAGAGAAGATACAAAATCCGTTTTTGTAGAACGCAACCATAAGTATAAAAAGGAAGATCTGGAGCAGGTCTGGTAAAATACTTGTAGTAAAGAAAAAAGTAAAAAGAAGGTCTTTTCAGGCCTTCTTTTTACGTAATGATCTTTCGTATAGCAATTGTAACATACCGTCTTTAAGTCCAACGTCCGGAACGTGGATAACTTCAGCTCCGGCCCACTTCATGGCTGATGTATAAATATCGCCTGCCGGGACAATAACGTCTGCACGATCTGGATTTAATTGCAATTTGTTAATACGTTCTTCAAGAGAAAACTGAGCAATGTAATCCCGCATTCGCTCGATTTCTTCCAGGCTGGTAGAACTTTCAGTCAGTTTTGAAGACAGATCAAATAACTTATTAATGTTACCGCCTGTACCAACAGCTTGTATTGGTTCGGTATAATCCACATTATCAGTAATCCATTCTTTTAATTTAGGCCAGATACTTTTTGATTCTTTCCCTTCCAGAAGCCTGACAGATCCAAGTTTAAAAGATTTGGCAATTATTTTTTTACGGTCCTTGTACAAATTAAGTTCTGTACTGCCGCCACCTACATCAATGTGAATGTACTGGCCTTCACCCAAAGATTTTACAACAACGTTATTGACCAGTTCTGCTTCACGCTGTCCATCAATGATCTGAATGTGAATGCCGGTTCTCTTTTCAATATGTTCCCGTACCTGATAACCATTTTCTGCTTCTCTCATTGCAGAAGTAGAGCAGGCCATATAGTCTTCAACCTCATGGAGTTCCATTAATAATTGGTATGCCAGCATGAGTTTCATCATTCTATCTTCACTCGTGGCAGAAATTCTGCCCTGGGTAAATACATCATGACCTAAACGCAATGGGAATCTTACGTATTCAACTTTTTTCAAACGGGTAATACCTTCGTCCTGCAATACCGATGATATTTGCATACGTGCACCGTTTGATCCTATATCAATTGCAGCGAATTTCAAAGCTTAGTGTAAAGGAGTAATATAATGAAGACCAAAAATAGGTCTTTTCAAGCATAATTCTCAACTTTTTGATTGAGAATCATTTTTCTTGAATTCACATTTTCCCGCCTATCTGATATAAAAGCTTTATTTTAACTCCCGGACCTGTACGTTGATTGTCTGGTGAGAGCTGTTTGAAGTAACTATAAACGTATCCTTCTACCTGAACCACAATCGGATGCCAGTTCTTTTCTATACCTGCCGAAAAATTAACTGAGTTAATAATCGGCACATCCATTTTCCTTTCGAATGATTTAGTAAAAAATTCCTGTTTAAGATATGGGATTCTGCAATCATAAGAGAATTTTTCCTTTCCGTTTACAGTAAAATTGGTTCCGGCTCCAATAAAATAACTGAAACTCTGGCCCACCGAATTACGGAATGCTACCGTAAGCGGAATTTGCACTAATGTTGGGTTTACTTTAATATTCAGGATTTCAAAAGCCATCGGGACCTGGTTAGGGTGAGATTTTTTAAAATCTGACCGGTTCTTTTCCCTGAAAATCTTTTCTGTAAAGAATTCCATTGGCTTTACTTTTAGCCAGCTTACACCAGTTGAAACCGAAAATCTTTTTGAAACCAAAACTTCGCCGGTAACCGTTTTAATCTGATTTTTACCTTCAAATTGTATCCCTGCACCAAACCGGTAAGGTACTTTAAGATTAAGCCTTGGAATTGTATTCTCAGCTTGTGTCGTTTTTTCTGTTTTTTTATTATCAGTAATATTTTTTTCAGCATCCACCGGATTTGCAGCTAACAATGCTTTCTTAACCTGTTTGCCTGACAAACGATTCGCCAAAGCGTAATTCATTTGGAAAGGTGTGCGTGAATTATTATCAAATTGCAGCGATTGTAATTCAGACAATTGGTTAAAATTCTCATCCAGTGTTTTGCCTGAATTATAAACTCCTCCGGAAGAATTACCGGTAGTTCCTCCCGAAGATCCGGATGGTTTGACTTGTCCTGAAGAAGCCTTATTTTCGGCTACAAGAGTATTTTGCGTATTTTTCGAAGTTCCTGTATTTTCAGTATATCTTGTCTGATTTTGAAAAACAATGTTTTCCTGAGAATTCTTGTCAGCTTGATCGCTTGCTGGTTTTTGAACAGCTTTTTCTTTAATTAAATCTGTTTGATCAGATTTAGCAGCAATCACATTCTCAGTCGTTTTTTTGAAGTCCGGAGAAACCTGTATACTGTTTTGCTGAGCGATTTCAGATTCTTCGTTTTGTCTTTCAATAGTATTATTCAGGTTATTATCGTCAGAATTGCGTACATTTTGTGATTCCTGATGAAGAAACTGATCTCTTGTTATTTCCTTCTGAACTATATAAACGGTATCTATTTGTGTTTTTGGAGCCGAAACCGGCGCACTTTTAATTACTTCAATTTGATTTTGAAGTTTTTTTACATCACTAACCAGATTATCATTTTGAGAAAGCTGGTTAACATACAAAAATGCCATGACGGTCGAAACCGAAGCCGCAGCAGCATAGCCAAGCCAGGAACCGTATTGTTGCCAGAAAGTGGGAGGCGTATGGGCATGCATATAATTTTGCATTTTTGCCCAGTCATCCTCTTGAAAGTCTGGCGAAATACTCTCTAATTTCTGGCGTATAGTTTTTTCAAATTTATCAGTTTTCATTTCCTTTGAATGACTTTACAGCCCAATCACTTGGGAAGAGATGTGGGTAATATTTTTTTATCAAATGCTGCAAACGTGCCCTTGCCCGCACATAATGAGACCGCACTGTGGCCTCGTTGATTTGTAGCAGCTCTGCAATTTCTCTGTGATTATATCCTTCCACTACATAAAGTAAAAAGACATTCTTATATATAGGTTTAATTTCCTGAATTAGTTTTAAAATTTCATCTGCTGTTATCTGACTTACAATATCCTCTTCAAATCCAGGATAAGGCGCATCTTCCAGCGATATCATGTCCTCTGAATGCTTTTTATGTTTTCGGTAATAACTGATAGCAGTATTTACCATGATAGTCCGAAGCCATGCTTTAAAAGGATGGCTGGAATCATATCGTTCAATATTATTAAATACTTTCAGAAATCCTTCGTTCAAAACCTCTTCTGCTTCTTCTGGTGAAGAGGTGTAACGAAGACAGATGCTTTTGGAATAGCCGAAAAATGTTTTATATAAATGTCTTTGCGCCTGATTATTACCAGCAATACACGCGGAAACGACCGACCCGAAGTCGTTTTGATCAAAGGATATTTTTCTTCCAAATAGCAAAGTCAGAGAGTCAAGTTGTCAGGGATTCGATTTCATAATTAAGATACGCAATGCACTTTGATAATGTTGCAAAAAACGAGAAAAATAAATATTTCTAAAAAAAAGGCCACACTTGCAACAAGCCAGGAATAGTTCACGTAATGGTTGCAAATGGTTAACATTTCAATCACTTCAAACGACAAAAGGGAATTATGAAGAAATTAGTGTTTATTCTGGTGTGTTTATCAGGTGTTTGGTTTACATCTTGTCAAAAAGATAGTGACAGTTCAACGGTTACACCTGTTGAGGAAGTTTCGGATGTAGCAGATGTAGTATCAAATACTGCTGCCAGATATGCGGTTTCTACTGATTCAGTAACGATTAGAAAATGTAAAGGAAAATTAACGGAAGTTGCAACAGCCGATCTGTCAACTGCAATTACGACTTATATCAGCACAACTTTTGCAGGATCGACTATAAAGTATGCAGCAAAAGACGAAGCAGGTAAAACGGTTGTTGCGATCACATTGGCTGACGGAACATTGAAAGGACTTTTATTTAACGCAGACGGAACATTTAAAGAAGAACTAAAGCAACATGCTAAAAAAGCAAAACTGACCAAGGTAGAAATCAGTGCGCTTCCTGCGGCAGTTACCATATATATTGCAAATACGTATGCTGGTGCAGAAATTAAAACGGCAGGAAGCAACGTTGCCGGAGAATTTTTTGTAGGTATACTGATTGACAGCAAAATCAAAGTATTATTATTCAATGCAGACGGAACATTCAGCAAAGAATTGGAAAAACCTGAAAGAGGACCAAAAGGAGGACCTAAAAAACATTAAAGAATTTTGTTAGGGGTGAGTTGGAATACGGTGCTGGACTTTCCGGCACCGTATTTATTTTATATACATACCGGAAAATTTTTATAAATTTTAATGAGGAAATTTTATTAATATCAATTATTTTACGCTCATAAAAGCTCGGTTTTATTTATTGAGACAGCACAGTAAAAAATATTGATATTAATTTTCTGGTATTGGAAAAAAGTGTAAGAAGAATTATTTGGGTAGTAATGATATTTCTTATGGCAACGATGCCTGTCGTAAGATCAATAGATACAGGATTAGGAGTTCACCAGTTAGCTGGACACAAAGCGGCATTAGCAGGTGATTTCTGGTTTCCTAATCCCTGGAAATACCGAATTTTTTCAGTATGGCTGGTTGAACAAACTTATCAGGTTTACACTAAAACCGTGGATAAGATTATTCCAATCGAAAGTCTTATAAAATATGTAGATGTTAATAATAGCAAAAGGTTTGCTGTTACTGCCAATCTCCAAAGGTTCAGCCAAAATGGAAATGAAGTTTCTTCAACTGAATATTTTGTAAAAAATGATAAAACAGGCAGATCTGAATGGGAAATTATAAAGGAATTTCATAGATATTTCCTGGTTTTTATGTTATTAAAAATAGCATTGAATCTGATTACATTGTGGTTAGCTTTTTATTTGTATCATATATTTGTATTGAATAAATGGATTACATTCCTTGGCGTTATACTTCTGGACAATGGTATGAATAATGCTTTCCGGGATACTGCTTTCGGTTTTGATACTTACATTGATCTCTTACTTTATATTCTTTCCGCTATACTTATTGTAAAGAAGTACCATCCGGTCTGGTTAATTCCGGTTATGATTATTGGTATTTTAAACCGGGAAACTTCTTTGCTGATTCCGGCTCTATTTGGAATAGTTAATTTCGTGAGAGATAATTATAAAATAAAACTAAATAACGTTATTTATACTTTACTATTAGGTTTAATAGGAATTGCAGGATTCATCGGATTAAGATGGTATTATGGTTATGAACCTTATATAGTAAAATCAGGCTGGTTCAGGGTAGTGGAAAATTTTACCAATTATTCAATTATTAGCGGACAATTTGCAATTATGCTTGTTTTTCCACTGATGAGTATTTTGTTTTTAAGGAAAACAGATATAATGCTTAAAACAATTTGGCTGACACTTGTTCCCGTATGGTTCCTGATTCATTATTGGTCATTTGCAGTTTTAGAAGCCCGGTATTTTTTAGTACCTTTTTCTATTGCAATTATTCCTGTTGTATTATATGGAATTGAAAAATCCTACATTAATGAGCAAAAGCCTCGCATTATTTGATTTCGACGGGACTATTACTTCCAAAGATACTTTTCTTTATTTTATTAAATACACGCATCCAATTATACAAATAATTGGAAAAGGTTTGTTGGTATCACCCTATCTGACTGCATTTTTGCTTGGGATTATGTCCAACGAAACTGCAAAGACAAAACTGTTTGGAGCTTTTTATAAGGGAATATCTACTTTACAATTTGATGAATGGGGGAAGGGATTTTTAAGTCATATTAATTCTTTTGTAAAACCAAAAGCATTAGAGCGTATTAAATGGCATAAAGAAAATGGTCATCAGGTAATTGTTATTTCGGCAGGATTTGATTTAATATTAAAGCATTGGTGTCAGCAAGAAAATATTGAATTGATTTCAACACGGCTTGAAGTAGAAAATGGGAAAATTACAGGCCGGCTTATGAGTCCCAATTGTTACGGGATAGAAAAAGTAAACAGATTAAGGGATTATTTAGACCTTAGTGATTTTACAGATATTTATGCTTACGGAGATTCATCAGGGGACTCGGAAATGATGAAAATATCGACTTTCCCGCAGCATGAAAAACGAATTTTTTCATAAAATTTTATTGTCTCGATAATTATTTAAATTATTATCTGGTTTCATTTATGGTATCATCATCTGAATTGCTTGATTTTTTAAAAAGTGGGGAAGGAGCTAATCTAAAAGGATTGAACAGGCTAAAAACGGTTTATCGTCCGTATATCTGCCCTTTTGATCAGATACTAAATTTGATCCCACCGGAATCAAAAGTGTTTGATATTGGCTGTGGCTCAGGATCATTGCTTTCATTGATCGATCATTTTTGTAAACCGGAAAAATTAGGCGGTATTGAAATCGACGACGTGCTTGTTGAAAACGCAAAGTTATTATTGTCGTCTTCGCCGGTTCCGGTTTCTGTGTATAAATATGATGGAATTACAATTCCGGAAGAAATTAAGGAATACGATATAATTACGATGATTGATGTTTTTCATCATGTTCCTAAAAGTATTCAGATTACATTTTTTGACCAGCTTTACCAAAAAATGAGCAAAGGTTCTGTTTTAATTTATAAGGATATTGATGCAGAAAGTGTATTTGTATATGCCAACAAATTACATGATATGGTTTTGGCTGGTGAAATAGGTAATGAGTGGAAAGCGAAAGACGTTGCCGCTAACTTAAAAAAATCAGGTTTCGCATGTTCCGGTATTATTTACAAACACATGATTTTTTATCCTCATTATACCATTGTTGCCACAAAATGACAGATGAAAATTTTATCACCATGAACCGTAAAAGCAATAAGAGATAAATACTAAATAGGAAAATATAGTTATTTGTATAGGTTTGTCTTTATAGATCAATTTCGTTGGATCTCCTTCTCCCTGGTATTTATCCATATCTGCTAATTGTACAAATCTAAATAGCCCGTAAACTACAAAAATTAACGAGTATTTCAGGTTATCATTACCTGCGAGCCGAATTATATCGTCATCAATGGTATACAACATGTAGCTGATCAGCGTCATTGTGGCACATGAATAAATGAACTTATCTAATAATTCTACGGAATAATCAGCTAATACTTTACGATGAAGTACTGCATTTGTATTCAATATTTTCAACTCTCCCTTCCGCTTAATAAACCCGAGAGTGAGTGCGAGAAAAAAGGTAACAACAAGTATGAAATCAGATGGTAATACATCAATCGCTTCGCAACCTGCTGATATTCTTAATTCAAATCCAAGAGCTATAATGAAACAGTCGATGATGCTAATGTTTTTGAAATATATTGAATACATAATATTCATAATAGAATAACATATCAATATCAGGACAAGCATTATATTGTTTAATATAATCAGGAATAAAACGCTGAGAATGAAACAAAAGATGGTAATAATTATAGCAGATCTTTCAGATAATCGTCCTGATGCTATTGGTCTTTCTTTCTTTACAGGATGCAGGCGATCGATTTGACGATCCTTTAAATCATTAATTACATATATGCCTGAGGCAGTGAAGCTAAATGCCAGGAAAATCAGGAAAGAATTAAAAATAGCTGTTCGATTAAATAGATTTCCTGAGAATAATAAAGGTGCAAATATTAATAAATTCTTAATCCACTGGTAGACTCTTATTTGAAATAGAATTAAAGAAACCATGATAATATATTAGTATATAGTATACTGTTTAATTTTCTGCGAAAATTCAGTTATATGATTATTTGCGATTTAAAAGAAATGCAAAGAAGTAAATTTTTGATAAAAATTATAATATTTTTTTTTGAAAGTATTAAATATAGTTCCGGATAAAAATACATCTGAAAACTTCATATTACCAATTTTAACATTGGTTTGTGAGAGAAAAAATCTCATGAAATAGTATCAGCTTGAAGCAGAACGGATTAATCAACTATATATTTATTTTCATTTACTTTGAAAGATGAAATGTCTTTTCCAAGCATTTCCAGTAACGAAGATTCTATTGTTTGACACATGGAATTTAAAGCAAGATCATTTTTTTCTATACCAAACGGCTCTTCAATTTGAGTAACGATAGCATCCAGTGCAATAAAAGTGTAACCAATAAAGGTGACGATAAAGGGAGTCATCCAGCCAATGCTGTCTATCAGGCCAAATGGTAAAAGAAAACAATAGATATAAATGGTACGGTGCAAAAGCACGCTATAAGTATAAGGAATAGGTGTGTTAGCAATTCTTTCACATCCACCCAAAATTTCCGAAAGCCGGTTTAGATTGTTATCAATCGCGGCCTGAATAATGGTATCTATTTTATCTTCCTGTTTGCTTTTTTGCAGCCATTTCCCCAGTTCCAAAATAATAATAGCAGGTTTAAAACGAACGGTTTTGAGCGTAAGCAAAAAATCGGCAGGTACAAGCCGTTCTAAATCAATTGTCGGATCTGTGCTGCGTAACTGGTGTTTTAAAGCATGAGGAACCAGTTTTGCTTTTTTCTGATAATCATTTTAAGAAAGCTGTTATTTTTTACTATTGATCATTTCCAGTTCAGAAGAATTTTTTATTTCTCCCATCACAAACAGGCTGTGTGTACTGCCAATGTTTTCTAATGATCCTAATTTTTGCATTAGAAATTGCTGGTATTGAGACATGTCTTCGACAACGATTTTTAATAAAAAGTCATAATCACCCGAAATATTGAAGCATTCCATTACTTCCGGCATGGCTACTATTGCTTTTACAAATTTTTCGCCCATTACTTTCGAGTGTTCTTTGAGAGCTATATTGCAAAAAGCCATTAACTTTTTACCTACTTTTTCACGGTCGACAAGCGCCACATATTTTTTTATAACTCCTTCTTTTTCAAGTCTTCTTACTCTTTCATAAACAGGTGTGTAAGAGAGATTTAACTTTTCTGAAAGTTCTCTTGTTTTCAGTGTTGCATCCTGTTGCAGAAAATGCAGTATTTTGGCATCTGTTTCATCCAGATTATACATAGATAGAATATCTTTATTCACTTTTTATCTTACCTTAACATAGATAAATTATGCAAAAGTAATCGACAATGTAGACTAATAGTCTGATTTTTTTGATTTTATTGAACAAAACATCTATTGAACTAAATTTGCATCTCTAAAAGTGCAAACCTTTTTACAGTTGCATTTATTCACATTGAACAAACCGAAGGAAAAATAATGGTAGCAATACAAAAAAACGATATTCGTGAAATTTTGAAAAGTCGTATTCTGGTGCTGGATGGTGCTATGGGTACGATGATCCAACGCTACAAATTAGAGGATTATGATTATAGCGGAGAGCGTTTTAAGGATTGGGAGCACGATGTGAAGGGAAATAATGATTTGCTTTCGCTAACCCGTCCTGATGTAATTAAAGAAATTCATGCTGCTTATTTTGAAGCAGGAGCTGATATAGCTGAAACCAATACTTTTTCAGGAACCCGCATTGCCATGGCCGATTATGGTATGGAGGAACTGGTTTATGAATTGAATTTTGAATCTGCGCGACTGGCAAGAGAAGTTGCAGATGAGTTTACAGAAAGAAATCCTGACAAACCTCGTTTCGTTGCCGGGTCAATGGGGCCAACAAACCGGACAGCATCTTTATCGCCGGATGTGAATAATCCGGGTTACAGGGCAATTAGTTTTGACCAGTTGGTCGATGCATATTATGAACAAATAAAAGGATTGACTGACGGAGGCTGTGACCTTCTTTTGGTTGAAACTGTGTTTGATACATTGAACGCAAAAGCAGCACTTTTTTCTATTGATAAATTTTTCAATGATGCAAAAAACGGCAAAGTAGAAGTGCTTCCTTCCTGGCGTGTTGCTGCCGGCGAAGCATTGCCGATTATGGTTTCCGGCACAATTACTGATGCTTCCGGCCGTACTTTATCAGGACAAACTACCGAAGCATTTTTAACATCTATTTCACATTTACCTCTATTATCTGTTGGTCTGAATTGTGCGTTGGGTGCAGATTTAATGCGTCCTTACGTTCAAATCCTGGCTAATCATTCGCCATTTTATACCTCCGCGCATCCGAATGCGGGTTTGCCTAATGAAATGGGTGAGTATGATGAATCTCCTGAGCAAATGGGGGAAGTAATCGACGGATTTTTAAGAGATAACCTGATTAATATCATTGGCGGCTGCTGTGGTACAACACCCGGACATATCAGGGTGATTGCTGATCTGGCAGCCAAATATAATCCAAGATCAATTCCACAGCCGGAGCCTATATTAAAATTGTCGGGTTTGGAACCAATGGATATTACCAAGCTGACCAACTTTGTAAATATTGGTGAACGTTGTAATGTTTCCGGTTCAAAAATGTTTGCAAGGCTCATTCGCTCCGGTGATTATGACGCTGCATTATCCGTAGCGCGTGACCAGGTAGAAAACGGAGCGCAGGTAATTGATGTGAATGTGGATGAAGGAATGATTGACGGCGTGGAAGCAATGAGGACGTTTTTAAATTTGATGGCTGCCGAACCGGACATTTCCCGCGTTCCGTTGATGATCGATTCGTCTAAATGGGAAGTGATTGAAGCGGGCTTGAAATGTGTACAGGGAAAAGCGATTGTTAATTCTATTTCGCTGAAAGAAGGCGAAGAAAAATTCAAAGAATCAGCAAGAAATGTATTGCGTTACGGAGCTGCCGCGGTTATCATGGCTTTTGATGAAAACGGACAAGCAGATAATCTGGAACGCAGAATTGAAATATGTAGTAGAGCTTACCGGATATTGGTTGATGAAGTTGGTTTTCCGCCTCAGGATATCATTTTTGACCCAAATATTTTGACTGTTGCAACCGGGATGGAAGAACACAATAATTATGCTGTGGACTTTATCAATGCAACCCGTTGGATCAAAGAAAACCTGCCTTTTGCGAAAGTATCGGGTGGTGTTTCTAACGTTTCGTTCAGTTTTCGTGGAAATGAATTAGTACGTGAAGCCATTCATACAGCCTTTTTGTACCATGCAATCCGTGCAGGAATGGATATGGGAATTGTAAATGCTGGTCAGATTGGTATTTATGATGAAATTCCAAAAGAGACATTGGAGCTAGTTGAGGATGTACTTTTAAACCGCCGCCCGGATGCTACCGACAGACTGATCACTTTTGCGGAAACAATAAAAGATAAAGGAAAAGTAGCAACCGGTCCCGATCTTACATGGCGTACATTGCCGGTTAAGGAACGTATGTCGCATGCATTGGTGAGAGGAATATCGGATTATGTGGATGAGGATGTAGAGGAATGCAGGCATTTGTATGCGCGTCCGCTGGAAGTGATCGAAGGGCCGCTGATGGACGGAATGAGCATTGTCGGTGATTTATTCGGTGCCGGCAAAATGTTTTTGCCTCAGGTTGTAAAATCTGCGAGGGTTATGAAAAAAGCCGTTGCTTATTTGCAACCTTTCATTGAAGCAGAAAAAAATGAAGGTTCTTCTTTTGCAGGGAAAATTTTATTGGCCACTGTAAAAGGAGATGTTCATGATATTGGTAAAAATATTGTTGGCGTTGTGCTGGGCTGTAATAATTATGAGATCATTGACCTGGGTGTGATGGTTTCAACGGATAAAATTCTTGCAGCTGCAATCGAACACAATGTTGATATTATTGGTCTTTCCGGCCTTATTACGCCTTCATTAGATGAAATGGTTGGTGTGGCCAAGGAAATGGAAAGACGGAAGTTTACAATGCCGCTTTTGATTGGAGGTGCTACCACTTCACGGATTCATACAGCTGTTAAAATTGACCCGAATTATTCTGGTGCAGTCATTCACGTATTGGATGCATCGCGTTCGGTTCCGGTAGCAGGGAAATTGATTCAAAGTGATGTAAGTCAGGCGAAAGTATTGTCGGATATTAAAATTGAATATGCGAAACTAAGAGAAGATCATGCTAAAAGAGGCGGTGAAAAAGCACATGTTGAGATTGTAAAAGCACGTGATAATAAAGCAAAAATAGACTGGAGTAATTTCAAGGCAACAAAACCGCAGTTTTTGGGAACACGGGTTTATGACGATTACGATCTGGCAGATATTGCGAAATATATAGACTGGACACCATTCTTCCAAACCTGGCAGTTGCACGGAAAATACCCTAAAATCCTGGAAGATAAGGTAGTAGGAGAGGAGGCAACAAAACTTTTTGAAGATGCTGCGGTTTTACTTGGAGAAATTATTCGTGATAAAAGTTTAAAAGCAAAAGCGGTTATTGGATTCTGGCCAGCCAATTCGATTCAGGATGATATTGTTTTACATCATTTTGAGGAGGAAACAAAAGAACATCAATGCGAACGTCACGGCTCACATCAGCATATTGAATATAAGATCAGTCAGCACGGACTGGATAATCTGAATGCGGGTGAACTGGTAAATGATACGGCTGTTGTACTACATCATTTACGTCAGCAAAGCCAGAAAGCGGCTAATTTACCCAATTATTGTCTTTCTGATTTTGTAGCTCCTCTGGAAACCGGACATACAGATTATATTGGTGGTTTTGCTGTTACCGCAGGAATTGGAATAGAAGAGATGATTGAGAGGTTTGAAAAAGATCATGATGATTACAACAGTATTATGGTAAAATCTTTGGCAGATCGTTTGGTAGAAGCCCTTACAGAATTAATGCACGAAAGGGTGCGTAAGGAAATCTGGGGCCATGCGAAGGAAGAAAATCTGACCAATGAAGATTTAATCAAAGAAGCTTATAAAGGCATTCGTCCGGCACCGGGTTATCCTGCCTGCCCGGATCATACAGAAAAACGTATGTTATTTGATTTGCTGGATGCAGAGAGGCTTGGTATTACACTGACAGAAAGTTATGCGATGTATCCTGCAAGCAGCGTAAGCGGCTGGTATTTTTCACATCCGGAAAGTCGTTATTTCCCTGTTGGTAAAATTTTTAAAGATCAGGTGGAAGATTATGCAAGAAGAAAAGATATGCCTTTGGAAGAGATTGAAAAATGGCTTTCACCTGTATTAGGATATTGATTTTAATTTTTAGTGATAATTAGTGGTTCAATTTTACGGCTTCATTTCGAAAGATTTGAAGCCGTATTTTTTTTGGTAAAATTTTAAGTTTCGGAAATATTCAATCGTTTTATTAATGGATGATCTTGATGTTTTTTATTTATCCAGGTTAATTTACCAAATTCAATAATAGCAATTCTTGAACGAACCTTTAAACTATTATCAAATAAATAAAGACGATCAAACCTTTGAAAATTGTCTGATAGATTTTGTAATGATCTTTTATAGCGGATCAATAAGTTTTTTGTAGGTACGTTATGACCTCCTTTTACAACCCGGTTTTCAACTCTGAAAATACTGTCTTGAACATTAGATAAAGTAACATAATATCCAATGATTATGTAGCCTGCTTCCTTTGCTTGTTTTAATAAACTAATCTCCGAATTTCCTGAAAATGTAGTTTCAATCGCAAAGCTTTGTTTGGCTTGGAGATATGCGCTCCGTTGATCCAAAGCTATTCTCGCTGCCTGAAATTCCTTTTCTGTTTGGTTGTAAATGGTTAAGGTTAAAGCAATATTATCCGGATTAATAATTGGAGTTATATCTGTGTTAAGTCTGCCTCTTTGTATAAGATAATTAGTTAAAGTAGTTTTCCCAGCTCCGTTTGGACCTCCAATTATAATGAGTAAAGGCTAAGAATTCATTTTTTTAACGCAGGGATTTCTTTTACGATTATTGTTTTAGTGTCAATTGGAATTCCATTTTCATTGTATATGATTTCAAGATCTATATAAAATCGTTTCCCATCCGGCAGTTCTCTTACAATATATTCTGTAAATTCTTCATCACGATAAGTGATTGAATACCCATCTTTTAGAGATTGCTCAGCAGCATAACCAGCTCCTTCATCGATGATCCTTTGTGTGGGATCTTCTTCATAAATTTCTTCCAGCGTTTTCATATAAATAATTATGGTCTAAAAAGAGCGTATAAACGTAAGTAAACTAATAATATATAAACGACTACTTACGTTTAATTGCAAAAGAAATCACGTGTATTTACATTAAAAATCAGGTAATTATACGCTATTTTTTTATTTTTTTTCCTTAGAACTTTGTAACCTGAATAAAATACAAGAGTACTTAAAGTTTATTAGCCATGAATAGGAAAGTTACGGTCTTCATTTTATTGATTTTGGTTGCATCATCATTTAAATACAGGACCAAAGCAGTAGAAGCAAAGTTAGCACCTCAGGTAAAACAAGAAAGTGCAGCTTCGATATTAATGAAAAAAAACAAAGAAGAGTTTGAATCAACTGTAAACCAAATGCAGGATGCTAACCGGGAATTTTCTCAGGGAAATCCCGAATCGCTTAAATCATTGTGGTCGCAGGGAGATGATGTAACCATTTTTGGCGGGTTTGGAGGTGTGGAAGAAAAAGGCTGGAAATCGGTTGAGACAAGATTAAATTGGGCGAGTAAAAAAATGCCTGTAGGAAGTACTTATACATTTGAGAAAGTAAGCAGTTACGTTGGAGCAGATACAGGATATCTTCTTCAGGCCGAACATTATCAGCCTGCAAAAGGCAAAGGAATAGATTTACGTGTTACAATTTTATTCCGTAAAGAAGCGGATGGCTGGAAAATTGTGCACCGTCATGCAGATAATTTGGTGGAGAAGGAGGGGGGGAAATGAATTTCTGCAACTTCAAATTAGTAATAGCATTGATTAAGTCAATTCGTTTTTAAATGAAAGAAGTTTCCTCTTACGCAGGATTGATTAATTGTAAATTGTGCTAAGCCATAGCAAGTCTATATTTGTCAATACTAACTCTGAATTGCTCCCTTTATCAATAAAATTATTTTTAAAATGTCAAATAGCTATTGACAGTTACAAATAACTGAATGCTATTGTAAGGACCTTAGAAATAAGATCATCCTAATTGAATCCCATGAGGACGTTCGTTGCCTTCTACCAATATTACGTTCTTGACGGGACTTGCTTTTATTGATAATACCAACTTGGTCGCCCAATCCGGGATATAGCAGAGAGAAACAAGTTTTAATTAAATAGGGAATTCGGAAATCCAAAAACGGGATCAAACGAATTTTATAATCGCTGAAAAACAAAAAAGCTCGCTAAAAGCGAGCCTCATTTGTAATAATTTCAGTGAAAGAAGTTACCCTCATTACACACGGTTTGTGACCCATAGGGGAATCGAACCCCTGTTTCAACCGTGAAAGGGTCGTGTCCTAACCGCTAGACGAATGGGCCGACTGGTCTCCTACTTCGCGCGTTTTTTAAGCACTTTCTTTCACTTTTCGTTTCCGTGTTCTGGAATCGTGGTGCAAAGATGCACGATTGAATTTTAAATTCCTAACATCGGAAGAAAATAAAACTTGCTTATTTTTTAACATCCCTCATTATCAGAACATTAAATTTAAAACTTTTTTTAATTTATTTTTCAATGCCGTTAAATTCACTGAACTTTCTAAATTTGACTATACCTATTTGAAAATTACTCAAAGATTTATGATCAAATCTATTCACTGTCTCCTATTCTTAATTTTATTTCAATTTGCGAATGCTCAAAACAAAACGCCTGATCAGTATTTAGGTTATCCGCTTGGAACAAAATTTACTTTTCATCATCAAATTGTAGACTACATTCGGTTACTGGAGAGTCAGAACCCGGATCGTGTTAAAGTAATGCAATATGGCAGCACCAATGAAGGCCGCCCATTAATTGCTGCATTTATTTCTTCTCCTGAAAATATCAGCCGTTTGGAATCAATCAGGACAAACCATTTGAAAAGCATTAAAATGCTCGATGGCAAACCTGATGGCACTGTTCCTCCAATTGTGTGGCTGAGCTACAACGTACATGGCAATGAGGCAGTTTCTGCTAACACCAGTATGAAAGTAGTTTACGAATTGCTGAACAAAGACAATGCATTAACACAAGGGATATTAAAAAACACGGTTGTTATCATTGATCCATGTGAAAACCCGGATGGCTATGACCGTTATACGCAATGGTACAACCGCTATCAAAGTGCTGTTCCCAATGTAACGCCTTATGCGCTCGAACATGATGAACCATGGCCGGGAGGAAGGTTCAATCACTATCTTTTTGACTTAAACCGCGATTGGGCGTGGCAGACACAAAAGGAAACGCAGGCACGAATCGCGCTTTACAACCAATGGATGCCTCATTTACATGCTGATTTTCATGAAATGGGTTCAAATAGCAGTTATTATTTCCCACCTGCGGCAAAGCCGTTTCACAAAGATATTACTAGCTGGCAGCGTGAATTCAACGAATTGGTTGGAGAAAATTGCCGCAAATACTTTGATAAGAATAACTGGGCCTATTTTACCAGATATAATTACGATCTCTTTTACCCAAGCTACGGTGATACCTGGCCTACTTTCAACGGTGCGATCGGAATTACCTACGAGCAGGCTGGCGGTGGAGCAGGCGGACTGGCTATCGAAAGAGAAAAGGAAAAGGATACTTTGACACTCGTAAGCAGAATTGATCACCATTTTGCTACCAGTATGGCTACGCTCGAATCGGTTACGTCGCGGCAGGAGCGTATTGTAAAAGAATTTATTAAGTTTCATGAAGATGCAATGACTAATCCTTCCGGCGGGTTCAAAACTTATGTGGTAAAATCGCAGGGTAATGAGGAGCGTGTCAGATCGTTCACTGAATGGCTTACGAAACAAGGATTTGAATATGGAATGGCTGGTAAAAATATTATTTCCAAAGGAACAGAGCTTGCGAATGCGTCGGATCAATCTATAAAAATAGAAAGTAATGACTTGCTGATCAGTGCGTACCAGCCCAAATCAAATTTGATACGGATACTATTTGAAACCAAACCTGTTCTGGAAGATTCTGTTACTTACGATCTTACAAGTTGGGGCTTGTCTTATTTGTTTGGTTTAAAAACGTATGGTTTAAAAGAAAAACTTACTCCGGTTGCCTATAAAGTTGCAGCAATTGAAAACAAAATTCCTGAAAGTACGCCTTACGCTTATCTTGCCCGCTGGTCGGCGGTGGAAGATGTGGTTTTCCTTTCAGAACTTTTAAAAAGGAATATGCTTGTACGCAGTTCAAACATTGATTTTGAAATAGATAAACTCAAATTTGAAGCCGGTACGCTCGTCATTACAAAGAAGGGTAATGGTCAGAAAGATTTTGATCAGATTATTACTTCACTGGCCACAAAACATCATGTACAGCTTGTACCTGTAAAAACAGGTTTTGTAACATCCGGTGCGGATTTTGGTTCAGGTTTTGTGCCGGTTTTAAAATCTCCGAAAATCGTAACTGTTGCCGGGCCGGGTGTTTCTCCAACATCATTTGGCGCAGTATGGCATTATTTTGAAAAACAGATTCAATATCCAATGACCATTGTCAATGGCGATAAACTGGCTGGTTTGCCATGGAGTGATATTGATGTTTTAATACTTCCTGCCGGTAAATATGCTGGTATTCTGAATGAAAAAGTGATGGATATGATCCAGGACTGGATCAAAAACGGAGGTAAGCTTATTGCTATGGAACAGGCAACGGATATTTTTGTTGGTAAAACAGGATTCGGATTATCTAAAAAGACTTCTGATAAAAGTAAAGAACCGGATGTGTTCAAGAAATTTGGTGATCAGGAACGTATGGAAGCCAGTGATTCTTCACCGGGAAGTATGTTCAGTATTACTTTGGACAAAACACATCCGCTTGCCTTTGGATGCAGCCAGGAATATTATACGTTGGTAAGAGACGCGTATGATATTGGTTACCTGAAAGATGGCTGGAATGTAGGCTATTTTAACGAAAAAGGATATACAGCAGGATTTGTCGGTAAAAAAATGACCGAAAAACTAAAAAATACGCTGATTATGGGAGTTCAGCCAATGGGCAAGGGACAAGTAGTTTATCTGATGGACGATCCGTTGTTCAGAGGAATGATATATAACGGGAAAATACTATTCAGTAACGCAGTATTCAGATAAAAATGAGCTATCCGGTATATCACTATATGAAATACCGGATAGCCATTTCATATCCTTTTAAACCCAAACCACATATCATACCTTTACATCTGCTGGTAAGATAACTGTGGTGCCGGAATGATTCTCTTGCGTGAATGTTAGAAATGTGCACTTCAACGGCAGGAGTTGTTACTGCAGACAGCGCATCTGCAAGGGCAATAGATGTATGGGTGTAACCACCGGCATTAATCACAATACCATCAAAAGAAAACCCGGTTTCATGGATTTTATCAATCATGGCCCCTTCATGATTAGATTGAAAATAATGCAGTTCTGTATCCGGAAACAAGTTTTTCAATTCTTCAAAATAATCTTCAAAAGACTGATTTCCGTACACACCGGGTTCACGTTTTCCTAATAAATTCAAATTCGGTCCGTTAAGAATTAATATTTTTTTCATATATAAATTGGCTTTTGGCAATTAGCCATTCGTCGTTAGCTATGGTTCACAGATAGTTTATAGTACTAATATATGTATGCTCTTTTACCAAATTCGTAAAAGTATTATAAATTGCGATGGATGATTTCTATTAGTTCTTATTCTAATATTCTCTCATTCTCTCATTCAATCATTCAAAATCAGAGTATGTGGCAAAGCTACATCAAACATTTCAAAAATTATCTTCGGTTAGAAAGGTCATTTTCCGACAATTCTGTTCAGGCTTATGTTCGTGATGTTGAAAAACTGGCAGAATATCTTGAACTGGCTGCCATTGATGTTACGCCAAAAAACCTGCTTGAAGAGCATATATTAGGCTTTCTGAAATATATTGCTGAATTAGGTTTAGCCTCACATTCGCAGGCAAGAATGCTTTCAGGCATCAAAGCTTTTTATAAGTATCTCATGCTTGAAAATGAAATTACCAGTGATCCGACAGAATTAATCGGAGCGCCGCGTTTACCCAGAAAGCTGCCGGATGTATTGTCGTACGAAGAAATAGAAGAAATTCTTGCGGCAATTGACCATTCTACGCCCGAAGGAACCCGTAACAGGGCAATTATAGAGGTTTTGTACAGTTCAGGGCTTCGGGTATCAGAACTAATTAATTTGCAGCTTACCAATTGCTATTTCGATATCGGCTTTATCCGTGTACTTGGAAAAGGTGACAAAGTAAGGCTGGTACCTATTGGCAAAGAGGCTATTAAATATGTAGAAATATACCTGGATACTATAAGAAGATTAATGTCTGTTCATAAAGGAAGTGAGGATATTGTCTTTTTAAACAGACGTGGAAAACAACTTACCCGGGTGATGATTTTCCTGATTATTAAAGACGCGACTGAAAAAGCCGGCATTGATAAAGTTGTAAGTCCGCATACATTCCGGCACTCATTTGCTACACATTTGATAGAAGGCGGAGCAAGTTTACGGGCTGTACAGGAAATGCTTGGCCATGAATCTATCATCACAACCGAAATTTATACACATTTAGACCGTGATTATTTAAGGCAAATAATCACTGAATTTCATCCACGAAGTTAATGGTGAAATTTTTCTGTAAACTTTTAACTAAATACTATTTCCTATCGGCTTCTTCCAGCAGCGAATCCAGTTTTAGTGAATCAGAATCCGGTAAAGCGCCTGGCAAAGCACGGTTCAATTGTTTAGGCTTGTTCCATGGCGCAGTTGTGCGACTGGACATATCATAAGAAATGTAAGCAAACAGGGCTACAAAAAGAATGAATACAACGATGAAGATTTTACGGTTTTTGTTTGACTTATCCATTTGTGTTAGCTGGCCTCTTTAACTTCTTTTGGCGTAATATAGGAAACGAATTGGCCTGTGCCAGCAGAAATTTCCTCCCATTTTTGATCTTCAAATTCAAGAATAACAATACTGCATTTTTTCATGGAGCCGATATGTACGTCCGATAAATATTCTCCAAAGTAGGAAATATCAGGGTTATGACCAAAAAGAACCAGCAATTGGGATGTTTCAGGAGTAGATACAACTTGCTTCAGATAGGCATTCGGTCCCCCGTCATACAAGTTACGTGTAGATTCGATGGCCGAGATATCAAAATCAAGCTGGCTGGCAATTACCTCAGCAGTTTTATAAGCTCTGGGTGCTGAACTGGTAATATAACGATCAGGGTTAATTTTTTTTCCTGCTATCCAGCTCCCCATGATTGTGGCCTCCGCAAGACCTTTGTCAATAAGCTGCCTGTCAAAATCCTTTATTTTAAAATTATTTTCTTCCGCACTGGCATGACGGACGAGGATGAGTGTTTTTTTCATTTTCAATTTTCGCCTAAATTACAAAATCTGTACATCTAACTGTAAATTTCACACGTAAATACTTGAAAAGATATATGACCATTTATACCGTCGAAAATACCTTTGGACAATATTTAACTCCCTAACTGGGACAATTAATACGTAATTTTGTTAAAAGAATATCTCTGAATTAAAAACCAATGATTTATATAACCTATGTTACAATTTCTTAAATATGTACTGGCCACTATTGTGGGCTTAGTTCTTTTCTTTTTTCTTTTCCTATTTATTATTGCAGGAGTCGGAGCTGTCTTTTCATCTGATGATAAAGTAGTTGTTAAAGAAAAATCCGTACTCAAACTGGATTTAAATAAACCCATACTGGAAGTAGGAGTTGAAAACCCATTCGCTGAAATAGGCGGGCCTTTTGGGGGAGGTGAAAATGCAGTTGGCTTAAAAGATATTCTTGAAGCTTTAAAAAGTGCGCAGTCTGATGATAAAATCAAAGGTATTTACTTAAAAACAGAAGGTCCTGAAACCGGATGGGCAACGCTGGAAGAGATCAGGAATCAGCTTTTGGAATTTAAGAAATCAAAGAAATTTATCGTTACTTATGGAGAAAATTTCTCTGAAAAAGGCTACTACATTGCTTCTGTATCTGACAAAATTTATTTAAATCCTGCTGGTGGTATGGAGTGGAATGGCCTTTCTGCTGAATATAGTTTTTTCAAAGGCACTTTCGATAAACTTGAAGTAAAACCATTGATTTTTCGTGTTGGAGAGTTTAAAAGTGCCATTGAAATGTTTTCCCGTCAGGATATGAGCGAAGCAAGTAAAAAACAATCTTCGGAACTGATCGCGGCTATTAATGGTAATTTCCTCAAAAATGTTTCGGCATCACGTAAAATTCCTGTTGAGCAATTAAAAAACCTTGCTGATTCTCTGGCCGTTGAAAATCCGGAATCAGCTCTTAAATATAAACTGGTTACCAATCTTGGATACTGGGACGAATTTGAAAATGTCCTGAAAAAAGATTTGCAGGTAGAAGAGAAAAAAGAAATTTCATATATCGGTGTTGATAAATATCTGAAAGGCGGAAATACGATAGATGAAGGCGATTTTAACAAACGCATTGCTGTATTGGTAGCGGAAGGTGAAATTTCCAGCGGCGAAGGCAGCGACGAATCTATTGGCTCGGAAAAGTTTGTAAAAGAACTTAAAAAGCTTCGTGACAATGATAAAATTAAAGCAATTGTTCTTCGCATCAATTCTCCGGGTGGAAGTGCGCTTGCATCTGATGTGATGTGGAGAGAGATTCAAATTACCTCTAAAAAGAAACCTGTAATTGCTTCTATGTCGGACGTAGCTGCATCAGGCGGTTATTATATGGCGATGGGTTGTGATAAAATCGTGGCCCAGCCTAATACGATAACCGGTTCAATTGGGATATTTGGACTGATTTTCAACGTAACTGATTTTATGAATAACAAATTGGGTGTTACGTTTGACCATGTAGGTACAAATGCACATTCTGACTGGCCAACTGCAACCCGGGAAATGACTGATTTTGAAAAATCTATGGTTCAGAAAAGCGTAAATGAAGGTTACGAGAAATTTACTGCGAAAGCAGCAGCAGGAAGAAAAATGTCTGTTGAGAAGCTGAAAAGTCTTGCTCAGGGCCGTGTTTGGTCAGGTGTTGAAGCTAAGGAAAATGGGCTTGTAGATGTATTAGGTGGTGTAGATGAAGCAATTGCCTTAGCAGCAACTGCGGCTAAATTGGGAAAAGAAGATTACCGTATTCGTTATTATCCGGAAAAGAAAAAACCTTTGGAAGAAATTTTTACCAAAATGATGGGAGACGAAGAGGAAAAAGTAATGTCTAAAAATCTGGGTGAAATGGCCACTTATGTTACTATGTACAAAAAGCTGATGAATATGGGCGGAACACAAACCAGAATGCCTTTTGAGTTGGTGATCAGATAGTTAAGTATTATAAATAAGATAAATATCATAAAAAACCCCTCTTACGAAAGTGAGAGGGGTTTTTTATGATTTATAAATCAGATCTTTATTATTCTACTAATTTTCCGGTTCTTTCGTCTACTTCTTTTCTTATAATAAGTACTGCATTGCGGTTAGGGGATATTGCCTTGCCATCCAGACCGGCATATACTTTTGTAAATTCTGCTCCGAAATATAAAATAATGGATGAATAATACACCCATGTCAATAATATAACAATAGATGCTGATGCTCCGTAAGTTGCGCCCAGATCAGATTGGCCGATATAAAAGGTAATTACAAATTTGCCTATCAAAAATAATACTGCTGTAAATGTCGCACCAACAATACACTCTTTCCAACGTACATGCCCATCCGGTAATACTTTAAAGATGACTGTAAAAAGAGAAGTGATGATTGTCAGTAACAATGCCAGATTAATAATGTAAAAAACTACTACGGACGCTTCCGAAAAACGTTGTTCTAATTTTGAACTCAACACATCAACTAATGCATTGACACCCAGGGAAACGATCAGAAGAAATCCGAGAGTCAGGATAATTGAAA
>Ga0247734_1000925_pt1 | contig 23592 bp, 29 predicted proteins | sample UWRJL103311B2_FD_180933 | JGI IMG/M metagenome (GOLD analysis project Ga0247734, IMG submission 180933) | Plant litter microbial communities from Arlington Agricultural Research Station in Wisconsin, United States - UWRJ-L103-311B-2 | ecosystem: Environmental > Terrestrial > Plant litter >... | reverse complement strand
ATAATTTAAATAATTTAAGAAAGGGGAAGGGGGTGATTCTTAAGAGATGGGGAAGAGGTGAGAAGATAGGTAGGGGGGGGTGGGGAGGAAAGGAAAATATTATTTTGGGGTTTGTATGTTTTTTATATGTGTTTGATATAGGTATAGATTTTTTCTTTTTGATATTATAAAAATCCAGGTGAGAGAACATTCACCTAATTAAACTAATTAATTAACTTGACTCACTTAACTCGCTTGACTAAAATTTATTGGGAGTTATTGGGAAATTATATTTATTTTGTTTTATTGTTTGTTGCTTTTTGTTTTTTGTTACATATACTACTATTTACTATGGTAGAGGAGAGGGGAGAGGCTAGTTGATAAGAGGAGAGGAGAGGAGAGGAGAGGAGAGGAGAGGAGAGGAGAGGATAGGAGGAGAGAGGAGATGGGAGCACATCGATCATCGCTTCGTGAAGACTCAATGGTCGCTGCAGGCGTTTTGTCTATGGATATTATAAATGGGAATGGCGATATTGTTACAGTGCAAAGAGACGAAACTGATGATGACTGGCTTGCAGCTTCAACATCTCTGGGGCTTTTGGGTGTCATTGTGAGGATGAAGTTCAAGATTTATCCCGACTTTTAAGGTTTATGCCCAATAGGTGACATGAGTATGGATTTCTCCCAAGGGTCATGGATACTGCTAATGTATTGCAGTCTTAACGAAGACGATGTGCTGAATAGTGATATTTATGGACTTATCTCCCCTTATGCCACAGCAAACTTCTGGGTTAGGAGAGGAGAGAGGAGAAAGGGGGGAGTGGTATATAGTTTTATACCCCCCCCTCTAACCCTAAGCAAAAACGCTATGACTTAGTTAGAGTGGAGTGAAGGAGAGGTTTATTATTTTCTTTTCTTTACTTTATTTTCTTTACTTTTCTTTTTTAGTTATGGTTATAGTTATGGTTATGGGGGTTAGCTTTTGCTTCTGGACTTAGATGTAATATGTAATTCAGTCTAGTTAATATAGAACACACACATACATACACACTAAGTGAAATCATTATATATATATATATATATATGATTATTCTAGATAGACGGTGGTAGATGGTGGGTAGTAGTGATTGATGGTTTCACGTGATTGGGATAGAGACAGTAAGTATAAGGATGTGAGAATGAGGTATGAGGTTAAACCGACTTTTTGTATTACTTTGAACCTTGGGGTTTCGTAGCAGCAAGTGAGGTATGATTGTTGGATATATATATATGTGAAAATATGTTCGCTTCTTGTTACATACAACGGCAAAAGTGAAATGTCATCATGTGTGTGCTTAGATGTAGAAAACAGTAGAGAAGTATGGTAGAAAGAATCTATGTGGAAGAACTCAATGCCATTCGCACATATCTGGCCCTGTGTTGAATCAACACCGCAACTTCACGATCTTCATCTCGCTTTTTGAAGCTTGGCGAACAATATAGACCGACACTTAGTTGTATTGCTGACAGTATAGCATGGAATAGCAGGCCTTTAAAGTCCGTATCGGTATTCGCAGTCAGCAGCGAGGTTGAAAGACAATTCGAGATGTTAATGTACCAACGACTGGATGATTGTACCGATTTGTGAGCCGCCTCTGGGAGGTGACACAAGCTGCGCAACGCATGTTACGCAAACCATTGAATCCAAGCCAATCCATGGCCAACACATCACCAAGTGGGGTAGGTTATGCGTATTAGAATAGAACATTCTGCTGTTGAGCTTTGCCTTCGCACATTTCTGCTTGCTGTCGTCGAGTGTACCATAAAGAGGCGTTTCTAAACCAAATTCCCAATCTCGGCCATAATACTACAGCAGATCTTACACCAGCTCTTAAAGTCAGATACGATGCCTGCCATCGAACGAATCATTCCCCCTCGGGGCAGAGAATTCTGGGACGCGCTTGATCCTGATAATATGGAACAAGTGTTGAAAGCCGTCAAAGAACAGGTAAAACTCTGTGTCACGTTTGTGATATAAAATCTAATATTCTGTTCAAAATCAGTTCAACAGACCAGAGCCAGCGTACGAGCTTCATTACCATGGTTCCATGTCAACGGGCCTCCCAACTGGAACCAGCAGGCTGTGTTTCCGTGACTGCTTGGTATTCCTTCTTCGCGGTGCATTTATCATCAAAGGACAGGGACGACTGTTACAGACAGGCTGCGCGTATCGCATTAAGGACGAGGTCTGGCTTTGGCTGTGCGGAACGACAACCATAGTTATTATGGAAGAAGGAGAAATGAAAGGCGAGTGCATGCGATCTACGCGGGAATCGCAGGCGTTATTACTGGCCCAGAAGGAAGGATCCAGAAGGGAGAGGAAGAGAGCTACGAAATTGCTAGACGAAAAGTTTCGGGCAATAACGTCAACATCAGCGCTGCACCGACCGTGGAAGTGGGACCCTCCCGATGTATCGCCTCAGAACCCACGGCGTCGCTCGCCTAGTTTCGTTGTGCGTTGGTATACTGCATTGTTGACCTTCATTTCACCTAAGAAACACTAGCTGCGGAAATGATGAAGTAAATACACCTCATACAACTTGCAAACTTGGATATTTAAGCAAGCTTGGGAGGAAATGTACTACTGTGAGCTTGGATGCACTGATTCAGGCGCCTTCGGAGTTTTCTCTTAGGATGATGAAGACCAAGTTTTCCGATATGTGGAGTTCACGAAGAACATCTCATGAAATCACAAGTATATAGCCCAAAATAACTTTCCCTAAGCGAAGTGGAAGAGGCTCAGAGTTCCTAATGGATTTAGTTGGCTTTCCCGTCCCAAGCATAATTCTAAGATACCGTTATGAGACTTTTGCCCTCATTAAACGCTCAGTAGCAGATTGATTCGGATTGCTTACGACCGTTTCATGCTGGTTACACCCTGTTCTTTTATTCTATTTCCGTAAGCCAAGAGTGTAAGCTGCTTGATTTGGAACTGGCGTCGCGACAGGATCGACGAAGCGAGACGGTATTACTCAGAACTGTGAAGCATTTAAAGCCCAATCTAATCGTGGCTCGAAGCTGGCGCAGTGTCAGCGTTATTCATAGATGATATACGATCCCCGCCTTCTCTTTCCCGTCCCCAATCTGTCGGATCTCTTCATCATTGGTTGTATTGGGTGGTTGTATTGGGTAGACCAGTACCAAGACACACACAATACTAGTCAACAACATGAAGGAAGAAGCCAGGTCGAGGTAAATTAACGGCGGAGCTTCGTTTAATTGGTCGGGAAAATAAGCTTAAGAGGCGCTGATCGCTGTTCATTCAATCTAAACCTAGCCTCTGGCTTATAACGTGTACCATTATAACTTATCAACATTTTAATGACCAAGGAGGATCCTAACGTGGACACTGCTGGCACTAATTCGCAATTAGCTAGTGAAAGCCTAGTATAGCGCATTCTAACACATTGGGAAGATACGGGAGAGTCCATTCATAGGTTATAAGGAATTACGGAAGGCTCGGAACATCCTTCCTATTGAATTTAACTGCGCGAGGAAGAATCTCTGGGCTAAAATTAAAATTACTAAATGGAATAGCCACGATCCTATGTATTCGATCACAAATGCAAAGGAATGCGCAGGATTCTAATATCTGAATATCTAATAGTATCCTACTAGACATATGAAGTGCGGAGATAAGGATAGTGAAGAGTTAGTATATAAGATCTCTTACTCTTCACCAAAAACCAGCAATAACAATATATCCATTCCCATTTCACAATCCGATCAACAGCATACAAAATCAAACATGAAGTATTTGACGCTTCCAAAAATTGTCAGATCTAGAATCAAATGCTAACTAGAAACTCTAGGTTTTCACAAATTCTAACCGCTCTTTCTTTCATTCTAGCAACCACTGTTGCAGTTCCCTTCGAAGCTCCGCAAGATGCCTATCCAGCTTTCGACGTCCGTGCAGTGGGAAAGCCTTCCAGTGGAAAGCCTTCCGGTGGAAAGCCAGCCTCAGGAACCGTCACGCCAAGTACAAGCACCGTGGGCAAGGATAACTATGATGCCGTCAAGCATCTGACCACAAAGGTTGGATGGCACGCGTTCAGCATCGCGTGGGATAAAGTCGCGATTTCCAACGACCCAGAAATGTGAGTTCCTCGTTCTCTTTATCGCGATCTGGGGATTTCGGTTAAGAAGTCATTCTCGTTGCTAATGTCTGTCTTTAGGGAAGCACTAACCGAAATGATTGACGGGTCTCACATTGGTATTCTCGTTGGGGAAATCAAGGTAATCAACAGCATCTTGTGTCCTGAGAGCATAAAGAACGACTCCTGACGTAGAGATACAGGCAGATAAAACATTTACCGGAACCTACTATCACATCATCTACAGAGATGGGCGACCAAAGCCCGAAAAGCGAAATGGCGCAGCGATGAAGGCGGTGTCCAGGGACTTCAACGCAAAGGCAAAGCCGGAGATCAAGGTGAAAAGTCTACACGGGTAAGCAGTCTCCCTTCTCAAAGTGTTTGATCCTTTGCATCTCATCCTAAATGTGTGATAGAACTCCCAAGATCCACGGATCGGCGGTGGCACCGGTTGCTCAGACCGTGCTCGGCTCGAAGACATATCATATTCAAACCTTCAACTGTAAAACGTATGCCGACCAGGTTTGGGCGGCGATAAAATAAGTGTGGAACTATTAGATAACAAGTAAGTTGTAAGAATCATAAATACACAAAATCGTGTTAAATACAAGATTTAGTGGATTTAGATATTATATGAAGAACTGCTACTGATTCGAGGAAACGATTAAGTGCGGTGCCAATCATGCATGGCGATCCAAAGGCGTGGTGTGCAATTAGAACAAGGCGTTCAGGAGTTAGCATCTAGAATCTGAATTATGGGCATAGCGGTTATGAGTTATGGCGTTAGTTTCGGATTTTGATATAGAAAATGTTTTATGTTCGTTTGTTAAGCCAGACTCCGTGATAAAATGTTCATACCTCACAAATTTCTCCACAGATCCTCCGTATTTGCCTTTCTGATCTGCTGTACTTGTATAGAAAACATAGGGGTCTAATTCAGTAAGATACGCGAGAGGCTTGCGATAATGATAACCCAATAACAGTCGCGCCAACCAAGCATCGTTTAGATGTTTGGGCATCAAGGAATGGAGTGAAAAATCTCTCAAAATTCATTTATTTGATTGACAACTCCCTTCCTATGTGTGAAAACAGTTGTAGCCTTATATAGAGAAGTCCTGTCTTGGTTTGTTTTATGAAAACCCTTAAGAGAAGTTGCTATAAGTACACTGTAAGGCCATAGATATCAGGAAATTGGCTGAACCAACCCGGTATTTGTATGAAAGCTAAATGGCTGAAGCTGCCCCTTTTCGTGCAAATCCCACGAGTTTAGAAAGGGTCTAACACTCTCTGCGCCAATAATCGGCCCATAATTGCTTTCTGTATCTCGAGTCCTTATGTGCCTTATCTTTTCAGCAACATCTGCTACTGATATCTCTAGTAAATTGACAAGTTGATACAGCCATCAAAATCTCATAAAGTACCATTCATTTCTTGGAGTTGTTTAAATGTTCAATATACTTTTATCACGGTATTCGTGTTCCATCCAGTAGATGTGTTTAGCAATGGAGGATGCAACACTTTCCATAGGATCCCTAGTCCCAAAACCCGACGAATGTACTGCTGTAAACCGATCATTCTTGTAGTCCACTGAAAAGACCTGTGCCATTTGATCAGTGGGTGGTTATTTTTAGAAGTGGCGTTGTGGGAAGTAGTACAGGGGCTGTGTTTTCGTAATGAAGAAACTCATCATTATTCTCGCAAGCTTTCAGCAACGAATCTTTGATTTGGATCATCCAGTCGCCCAGGAGAGTTGCATACACCTTAGATGAAATAAGAGCCATTTCATTCTCTAAAATTTCAATAAACTCAGACTCTTCATCTAATATCTCGTCAATATCTGGATCTGGCATTGAGTTATTTGAGGGATATCCGAATCTTAAACGGTTACAGCAGACATGTGTCATGTTCAACTCATCAAACTTTGCCTTGCGAATAAATGACAGAAGAACATTTCTTGCGTCACTCGTTCCTCGGTGTCCAGAAACTAGCCTCAACCATTCCAGTGACCAGATAGATAAAGTGACCTTCTTTTTCATCCAACTTTCAGGAACAGAACATATAAGTGGTGTAGATGGAAAACAGCCATTGGGAGAACAGGCACATCTGCAACTGTCCCCACATAGAATATCTGCATCATTGGCAAGGAGTATGCGCAGAGTCTCCGTAGTTGCAGGGGGTGTTGGAGTATTTGAATCCAAGTCGAAGTACGGTAAATTTCTGAGCACATAGTAGAGAGTTGTGTGGTTAAAATTGTCCTTGAGATTGATCTCAGATCCAGCATCCAGAAGCTTCTGGATGACATACGGCTGACACCAATTGATAGCGACACTCATCAGAGCATGCCAGCCTTCACTGTTCACATGGTTGATGAGTGTGAAGCCATGCTCGAGCAAAGCTTCAACATCCTCAACGGACCTGGCGTAGTGCAAAAGACTGTTGTTCTTGGCGTCAATTGTGAAGTCAACAGACCCACACTTAGCCAAAAACTGGTGGGATGGCACATCGCTTCCTATTCGATGGTCGTAATCTTTAAAAAGCAAACTGATTGCATGTTTGGCAAGGCTCTCAGATATTTCCTTTTTGAAAACAACTTCGGACCAACAAAGAAACCTGAAAATTATATTCCAACGTCCCCAACAAGCGGCATATGTTATGAGGTTACATTGGCTCTCTAGATCACTCACGAGACCCGAATCTGCACAGGCTTCAAGAAGAGTCATTAAACTTTCCTCTTGATTGGTAAAAACTGCATAGTGAAGGGGTGTTAGGCCGTAGATATCTGTAGCGCCCAAATTATGACCAGCTTTTACCAGAGCAAGCAGGTCTCTGGAGTTCATAACTGCGAGGTGCATTGGTGTTTGACCTATGAAATTCCTTTCATCTTTGTCGGAGCAGGAGATCCAATCATTGACCGACTCAACTGAGTCAAGTAATACAGCTTCATGAAGCGGAGTCAGGCCAGCAAACCCTGTGCAAGATGGTTGGTATAGGTAATTACCGCAGAAAGATATCATTGTAACTTGCCTTGATTATCCCTAAGTAGCATGCCTTGGTACTGAATATAGAGTGGGTCAGACACATGCTTTTTATTATACCAAGGCCAAAAGATTGGGCTTGGCCAGTCTTTTATACGAGGTGAATCGGTCAAAGTTGTATCCAAGCCAAGATCAAGAAGATGTTCCATCAATTCCACGTGGTGACCTTGTCTTCTCCAAGATGCACATCGAGTAAAAAATCTATAAAAAAGTGCACATGACCATCAGTACCGCATAGAATATGATTCTGTGCCGCAAAGGTTCCCCAGTACTCACATCGCATTTTGAGTTCCCCTCGTCATGCCGAACTGGCGCATGAAAAGCTCAAGGAGCTTATATTGTTTTGAACGGTTTACTTGGCCTGTCCAAATGGTTTCAAGAAGCACCTGTCCCGAGTGTCAAAGATGTCAAGTCATCAGAGTGGATAATATTACCTCGATATAAGACATACCCGAAGGGTCAACATGATTCTTGAAAGTTGGGTCCGAGCGATAAAGAATAACGAGCCTATCTTGAGCCTCATCAACAGAGATCAGATCATGCTTACATCTCCACAAGATCTCGAACCCTGGGGATGTATATGGGACGATTCGCTCCACTTCGAAAGCAGGACGAAACAAGACCTTCCCTGGAGCTGCGAGAACATGGAATTGTATTATTGCACACCATCGGATCCCGAATTGCGATAGTGCGAAACTGAACTTTCCACCATATTTGGTTACATTGCAAGACTTTTGGTCGCAAGTTTGGCGAAAAACATCGAGAGGAGTGTATTCAAATTGCACGAAGCGTCCATTTGTTCTGGTTGTACGGTGACAGGAGCAGGAACACTGTCTTTCTGCGCAATTCCAGCGACGTCTGGGTTTAGGAGCTATAATACCAGTTGTAGTATGGATTGCAACCTTAGAGTTGTTGGATTGATGTGAAGCTGATGTTGTCAAAATGTCCCCTCCTAGATTCGAGATCGGAGGCGACGAAATATTCATCTGATTTAGCTTAATTTCATCTAGTTGAACTAAGGTGTGACGTGTGTTCACTCTAAATACAGCGGTCTTAGCTACTAAATATAAACGAGACATGTCAAGAGCGCAACTCACAGGATCAAGTTTATTTTGGCGTCTTGAACCCTTCTTTGCAAGTCATCCACATCCGCTTTCCAGTGCCTGAAAATAAATACCTTTGGCAGCTTTTGCTTCCCCGTAACTTCGGATTCGGTCGGAATCCTCTTCTTCAGCTTCTCAAGACTTCTAGCGACGTGTTCGCAGCTAGCATAGCACAGTTGTAGCATAAAATCGGTATTAGATGGCGCCTTGTCTATGGCCTCTTTCATGAGACGCTGTAAACATGTTAATTCAATGACGATAGATGAGAGCTCGGCGGGGGCCTTTTCTGCGCAGTTCAATATTTCGCGCAGGGTGTCAATACCGCTGATGACTTGAATAAGAAGAGAGGCAAATCCTGCTGCACCGGCAGCGATGCCAAAAAGTTCAGCCATGACGATATGTGAAAGGTGAAATGATAGCAGCTGCAGAAGTCTACATAAGAGGATGTTGGGCCGGCTATATATTCTGCAGTCTGCCTTGGGAGCGTGACACGGCTGCATACCGAGTACAACAGAACACTGTGAGGCTTTCAGGGTGAGAATCACGTGCGAACGTTGATGAAATTTGATTATCAAATGAGTTAGCTGGGAGTATTTGGGATGTTCCATACAGTGCGTGGGTTAATGGCTCTACAAATTAAACAATTAATTCAGGTCCAATATTTTTTACTAGCCCAGATATTGTATCACTTTTCTACATTAATCCCATTGTCCTCTCCTTGCTAGTAGAAGGGACCAAATAAACCAGAACGTATAATAAATTCACATTGAGTTACCACCGACTTACAATATGCATATGTCCCTTGTCAGATTCTCCCCATGCGGGGTTTCTCTTACTGGCTGATACTACCAACTCCCTTGAACAACCTATAGCCCAAACAGTTATTGAGATACATTGATATCTACTAATAACCAAACAAAGTAACAGATCTATTACTGTTTCTCAATGGCTGAATTTGAACTACCCCAATTAGACAACAAACTGACGGCTAACCACAAGACAGGTTACAATAAGAGCCAAACAAACTCTACATATCTAGTTTGAAAACTGAACCCCAGAGAATAACGATTCCCTTTGTGTAAGTAACATGTATTAATGTGTTGTATACTGAAATTTTCTTGCTAACTTTGTTGGCTGTGGCATGGTATGTTTATAGTGATATCACTATGTCGCGACACAGGAATACGGTTCACCATTGGCTGTTTGGGACTTCCACTTTGATGTAGAGATTTCCTAGGCTTGATATGGGAGTTGTTTCCTGTCCTCCCCATTATTTTTAGGTTTTCAAAAGAACAACTATTGGCAAGAAGCTTTCTGTCGACTAATTTTACTCCCATGACTTTTAATATGCTGTCGAAACTCTTGCAGTAAAATACCGCTCTTTAATCATTTTCAATTTTTTACGCTGATTGAACTTGGCTGACAAGCTCTACACCATTATACTTCATTAGTCAGCGCAATACTGTCATGACCGAGTGCTATATAATATAATCCTACCCTTATTACCGCACTTTGTAAAAGGAATCTCCTATAATCTGCAAAATAACCTTCCCCTAGTGTTATATTATTCTGGATCATAAGCTTTGTCACGGAAAGTATTCTTCTAGATTGCATCTACGACTTTTGAATTGCCATACGAAATAATGATCATATCACGTGATACATATATTAGTCAGCGGGATATTGTCATATAGAGTTTTGATTAAAATTTCTCTAATCCATAACCAGTCCAAACTGGCCTGCTGGCCCAATGGTTAAGGCATCTGGCTTCGACGAATACCTTCGGGTGTTAGATACCAGGAGATTGCAGGTTCGAGCCCTGCGTAGGTCAATTAAACTTTTGTTGTTGCTTTCTATATTTTGTTTTACTAAATTAACTTTGTTGTTTATTGTCAATTTGTTATTGATCTTAATTCATACTTCGAATACCAAGGCTTTTGTTATTGTGTTTGCTTTTGCTCTTGCTATTATAAGTTTCGCAGACTTTTCATGTGCGGGTTTAACTTAGCGATAAAAGTGGAGTACTCTTTTTGCTAGTAACCTCTTTCCATTCCAAGGAGAGTTCATTTTAACCAATTAGGTTCCAGTGTATAAGATGTACATTCCTATAAGGAATTCTAGACCCAAGTTTCCGTACTAAATTATCAAGAAATCTTCAGCTAAATTGTAACTCATTTTTCCCTTCGCAGTCTAACTAGCAAATTCTGGTTGCCTCAGGTATGTCGTTTTTAATTGTGGACCGATATTTTCTTACCAGTACAACCAAAACGTGGCGAAAGTCCCACAGGATGTAAGTATATCGCCTAAGTTTTATTTCGCGTAGGTGGTACGGCCGTCTGTCAATAAAGTACCGAAGGCACCTAAGGAATCATGGATTGTGTAGAAGCTAAGTTCTATTCTTACTATCACTGCTTTCTAAGTAATCCTAGGCGCTGACGCTAAGTCAGCACAGTACCGAGGTATCCTTGGTACTATGATATTCCATGCTAAACGTGACACTAAGTTTAAACCTACATTAACACTATTTATCTCGTAGCCATTTATCCATATTCAATTTATGTGTGGTGCATTTCAGGAATTCTGAATTGGCTCAGCTCAATTTATACTCTGGCAAATCCTTCTTAAGCAAAGAGGGCTGACCAGAGCACTATCTTCTGCTCTCGTAACACCACAAGCTCAGCAATTACACGTAGTAAGACTCGAAATTTGGGCGCACCACACAAGATCAATCGAATAAGTCCCGCAGTATCAGATGCATCAGGTAAAGCAGTCCATGGCTTTCGAATTGGATAACCCTTTGCTATCATGTTGTCGTACTCCTTGTCCAAAGTCCTAAGTAAGCCAAAGAGAATATTCGGTAATTGCTTCCATTTTGGAATATATTTACTCATGATCCTGTTGCCAATATAAGCAAACCCAATCCAGGAAGTATTCAACTGTAACTGGCGAGCATGCTTGCGATTCCAAACAAGCATCTGTTTAGGCTGCACAACCACCGTAATCAGCTTTTTGAGATGGGCCTCACTAACGGCATCATAGAGATTCTTCTCTTGCTCATCAAAGGAACAAACCAACTGGCGACTGTACAATGACGCAATTGAATCCCCAACTTTGAGATCTTTGTTTGCAGGATCTGGCGAATGGTACGTGCGGCGGATCATTGTCTTGTTCCAAATCAGGCGTACATATTGCCAGACAGTATCAGACTCCTTGTTGACTTTCTTGCCAGTAATAAATCTGTCACGAGAGGCGGACCTTACGCCTTGTTCCGCGCACGTGATAAAACATGTTATTTTTGCAAACTGGAACATGAATATGTGCCGATCTGCTGCCATATCAGTAGATGGTGCGTACGTAGCTTCTTACTTCCCTTCGTTCGCGCAAGCCTCTCATATAGTGATTGTGCCAACAAATCGGGGGAACCGATCGTGGAGGATAGCGTTAGGAAGACCTCAGTTGAGTAGACTGAGTCTGTCCAACAGTACTTTTGCCCATTCTTTTCCAGTCCATTCAATTTTCCCTTGGGTAATGGTAATGACTTTGGTGGGTTTGTCTGTGATTGTCAATGCTGAGTCGTATTTCCCGTCTGTTGTGGGTCAGAGACGCAGAATAAAGTCTATTGTAATAGTGTGGACGGGATCAGATGAAGACCAAATCGGTTGCAGCGATCCGTAGAGTCTATGACGCCTAGTCTGATTCTTGTTGCACTCCATACAGTACTTGATGTATGTATTAAGCTTCTTCGAGAGATCTGTGATATACAGGCTTGAAGTGATCCGTTCATGAGTGTGATCTTCTTAATCGTCCAGACCAGTCCTGCAACCTCTAGCTCAGATGGCCCCCAATAGTTTTTCCCGGCAGTTGTGAGCATGCGACTGAGGAACATAATCGGTTGCACCGATTTCTGTGGAGGCATTATGCCGTGCTCATTATCTTCATTCCCTTCTCCGTGGCAAACAACTCCGCTAAGAATATTAAATTTAGGGATTTGGAATATTTAACACTAGATTGAATATAGATCTAAAGGTTAATTAGAGGAAACTGCACCTTATTATAATATGTTATAAACTGGTTAAAACTAATGGTAGAAATTACCTAAAGAAATTTCAAAAAAGTATATATATTAAAGTGACAACACGACGTCTGCTCAAGGGAGGGTTTGCTAAAAGTGGGAAGTCATCAGCAGATAGGCCTTTGAACATTTCTACATTATGTAGCGCGTCATATGCATCAAAGATGCTTTCTCGTTCGTATTTTGCTAAATCAAGAGCACCGATCTTTTCAAACGATCGAGAAAGACGGATCTAATTATAAAGCCAACAAAGCCTTTGTTGATTTGGATGAGAGGGAAAACTTACACTTCAGCCATCTTTGTCCTAGAGGAGTTACCTTGCTGAAGTCAATTACACAAGTGAAGGATGTAAAAATACCAGTCACCCAGTGATACTGATAGTCCTTTGACATCGCTGTCTTGAGAACATTGAAATATGTTGACACACGTAACTCATCATCTGGAAGATCACTGATCCACTCATTCATAGCTTTGTCAAGTCGCTCAAGGGTACGTGTCTTCCAGTTCTTGAAGTTTACCAGAGTCTTTTTGACAGCCTTGACATAAATAACATGAGTACTTGGCATGCCGGGGAAGGTCTTCTCAACAGGAATGTGAACGGCAGAACGACTTAGACACGAGAGATAGTGTTGCCGAGCAACGATCTCAAGTTCAGTCATGGCTTCAGCCTCTGGCTTTGTGTACTCAATAAGGGCATTTTCAAGGGCATCAGTGTCATAGGAGATAGGACGAACATCGTTTGCACGAATGATAGACGATCCTGGGCGAGCGGGCTTTGGTAATGGAATAGAGGCAACCTTGAGGGCTAGAGTAGAGGGGACCGATCTTTCGGCTACTCGAGTTGGGCTATGCTGCTGTGTTGCTGTTGCTGACGTTGCGAGCTGTTGGTTTGTTCTTCATCATCCTCAAAGTGATCACTGTCCCCATTCTCAGAGCCATAAGATCTGGTGGTTGGGGCTGGGGTGCTGATGCGGCGGGGTTAAGAATTGGCTACTCGCGGTTTCTGGGCTTTGAATACAGGATTACGTTGAGACGATCCGCGAGTTGTAGAGAGTTGAATCTAAAAAAGCCATTGTTAGGATTGTTATTATAACAAGTACACAGTAGCATAACTTACACGTTTCGGGGATGGTGATATATCAACGTTCTCTTCCTCGCATTGTGACAATCCAGTCTTATTATTTTGACGCTGAAGTTCATCCGTGGAAGACTTGGTGGGATTGAAAGAACGTTTTCTGATAATAGGATTTTTCTGAATGCTTGGAGCACCACCACCGAGAGTTTGTGTACTTGAGCTGCCAAAAGATTAGTAATAGTTCTGTGGAGTGCTGGGGGCGTATGTAAACGGCATAATAGAGAATACGTACATTCCTTGCGAAACCATTACGCTTGTGCTTTATATCTATCTGTCCTGGGCATGGGGTGCTGCAACCAGTCAGCGTTGTACGCCAAGTTCAAGGAGTGAGTTATACATACACCCTGCGCACAGATACTACCCATATCAGTCACTTATGTCAAATTATACTTCTCATATGACGACGTTGGTTTGTCTTCTGAATGTGTAGGATAAACCAAAAAGAAATGTCAATTATTTTTGAGCATTGCGAGAACCAAACCTTCCTTATGCAAAAAGACAAATTACCATATACAATAGCTAGCATAATATCATGCATTAAAAGGCTAAATTGCAAAGATGGAATTATCAGAGCTAAAGTAAGGGTGGGAGCGGAGGAGAGGGGGAACTTCAGGAATTGGTTGTATTGCCTGTCAAGTACTTAACTTATGTACAGGTAGAGGCATCTCAGACTTCTAATAATTTAACCTTATAATCCCCATCGCTGCCATATTACGATGAAATATAAAAACTGTTGTTTTGCCTCTAATTTCTCAAAGAAATCTTCATCCACCTCTAGATCTAAATCCTCTGCAAGGTTGACCAAATTTTGAAAACAACGTCTACCTAAGAGAGGAGCTGCCAGAAGGGAGAAATCACTAGCGGTAATACCATTGAACATTTTTACTGTGACTATGTGTAATGCATCATATGTATCCAATATGCTTTCTCGCTTGTATAGTACAGTACTTCACCAACTCTATAGCTCCAGTCTGCTCAAGCAACTGAGAGAAACGAGTCCTGACCATCATAATTTAGACTTAGAATATATAAACCAGATCAGCGAGATGTGTATGTGAGAGGTAGGATACTAGAATTCAACAAAGCCGTTGTGGTGCTACAATCAGTCAGCGTTTTATGCGAGTCTAAGAAGTGAGTTATACGCACACACTGATCGCTAGGGCCCCATGGATGCAAACATTTATGTCGCATTATGCTGCTTTAAGTTCGTATACGACGTTGCTTGTTGGAGTGGTATGCATGATGAGTTGATGAGTGAGAAAAGTTGATGATTGAGGGAAGGATTAAGATGGGTTGAGGTTGGAAGGTTCAAAGGTAAGCCCGTTGTACAGCAAGGCTACCTCACAAGGCTGCCGCGTCATTCACCGCAAGCTCGTCCTCAAGCAGTCTGTCTACTTCCTCATCTCAACAACCTCTTTATTTCTTTTTATCTCAGTAATGGCACTGCAATTAACACATCGAGTCCCCTCCACGACTAATAGATATCTCCTGCTAGCTACCATGCACGCTACAACATACCCCAGGTTGACCAAGGCTTTGTTGATGTGGCTATACTTGCATAAGTAGGGTCGCTACTGTTAAGTTGAACTCAAAACATTTTCTGAATTGACACATGTTGGGGTATAATTGCTAACTCTGCTATAGCTGACCCAGCAGCGTCAACCTCCCTCCACTATCTTTGTCGTCTCAAGCACATTTGCAGAGATTTAGCCAGAAATGGATATTCAGAGCTTTGAGCTGATCATTTCAAACTCTTTTCAATACACGGTTATTATAATTACAATATCAAAGGCAATCCACAGTCTACTTGCAGAGATGACCTTGAATGTTGCCGAATCTGAATCTGGTAACGAAGATATCAGTCAAGACAAAGTTGATATCAGTAATTGGTTCAAATCAAACAAAAATCAGACAATGGAGAGCTTCATGAAGAAGACTCGAGGACGAAAAGCTTTTGTCTAGAATAAGCCTTGGTTGCACAAGATCTTGCCTGCTTCCTTCTGCAGGGAATGACCGGTCCATCTCAGAAACTTGACGCCGAATGGGCCACTGGTCTACTAGATCTGGCAGGCGAGGTATTAACTAACGAAGACTCATCGGATACTAACTCGTTACAAGCTACAGAAACTCCAATGCGGATCCATATCGAGTCGGATGAAGACGTTTTTGGTCCTTGAGTAAGTACATCCTAACACAGGCTTTGTCAGGTTCATTCTAACTTCAATAACCAGAGATACCGATTCTTATTCGTCTTCATTCACATCACTTCGCCGCGTAAAAAGCCCGCCATCTTTTCATCCTGCAACTAGTCTGGGGCTGTCGCCACATCCACACCTCGAATTTGCGCTGGAGTGCTCTTCCTATACCGAAAAGTACTTCTAGCTCTCTCCTGGATCATCCCCTTCACGATCCCTAATCCCTCGCATTTCTTCTCCCTCCTGCTATATAAGTAGGGGGTTTGAAGCCCTACAAGACGCACTTGTTCTAGGTTACATGTTGGATGGATTGCCTATCTAACATACGGAATATGGAATGAGCATGGAGAGCCCTTGACTTAACGTCTGCGAATAGATTTGCCCTCTGCTTGTATTATAGTTTGAAAATTTGACAAAGGCTTTTCTGACCTCGCCTTTACTTTACGCGCACGACTCAATGACTTGGTGAATTTTCATCGCAGCCTAATTGCTCGCTTTACCGTATTTGTTGTCCGCAATGACATTAAACTACGACGGTCCGATGAAGCACCTTCTGACCTTAAACACCCTAACCCTACCAAATTCACTCCTCGGTTAGCCGGACGTTAATGGCCAAGCCTTCGTCACGGGACTCTGGACTACCCTCCCTCACCTCCGACGCACACAACGATTTTCGTAATATTTTCGTTTCGCTTTTCAGAACGCCACACATCCACATCCAACCCAATCACACTCACCCAAACCAAGACCCCCTCATCACCAACCAACCAACCACTTACAAGAGTTACGCCGAGACGCCAAGATGGAGCCTACATGGGATGAACTATGTAAGGCTGCAAATGAAACCCCAGACCCTATCCATCCTGTGGTGTTGGAGGCGGAAGCATTAAAGAAAGTCGAGCCCACGATCCAATCAAACACACCCATCAATCCCGCCGAAACTACTGATGTCGCCAAGCCCGAGTCTGAGCCTGCTGAGGAGCATAAGGAGGACGAGAAGCAGCAAGACAATCCCACTGCGCCCGTTGAACTAGATGGCTGGGAACAACCCGTAGAGAAAGCAGATTCCGCGCAAGGAGATGGCGCCAAGAATGCGGAGGAGGAGAACGCGGAGGAGAACGAGGAAGAAGATGAAGAGGAGCCAGAGAACGTCCTAGATCCATTTGCTCAGACAAAGGCATACGATGGCGCAAAGGAAGGCATCAATCAAGAGAACGTACATCAAGCCTCATGCTACTTCGCGATCGACGGAAAAACTTTTGGTATTGACGAGAACCGCCAATTGGTATATCTTGACAATACGCGTGCTCCTAGATGGTTCGTTAAGTGCCATTTCCACGAAGAGAACATCCGCGACCAAATAGTGATCACTGGAGTCACCGCCAGAGCTATGGATATCGAGTCAAACCCTCTTCAGTACAGTTCCCACGTCAGCAGTATCACCATTGATACTTTAGATATCAAGGAGCGTGCGTTGTACCAGCCTGGTAAATTTGCCCTCCCATCCTCTTTTCCAGGCACTGCCGATTTCAACGGAAGGATATCGCGTTACTTAAACTCCAGGTCAGCCGAGTACTTATGTGCAACATTGATCCACCCAAGCTCGTCGAGCGTAATGCGGAAATCCGTCTCATGAATCTGAAGGACGCCCTGAAGAAAGGCATTAGTCAAAAGGAACACATGACAATTGAAATTCTCATTCACAGCGAGAACCCTCTCCCTCTTGAAAACATGGTCAAGAAGATCACATCTGACAACGAAGAGGACCCAAACATTCAATGGTCCAAGGAGTCCCCTGATGTCCATTCACTTCTTCAAGGAAATTTGTTCTTACCACACGAACGACCTACATTATCAGATCCCAGAGTCGTCCTCCAAAACCGACGTGTTTCACCTGATAAACTTAGTTTCGGCAGAGACCTAATTTACTGTATCCAGATCGAGAGACTTTATACTGTTGGTCTTCACAATGAATTCACGCAAACTGCACTACAGGCTGCTTTCATCCCTATCCTCGGTTCCTGCTACGCTCGCAACCCCAACGACAATAGTTTGCCAAAGCTCTTTCGCATGACTGTCAAGTGGCCCAAGGGTTTGGATCGTCCTACATTAGGTGACCAGTTTCACATCATCCTCCCCTTCGAGGTTCCTCCATGTCCTGAATATGCAGAGCCAACTCCAGCCGCTCCAGAAGCACCCCTTGCTGAGCCGGTTGCTGCCACAAAAGAACCTGACGAGGCCAAAGCAGCTGCCGCAGCCATGTCAGAGGCCTTTCCTGCAGAACCAGACCAGAACCAGAACCAGAACCAGAACCAGAACCAGAACCAGAACCAGAACCAGAACCAACTGCCACAGCAGCCGATGTTCCAATTGTCGCTATTCCCAATCTCTATCAAGACGACACTATTGCTTCAAAAGGAGGTGAGATCATATATGGTGCAAAAACCGCGGAGGAAAAACTGGAAGAGGCCGAGGAGATGCAGGAGGCTCATAGATTGCAATTAGCTAAGACATGGACGGCGACTTTCTATGGAGAAGACAGCCTCTCAGTTCCAGGAGAAGTAACATTTGCTCTCACGCGACCCAAACAACCCGATTGGGCCGGTCCAAGAGAAGCACAGCCAATAGTAGCCACCGCTATTCCAGCAGTGGAAACCCGCTTCGCGTTTATGGATAGGTGGATGGATTACATGGTCACCCAAGCTGTTCGTACAGGCATCTTTCTCATCCCCGTTGATCATTACCAAGAGTACAAGGACTCCATTCGGAATCTGAATGGATTTCTTGATATGGAAAAGAATGACAACTTTCCGTGGGCAGAAAAAAGTGGCTGATATTGGCACCCCTATTAACTTCAGCTTCGCTTTGTTATATGCACTACTATAGCTTTTACGCAAGTTGAAAATCAGAAAGGTTAAAGTTAATAGTTTGTAGAATATGTATAGTAAAATAAGAAAGGAAAATTGTCATGGTTTCAAGATCCCACTTTAGTAATATGACTTATCAACTAGTACGAACAAATAGATAACCTATAATAGTAGCTAGATTTGCCAAGACGCTATTGCAACTCTTGTTGTATCGAAGTGCGCAAGAGATTAGTGTTAAGAAGTCGGTGCTAAGTTTTTCAGGTATAAGCTTTCAAATCTCAATTTTTCTAGCGGTACAAAATATCAAACTATGTATAGAACCTGAAAGCACCAAGTGGCTGTATTATTTCTATTGTGTCGATGGGTGCTGGTTGTTATTTCTAAGAGGCGTTAGTATACGTATGTTCGTGGGTTAAAAACCTTTTCACCATTTTCGACCCAATTTGTGCCCATAACATAAGGGGGGTGTTTCTTATAGCTATATATTCTGACATGCTCGATCCTCTTTGGATAGGAAACCTGAGTGGAAAATTTGATTATGTTAGTATTGATAAAGCCCATGTTATCAAGATCGAAGCAACAAAGGGTCATCTCGTTGTCAATTGGTTAGATGCCAAGTATATTTTTCTTATTACTGCGACAGTACTTCCAAACCGTGTTGATGACCTTAGCGGATATATGAAGTTTGTTGAGTCAAGAAATGATTTGTGGTCGGCAGCAAATCTTCAAGCACTTGGAGCATCAGCCAATGTTAATCCATTTCAAGCTCAGTATAACAATACAGCCGTTGAACAACTCCCTAACCCCGTGTAATCGCTAACCCTTACTTTACCCGACCCACTAATACAACGCACCGAGGCGCAACGCATTGATCCACCTACTACCACCAACGCACCGCACCGCACCCACCCAAACTTAATAAAAGTATCAAAAAAATAAAGAAAAACAAAAAGAAAAAGAAAATACAAAAATTGGACACTGTGGGAATTGAACCCACGACCTTTCATATGCGAAACGAAAATCATACCCCTGCTAGCGTTAGAATTGATATTATGTTAAATAGTAGCGCTAAACTTACCTAGACCAAGCGCCCATTTGTTGATTTGTGAGAAACGTTTTCATTAGATTATATATATCTGAGTAAATGTTGAAGTCAGCCCCGCTCTCGGCTATTTGTAAAGGGAAACCTATGCTCATTTATATTGGTGGATAGTTAACTACCTAGGCGAGTTGGCTACGTATCCTCTGAGGTCTGAGCTCTCACTACTAATAGGTGATAAGGCCACAACGGCAGACCGCCCTATCAACTAAACTAAGCAGACGTATATATATATATATATATAGTATAGAGTTAAGGAAAACATAATCTCTACCCCCAGTTGTTTTATTCAATACTATCCCTTAAAACTTTAATATTCTACGTATCAAGTTCTGTGAATATTCATTTCTAACTTTTATGATATGATATTTCCCTTATTGTCTTTAACATGTCTAGAGAGAGGTCCGGCGATCGATGATCTTCGACTACATCTCAAAATAAGTCAACTTATTCTGGGGATCAACGGACGGAGCAATTCTACATAGATAATAGAAATATACCAGAATTGACCCCCGTGCCATTTTGTCTATTGCCCTTGCGCGAAGCGAGTAGAGGCAAGAATCTAATGTTTCAAGCTATTTTTAAAAAACAGAACTGCTAATAGCCATTAACCTGAAGAGGTATATATATATGCCAAAAGAAATGGTTAACAAAGTGATAAAAACAAGAAATATTTCCTGCAGCTTAAAATCGTTTTCCAATGGGGGGCCCCCAGCCAGAAAGCCAAAGGGTGAGTGTATGATATAACCGGTACTAACACACCGCTTAGTGTCTCACTACATTAATAATATTATTCCTAAGTTTCTAAGAATACAACTATTTATTGCAATACTAATAATAATTCACAATCTAGTTGTCTTTTCCTACATTCAATTCATATTCAAATCAAAGTTAATGGTGAAGTCGTGTTAATTTGATATTACTGTGGTGTGTTAATATCGAGCTTGCCAGGCAGGCGGTTAAAATCCGCTCCCGCTCTCTTAGCGCCGAACCCGAAATCTTTCTTTTCGTACGACTAGCTTGGAGCTGCAACGCAACAAAGATAATGGCAAATGAATAATGGCGACGACTCCGCCAGCTGCAGAGTATACAAGGCTATATATCGCACCATTTAGCTCATCCCTTCTCCCCACAATCGTCCCTCCATCAATACTTCCGCACGCCCGAAACATAAGCTTCCATACCCTCGAGACCTTCCCCGATAAACCGTACGGCTATATAGAGCTACCCATAATGGATGCCACCAAACTATCTAAGAAGCTGAAGGGATCCATTCTCAAAGGCTCGAAAATAAAAATTGAAATCGCGCGCCCAAAAGCCGAATTTGTAGCTGGAGATGTGGAACCCGAAAGCGAAAAGCGAGTAAAAAAGAAACGGAAAAGAGACGAGATACCTGCTGTGGAATTAAGCGACCGGAGTGTTCAACGGGGTTGGACAACTCCTGGGAGGGTGGAGAAGAGGAGCAATAAAAAGGAAGACAAGAAGAAGGGAGATAAGCAAAAGATCAAGAGCAAATACACCGAGGGGAAGGAGTGCTTGTTTAAGACTGTACTGCCGCCAAATGTTGCTGCGCATGCACAGAAGAGCAAAGGCCGAGGTAATGAGACAACTATACATGAGTTTGCGAAGAGGGAGAAATATGCCAGTTTTCTGCGTGGTCCTGCGGGGGAGAAGCTAGGTAAGGGAGTCAAGGAATTCATAGAAGGAAAGGGATGGGTGGATGAAGATGGAGAGGTAGTAGAGGTTGTTGTGAAGAGACGAAAAATACACAAATCTGCAGATGTTATTAACGTCCCGAAGAATGAGGACAAGTCTGAAGACGAGACATCCGCAGAGGGCAAAGAAACCGAAAACCAGGAACATGCAGTTCCGACTGATGCGCAGGTTAAAGATACTTCATCTGATGATAGCTCTGACGTCTCCAGCACCGAGGAAGAATCCAAACCAAATACCGAATCTACCCCGGCAGCTGAGAATTCAGATACATCAACATCCGGCTCATCTTCAGAATCCGAATCAGATTCCGAAGATTCATCAGAAAACGAATCTATTCCAAAGTCCATCGAGTCCACCGTCTCTACTCCAGGCAAGCCCCGCCCCGTATCTTCTTCTGGTTTGACAATCAGCATTCCCAACTCAGCTATTGCATCTACTCCAGTTCACCCCCTGGAAGCTTTATATAAGAAGCCAAAGTCTGGTGAAGGGGCAGCACCCGAGAAGCCATCTTTCTCGTTCTTTGGAGGTGATGATGAGAACGAAGATGATGATATAGTACCAGAAGTCCACGACAACATGCCCTTCACACCATTCACGCAACGTGAATTCGAATTCCGTGGCCAACGCTCCGCTGCTCCCACGCCAGACACAGCACATGCAAACAAACGATTCCTATGGCCTAAAAACACCTCTAAAGACGATAGTGACGACTCTTCGCAACATGCCCCTAGTTCACCGATCCGTAAAGAAGAGAAAGGAAAAGGGAAGCAAGTTGCTGAGGAGCCGGCAAAGGACGAAAGCGACTTCACCAAATGGTTCTATGAAAATAGAGGGGATACGAACCGGGCATGGAAAAAGCGCAGGAAAACTGTCGCTAAGGAAAAGAGACAACGAGATAATCGCAAGCGGGGAGAGCGTGCGAACTAATGTGATGACGACAATATCTTTGTTGCGTATACCCCCCCTACAATGCAATACCTTGCTCTACCACCTTCCATATTGTATCCCTAAAGTTGATACCAATATGTGTTAATCTCTGTCTATCTATGCAACGCTTCTAAGATTTGGATCGCCGTTCTCCTAATGCAGCTTTCTCATACTCATCGCTCGCGATTGCAAAATACTCTCCCTGTGACTTCCCCCTCTCCACCCCTTCCATATCCAGTGTGCTCAAATTCAACCTCAACCACCGAATCAATAGTCTTTCATATATTGTTGTACTTCACCCCGGCTATTCCCCAGTGTGTCCCATCACATGATGTCTTGGGTGGTCCAGTTCTCGTCTCCTTGCCCTCTCAATTCCGTGACGTTCTATTCTCATTTCTCTGTTCAGAACTCTCCACGATTTGTTCCTCTTTAGTGAAAGCAAACCCTTTCCTATCGATGTCTGGAAGTGAATGGGCAGGAATATGCGGATTCTCGATAATTGACCCAGTTGGTGCTGGGGCGCTGCTCAGAAAAGAGCCAGCCTGAAATTCCGGATCAGAAGCCGGGACCGGTTGATCTGCGAAGCTGTGTGTGGTTGGAGGGGGTATCTGCTGGAAAATCCTGCTGGCCGTTAAATTCGAAGGACCGAGACTGTGGTGGGCGGAGTTTTGGTGGGTACGGTTTTGCTGAGAGCCGTCAAGGATATTTGCGAGATCACGGAGTTCGATATCGCCGGCTTCGAGATCGGTGGTTCTTGGACGTGGTCCTGGGATTGTGGTTTGGTAGGGTGTGGAAGAGAATCTTTGGCTGGTGGTGCGTTGGATTTGGTTGTGATTAATTGATAGGATAACAATGAGGAGGACTGAGCTTAAGAGCACTGCGAAGATGTTAGTGTATTCGCTTGTTCTTAAAGGCTCTAGGACAAATCGCTTCGTTGCGACTTATATCAAGAACAAGACTGGCTCGAGAAAATTATTGTACATAGGCCCAGAACTACTGGCCAATGTATTTATCTATGTCCTCACGGGTGCAGCAAAAAGGCATGCATCTATCTCGCTTCTTGCGTGGAATGGTGCCCAGTAAACCAAAAGAGCAAAGACTTACGAGTAAGAAGGAGCAGTAGCAAGCTCACAAACCACCCAATCCCCATCCTATACGGCAAATAGTGAGAGTATCCCTCAAGATACACAATTCGGATTTCCGTGTTTTCCACATCATTATACATACCAAGCCACAACCCGATCGAAACCACACAACATACACACATAAAGCCATGAGTCCACGTGAAGCATTGGATCCACGGCTTTTGCAGAGCGAAAGAACTATCATCA